>Ga0316628_100002430_pt1 | contig 13830 bp, 4 predicted proteins | sample OWC_Aug_M2_C1_D5_FD_207648 | JGI IMG/M metagenome (GOLD analysis project Ga0316628, IMG submission 207648) | Wetland soil microbial communities from Old Woman Creek delta, Ohio, United States - OWC_Aug_M2_C1_D5_C | ecosystem: Environmental > Terrestrial > Soil > Wetlands | place: USA: Ohio... | reverse complement strand
GGCCGAGATCTACGACGAGCTGCGGGACGCGCCCGCCGCCGTCGCGGTCCCCGTGAGCAACGGCACGACGCTGGCGGGCATCTACAGGGGCTTCGTCAGCCTATACCGCCGCGGCAAGACGTCCCGGGTCCCGCGCATGGTCGCGGGCTCGTCGTTCGGCAAGAACCCCATCATCCAGGCCTACCTCAAGGGCACCCACGAGTGCAGCGACCTCCCGCCCGAGACCATCCACGAGACCGAGGTCAACGAGCCGCTCATCAACTGGCACTCGGCCGACGGCCAGTTCGCCCTCGAGGCCATCCGCAGCAGCAGCGGCTGGGCCGGTTACGCGACGGACAAGGGCATGACGACCTTCGCCCGGCTCATCCGCGAGCGCGAGGGCCTGTCCGTGCTGCCCGCGTCTACCGCGGGCCTCATCGCCCTGCTCGACCGGCACCACAAGGAGCCGCTCGCCAACGACCGGTACGTCGTCATCCTGACGGGGCGCAGGACTTGAGGTCCCGCCGCTTCCCCGAGGGGAACGCGATAGTCTATTGCCAGGGCTTCTTCGGCACCACCAACGGCAAGACCGCGCACGGGCTCGTGAGGAGGTCCGAGCGCTACCGCGTGCTCTCGGTCGTGGACGCCAAGCTCGCGGGCGCTGATGCGGGCGAGTTCCTCGACCGCAGGCCCAAGGGCATCCCCATCTACGCCTCCGTCAGGGAGGCCTTCGACGCGGCCAAGGCCGCGGGCACGCCCGCGACGCACCTCGTCGTGGGGCTCGCCCCCGACGGGGGCCGGCTGAGCCCCGAGGCGCGCAGGGACGTCAAGGCGGCCATCAGGCTGGGCCTCAACGTGGACTGCGGATTGCACGACTACCTCTCGGAGGACAGGGAGGTCGCGGCGCTCGCCAGGAAGCACCGCGTCAGGATCAGGGACGTGCGCAAGCCCCCGCCCATCAAGGAGCTGCACTTCTTCACGGGCAAGATCGAGCAGGTCAAGTGCCTCAAGGTCGCCATGCTCGGCATCGACTCCGCCATCGGCAAGCGCACGACGGCGTGGGTGCTCATCGACGCGCTCAGGGCCGCGGGCTACAAGGCCGAGATGGTCGGCACCGGCCAGACCGCGTGGATGCAGGGCGCGAGGTACAGCATCCTCCTCGACTCGCTCGTCAACGACTTCGTCGCGGGGGAGATCGAGCACGCCGTGTGGAGCGCTTGGGACGAGCAGCGCCCCGACGTCATCCTCCTCGAGGGGCAGGGCAGCCTCCTCAACCCCGCCTACCCGGGCGGCTTCGAGCTCATCGCGGCGGGCAGGCCCGACGTCATCATGCTCCAGTACTCCCCGACCCGCAAGGAGTACGACGGCTTCCCGGGGTACAAGATGCACCCCATCAAGGTGCAGATACAGGCGCTCGAGCTCATCTCGGGAAAGCCCGTCGTCGCGGTCACGCTCAACCACGAGGGCCTCGCGCCCGCGCAGGTCCCGGCGGCCTGCGAGGCCGTCACGGAGGAGACCGGGCTGCCGGCCGTCGACGTGCTCATCGGAGGCGCGGGCAAACTAGTTGAGGTCCTCGAGCCGTACATCAAGAAGCGGAAGAAGCGATAGCCGACGGGGGACGGTGCGGCGCATGGCCAGCAGGACCAAACGGGACGCTGTCAGGAGAGCGAGGGGCACCAGGGACGTCAAGGGCACCAAGGGCAGGAGGGGCAAGGACCCGCTCTCGGTGCTCGAGGTCATCGACGCCCTCGAGGTCGGCCCGGTCAGGGTAGAGCCCCGCAGGCTCGCGATGCCCTACCGGGTGCTGCAGAAGGGGAAGTGGACCTCCACGGAGATGAGGTACACGTTCGGGGAGCGGGTGTTCGACCCCGACGACCCCGAGTCGGTCAACCTCGCGGGCATGATGGCGGTCCAGGTCGCGCTCAACTACGGCCTTTTCTGCAAGAGGATGGTGTTCAGGGGACCGTTCGACAGGCACGACCGCGAGTTCATCACGCGCTACTTGGACATGACCTCGCAGGAGATCTTCGTCATCAAGTTCCTGATGGAGAACCCCTTCCTGCTCGGGGAGACCGCGCGGTTGCCCCCCCTCAAGCGCAAGGTCTACACCCGCGCGAGGGTGGAGTTCGCCGACCCGCTCCCCGCGCCCATCCGGCCCGCGGCGCCGTGGGGCGAGGGGACCTCCAGGCACGCGGTCCTCTCCAGCGGCGGTAAGGACAGCCTGCTCTCGTTCGGCCTCCTGGAGGAGATGGGCCGCGACGTGCACGCCATCTTCGGCACCGAGTCCGGCCGCCACTGGTACACGGCCCTCAACGCCTACCGCCACCTCAGGGACACGAGGCCCAACACGGCGCGCGTGTGGATGAACTCCGACCGGATGTTCTCCTGGATGCTGCGGCACCTCCCCTTCGTGCGGCAGGACTTCCAGAACGTGCGCTCGGACGAGTACCCCATCCGGCTGTGGACGGTGGCTGTGTTCATCTTCGGTGCGCTGCCACTGCTCCGGAAGCGCGGCATCGGCCGGCTCGTCATCGGCGACGAGCACGACACGACCTACAGGATGCGGCACAGGGGCATCGTGCACTATAAGGCCGTCTACGACCAGAGCCGGTACTTCGACGAGGCGATGACGCGCTACTATCACGCGAAGGGCTGGGGCGTCGACCAGTTCTCCATCATTCGCCCCCTCAGCGAGATGCTCATCGAGAAGGTCCTCGCGACGCGCTACCCGGAGCTGCAGGAGCACCAGGTCTCCTGCCACGCGACGCACATCGGACCCGACTCGCGCGTGCACCCGTGCGGCGATTGCGAGAAGTGCCGCCGGGTGGTCGCGATGCTCACCGCGGACGGCATCGACCCGGGTAGGTGCGGCTACAGCCGCGAGCAGGTGGGCGCGTGCCTCCGCAGCCTCGCGACGCAGGACCTGCACCACGAGCGGGTTCAGGCCGAGCACCTGGCCTTCCTCCTGCACGCGCGGGGGGTGCTGCCCGGGGGGGCCATCGGCTCGGCCCGCGCGCACGAGCACCCCGAGGTGCTCAAGATGCGCTACGACCCCGAGAGGTCGCCCCTGCGGGCCACGCCGCGCGACCTGCGGGTGCCGTTCGTTCGCATCATCCTCGAGTACTCGGGCGGCGCGCTCAAGCATGTCGGCCGGAGGTGGGTCGAGTTCGACCCCGTCGAGGACCCCGACATCGAGAGGCCGTACCTGACCGAGATGGGCTAGCCGCCCTGGTCCTTCCCCTTCCTCCTGGAGAGGATGCGAAGGGCCACTCCCACCGTCACTCCCACGATCACCAAGATGAGGAGCATCCATTCCATTTCGAGCGGTGCCCGCGGGGGGCGCACCATCGGTGGCACGGGGTCCAGGGGATCGCCATCGTCGTCGAGCCGCGTCGTGAACCGGAGCCGTTCGAACCCGGCCTTCGTCGCCGTCACGTGCGCCGGGGATACGAGGTCCTGCCGTTGGACGGTGACCTCGAGCCACCCGTCGGAGGTCGTGTACCCTGAGTACGTCGTGCCATTGAGGACGATGTCCACGTGCACGCCATCGATGGGTCTGCCCTCCTCATCGATGAAGGGTCCCAGCCGCCAGGAGAGCGCCCGGGATAGTACAAGGATATCGATCTCGTTGGTGGCGGAATTGCCCTCGGCATCCTCGACCCGGAGCGTGACCTTGAGGGTGCCTGGATGGTCGGGCACGATCAGGGCAGATGGTCCCCCGCAGGTCGTGTTGCCCTCGTCGGAGACGACCAGCCATATGTAGGCCACGATGCCCACGTTATCGTGCGAGGAGGAGGCGTCGAGCATGAGCCGGTCCCCCTCGATCATGGTCCTGTTCCCGCCCGCGATCGCGACGGGGGGCTCGGTGTCGAGCACATGCACGACCATGCGCGATGTCGCCCAGTTGCCGGCCGCATCGGAGACGTTGAGCGTGACGCTATAGGAACCCGGGGTATCGAAGATGTGCGAGGGTCGGGGTCCCGTCAAGGTGACCCACTGTATCCCATCGAGGAAGGTCCAGGTATACCGGATGATACCGACGTTGTCCGATGACCTTGAGCCATCGAAGGTGACGGTCACGTTCTGCCCGGTGATGAGGTCAGGACCCGCGATGGCGTGCGGAGGGGTCGTGTCCAGCACCGTGATGGTGACCGAATCGATCGCCCAGTTGCCGGCAGCGTCCGACACGTTGAGGGAGGCGACGTACGTTCCTGCGTCCGGCAGGCTGAGGGCGATCGCGCCCCCCTCGACCGTGCGCGCCAATCCTGCAGCATCGAGCTTCCATAGGTACCAGACGACGCCCACGTTGTCGTGGGAGGCACGGCCGTCCAGGGTGAACCGCTCCCCTTGCCCTACCATGATGTCCGGCCCTGCCTCCGCGAGCGGCGGTTCTGTATCGCGAACGTGGACGATCAATGAATCCCGTGCGGTGTGACCTGCGGCGTCCTGGACCATGAGATCGACATGGCAATCGCCCGCGAGGCCGAACGTGAAGCTGGGCGAGACCCCGTCCAGGGAGACAGGCCCCCCGTTGTAATCGAAGGTCCAGTTCCAACCGGTCACGCCAACGTTGTCCCTGGAGCCAGAGCCATCGAAGGCCACGCTTTCGCCCTGGTCGACGAAGATGTCCGGCCCGGCCTCCGCTATCGGCGAGGATAGGTCGCGCACGTGCACGACCAGCGAGTCCGTCGCCCAGTTACCGTACGCGTCCGACACGTTGAGGACGGCGATGTAGTCACCGACCGTGCCGATGGACAGGGTCATCCACACGGTCGTGAACGTCAGGTTCAATCCGCCGGGGTCCACGGTCCAGTTGTACGAGGTGACGCCATGGTCATCGTGGGAGCGACCGCCGTCGAGCATGAACCGCTCTCCGACGTTCACGGTGATGTCGTCGCCGGCGACGGCGACGGGCGGGACCATGTCGACGACGTGCACGCGCATCGTATCAGTGCCCGAGTTGCCCCACGCGTCCCTCACGGTGAGGGTGACCTCGTACACCCCCAGCTGGCCGAAGGTGAAATTCGTGACCAACCCATTCAGCGTGACGGTCCGGTCTCCATAGATGAACGACCACGTGAACTCCACGATCCCCCAGTCATCCGACGAGCGCGTACCGTTGAGCGTGACGTTCGTGCCCTCCCCGACGGTGACGTCGTCACCGGCCTCGGCCAGGGGTGGACTTAGGTCGACGACCAGGGTGAGGGGGTAGCGGTCCCTCATGCCGCTCGGTCCATCGATGTCGTAGGGAGTGTCCCACACGCGACCCCTTGGCTTGGCGTCGGGGTACCGCTGCGTGAAATCGCTCCAGTAGTTACCCTCCGTGCCGTTGTCCCACAGGGTATCGTCCGAATCGTCGATGCTCTGGGGCCCACGGTAGCTCCCGGTCGTCGTGTTGATATTGTTCCTGAGGAGGTTGTTGTGGTGCAGGACGCACCCCGTGCCGTTGTGGACACTGATTCCGTAGCCATCGCAGGATTCCACAGTGCACTCGTTGATGGTCAGGTTGACGCAAGAATCCACGACCAGCCCGAGCGAGCAGTCGGCCAGACGGCACCTGACGACATGAGACTCCGATTGCCCGTTTATCGAGATCCCGGTAGTGCAGTTGACGATATCGCATCCCGAGATGTCCACGGACTTATTGAGGACTGACGATTCGATATCCAGTCCCATTGAGCAGTTGACCACGCCACATTGATCGACTAGGATCCCCGTGCTCTCCTCAAGCCCGATGCCGACTCTACAATCGCGGACCTCGCATCCTGTTATCGTGCATTGCCTGGTCTTAGAAAATAGGATCCCCGAATCTGAGATCGGCCCGAGACCGTGGATATGATTATTGATCAGCCGGTAATCCTGGACACGCCAGCCCACATATTCGACGTCAATGTCTGTGCGGAGTATTATCCCGTTTGTGCAGCCCTCGATATCGTTATCCTCGACCTTACCTGAACAGTCCCCACTGAACAAATTATGGTAATAAATGAGGATACCCGCGTAGGCAGGACCGTGCATACTGTTCGAGGTGATTATCGATTCGCTGGCACCTTCGACCGTGAGGAGGCTTCCCAGGCCACTTGTCTTGGAATTGAGAATGCACCCGTTTACAACCAACCTCGCACTAGCAAGAAAAATTCCATGATGGCAGTCCTCATATGCGTAGAAGAACGAGTCCTTAAGGGTCGTGTTCCACGTCACCAGAAAGATCCCAGTATTGCCCCGCGCGATGATGGTGCAGTCGACGACCGAGATGTCTCCCCATATGAATTGGCCTTGTTCGTCGCTTGTAATTTCGGTCTCTATGCAACAGCCAGGCGCCGGATTCATGATGGTAGTGTTGTCGATCCTCACCAATGCGTCGCCCATCAGCTCGATTCCCGCGATGTCGCCGAGGCTCACGTTGCTGGCCGTGATGTTGACCTTGGCCCGGTATATGCTTATACCGTACATGTTGCCGAAGGGCACGTCCCCATCGCGCACTCGGACCCCTATCAGATCAATCGGTCCCCCCTTCAGGATGGATATACCGCAGAATGCCCCCTCCACGGTGTCGTCGAGTATCCGGCAACTCGACGAGTCGTACACGGTGATGGGCTGGTATATGCCCACGAACGTGAGATTGGCGACCGTCACGTTGTAGCACCCGACGAGGAAGATCTGGCCGGTGCTTGAATCGATCGTGAGGTCCGACTTCCTCTTCAGGTACCGCAGCGGTAGCCCATCGACGGTGTTGGAGTCCCTTATATCCAATGTCACGAAGTCGACCTCGACGTACATGCCCCCCCTTCCGAGGGTCGTGTTGTCGAGGATCATCCCTTCAGCATCGTCCGCGTAGAGGTCCACATTGGAATTGTTCTGCGATACGCACCGTACTATCTCGCATAGGCGGGTGCGCTCGAGGTGGATGCCCTGGCCGTTCGAGCTGGCATTGCACGAAAGCAGCTGCGACACGGACGAGAGGTCCACAGCGTCGCCTACGAGCCAGAACCCGTACCGTGAATTGTCCCAGGCTCTACATCTGAAGGCTTGGCTGTTCATGCTGTTCTTGAGCTCGATCCCGCATGTGAAACCGGAGGCTTCGACCTCCTTCAACATCGTCGTATCCGTCTGCATCGCGAGTATGCCCGTGCCCCCCCAGGCGAGCGTCGCATTGTCCACATCGACCTGGAAGGTCTGCGACAGGACGATGGCGCAATCGACCTTGCTCACGGTGACGTTCTCGATCGTCCCGTCCGTGGCATTCTCGATGTGGATTCCGATGGACGAGGTCCAGTTGACGCCCTCCACATGAACGTCCCTGATGATGAAGGTCTTCCGCGTGTCGAGGACACGGATCCCGAAGCCCGTCACTCCAGTGATGTCATAGCCCTCGATGATGAACGGGTTGGCGATCCCACCGTTGCCGGAGACGACACCGTTGGCAGCGGTGAAGCCAGCGTCGCCATCGATGAGGATCGGCTCATGGGGGGTGTGGACGGCTGAGGAATCGATGGAGACCGTCAGGATGATGCAAAGGAATGCGAGCAAGCAGAGGGCGACCAAGGCGGTCAGGGGGAGGATCCGAACGGAACGGGTGGTACCACATTGGCCTCGAACGCGATCGATCCGTACAATCTCCCGCGGAGGCACGGTTCCCATAGGTACGGGTCCAGGGAACAAATCCCTCGCACCATGCTATCATTGGCAGGGGTGTGTTAAATAGATATTGGAGATGTTCAACCTCCGAGCCCTGTGAGCACGGCGGTCCAGTCCAGGTCCGCAGGTGGCGACATGAGCGGTCCATCCACGGTGGCGATGGCACTCGGGCGGCGCGCTCAAGCACGTCGGCCGGAGGTGGGTCGACTTCGACCCCGTCGAGGACCCCGACATCGAGAGGCCGTACCTGACCGAGTGACGCTGGACCTACGGACGCCAACCTGCCAAGCCTAGCCAATCCGCAGCGGGCGTCGTCTCCCCGCCAGGACGCAAAGGACAGCGACCGCCGCGATAGCGGCGACCGTGGCCAAAGTCGAGGGGCCAGGGGCGACGCCCTGCCTCTTCTGGTCCCTCTCGAGCCTGGGGATGGGGTCAATCGGCCTCCCGCTCTCGTCGAGCCTGAGCGTGAACGTGATGGTCCTGTAGCCCTTCTTGCTCGCCGAGATGCTCACGGGCGATAAAAGGTCGTTGTGTGTGACCATAGGCACGACCCATCCCGTGGCGTTCGTCGTGCCCAGGTAGATGGTGCCGTTGAGGTGCATGGTCACCTTGACGTCGGGGAGGCGATTGCCGTCCTTGTCGAGGAACGGCCCGAGGGCCCACGGGACCTCGAGGGGGAGCACGGTCACGTTGAGCGTGTCGGTGGCCGGGTTCCCCGCCGCGTCCTCCACGCGGAGCGTCACCGCGAATGTCCCCAGCGCGTTGAACGTGCGCGCGACGACCATCCCCTCGAGCCTCACGGCCACGCCAGATTCATCGAACGTCCAGACGTAGAGGGCGATGCCCACATCGTCCTGTGACCCCCCGCCGTCGAGGGTGACCGTGGCCCCCTGGTCCACGACGACGTCCATGCCCGCATCCGCCGTGGGGGCGGTGACGTCCCGGACGAGGACAGTGACGGTGTCGGTCGCCCAGTTGCCCCCGGCGTCCGTCACCTTGAGCTTCACGGAGTAGCTCCCCGCCGCGGGGAAGGACACTGTCACCTCTGTTCCGTGGGCCTCGTACGTCGTGCCGCCACGCGGGACGGTCCACAGGAAGTCGGCGATGCGCCCATTGTCGGTCGAGGCGGCGCCCGAGAGCGTGACCTCTACCCCCGGGTCCACCGTCACGTCCGCGCCCGCGTCGGCCCGCGGGGATTCCCTGTCGCGGACGGTGACGGTCAGGCTGGTGCTGCCCGCGTTGCCCACCCCGTCCGTCACGGTCAGCTCGACGAGGTACGTGCCGGGGATGTCGAACGTGAAGCTCGGCCTGACCCCCTCGAGGGTCTTGGCCACCATCCCGTACTCGAAGGTCCAGGCCCATCTCGCGATGCCGAGGTTGTCGATGGAGAGCGAGCCGTCGAAGGTGACGAGCGTGCCCTGGTCGACGATGACGTCGGGACCGGCCACGGCGACGGGCGGGGTCAGGTCCCTCACGTGGATGACCACCTCGTCGATGGCCCAGTTGCCGGACGTGTCCGTGACGTTGAGGATGGCCCTGTAGTCGCCCAGGGCGGGCAGCGCGACCGCGGCGACCGGGCCAAGGAGCCTGCGGTCGAGGCCGCCGGGGTCCACCGTCCACGCGAAGCCAGCGATGCCCACGTTGTCCCTCGAGGCCGTGGCGTTCAAGACCGCTGGCATCCCCGGCTCGACGTTGATGTCCTCGCCTGCCACCGCGATGGGGGGCTCACGGTCGACGACAGTGACGTTGAGCGTGCCGCGACCGATGTTCCCCCACGCGTCCTTCACCGTCAGGGTGATGGTGAAGGTCCCCAGCCTCGCGATGGCGAGCTGGATCACGGACCCGTTGAGCCGTACGTCCCGCACGCCGTCGAAGAAGGACCATTCGTAGGTGACGATGCCCAGGTCGTCGCTCGATGCGGAGCCGTTGAGCTCGAACGTGGCGTTCCAGTCCACGGTCATATCGGGACCCGGGTCGGCGTCAGGGGTCACAAGGTCCACGATGAGGGTGAGCGGGAACCTGTCGAAGGCCCCGTCACCCACGGCGAGGCCGTAGGGGGTGTCCCAGACCCGGCCGAGCGGCTTGGCGTCCGGGTACCTGATGGGCATGTCCTCCCAGTAGTTCCCCTCCTTTCCATCATCCCATGAGTTCGCGTTGGACATGTCGCAGGCCTGGGGCCACTTGTACTGCCCCGTGGAGGGATCTATGTTGTTCGACCTCAGGACATTGTGATGGATGCGGTAGCCATCAGACCCGTCGCCCACGGAGATGGCGTAACCCATGCTGCGCTCGAAGGTGCACTCGTAGACGGTGGTCCCCTGACAGGAGTCCAGGCGGAGCCCGTTCCCGCATCTTTCGAACCGGCACCGGTATATCGCGCAGTACCCGTAGCCGCTGAGGTGGATGCCCTCCTCGCATCTGATATATCGGCTGTCGGCGCAGAGTCCGACGGTCCCGACCCCATGGATGCCCTCGCCCCCCACGTCCTCGAACACGCAGCCAGAGATGACGAAGTTCGGGTCGAGCGAATCGACATCAAGACCGATCCAGCACCGATCGAACGTGCTGTCCCGGACGCTCCCCGAGGACAGGTCGATGTTCGCTCCGGTGCCCCCGGGGCCGGTGAACGTGCATTGGAGCAGGACGACAGTGCAGTTGTCGGCGGCCACCCCGATCGGATTGGCCCGGAGGACGGTCCCGTTGAGCGTGAGGTCGCGGCACCAGGACGCCTGCACCCCGACGGTCCGCGACCGCTCTATCACCGTGCGGTGGATCGTGACGTCCCAATCGTACAGTAGGAGCCCCACGCCGCAATCGGTGAAGAAGGAGCTCTCGATGGTGAGCGCGCCTCCCTCGTCGTCGAGCGTGGTGACGTTGATGCCCTCCTCCAGCCCCAGGAAGGTCGTGTTCACGACCGTGAGAGGTCGGTCGCTCTGGGCTATGATGGCCCTGCCCCCCGCCGAGAACGAGCAATCCCGGGAGGTCACGGTGCAGTATTGGACGTAGACCTGGGCCAAGTGCCCGAAGGCTCCTGCGGTGCCGTTGAAGGCGCAGCCGGTCACGTTGGCATCCCCATCGTAGAGCAGCTGGAGACCGATGTACGCGCCAGAAAACGCGCACTCGTCGATATGCGTCCCGGTGCACCGGTTGATGGTCACGGGGATCCTCACGCCGTCGAACGACATTCCCTCGAGCGTGACGTTGTCGCAACCGTAGAGGAAGACCTGGCCCGCGGGCGCGCCCACCCGCACGTTCGACCTGTTCACGAGGAACACGAGCGGGTCGCCGTCGACCGTGTTGGCGCTGCTGACGTCCACGTAGAAGGGCGGGGCCGTCAGTTCCAGCCCGGCCTTCCCCAGGCGGTTGCCGTCCAGCCTCGTGTTGATGGACCCCATGTACAAGTCCGACTCGGTGTTGCCGTCCGAGACGCAGTCCTCGACGACGATGCCGTCCCCCGAGTGGACGTAGATGCCCGAGGGGCTGCCCCTCGCGGTGCATGCGCGGATGGTGTTGTTGAGCCCGCCCCAGCTCGAGCTCCCCCCCAGCTTGATGCCCGCGAATGTGCAGTTCGTCGCCGTGCAGGAGTCGACCAGGCATCGCGTGCATTGGCTCAGGTCGATCCCCGCGTAGCACCCCTCAGCGGTCAGGTTCCTCAAGGTGGAATCCGTGACCTGCCCGAGGCCGAAACCGTAGGCGCTATCGGTCACGACGGTGTCTCGGATGATGACGTTGACGCAGTTCGTGCAGTACGCGCCCATGACCTCGTTCGAGATGGTCACGTTCTCCACGACGCCGTTCGAAAGGTCGCGCAACCAGATGCCCAGGCCCGAGCTCTGCGAGGGGCTGACGAGGGTGACGTTCCTGATCACGAAGTGCACTGACGTGCCCCTGATGTGGATCCCGGTCGTGCTGTTGATGTACCAGTTCTCGATGATGTACGGGTTGCCTGCTGTGCCGTTGCCCCCCGAGACGCCTTGCATGGAGTTGAAGGACCAGTTGTCCTTGATCTCGATGGGGGCGTGCGGTACACGGTCCGCCGACGCCACCGGGCACAGGGCGGCGAGCAGCACCAGCGCGAACGCGCACGCGCATGCCACGACGAGCGCGATGGCGAGCGTGCGAGGGACGTTGGCCCTGGATGCCGTCCCATGGACCCCATGTCCATCGTGGCGCAGCTCAGGAACGCGCCGAACCCGAGCATGTCCAACGGACAAGTCGAACCCCTCAGTTCATTCCGTCCAATGTCCCTGGGCCGATAATATCCTTTCCATGAGGGCCACTCACGTCCCCGGCCTCCCGCGCTTCTGCTTGGACCTCCTGTATATGACGAGCCCGACACCGCACAGGACTACCACGATTATGGCGACCAGCAGGAGCAGCAGCGGGCTCCTGAGCCCCAGCGTGGGGAGGCGGTTCATGGCCGGCAGGTCGCCCGATGGTCGGCCGAGCCCGTCGAGCGGGACGGTCGCCTGAAGCCGCTCGTATCCCTCCTTGGTCGCACGCACGCCCGCCGGCGAGACGAGGTCGTACCGAACGACGGTGACCTCCATCCATCCCAGGCGGTCCGTGAGGTCCGAGTGGGCGGTGCCATTGAGCGTGACGGTCACGTTCGCGCCGCCGACCGCGTGCCCGTCCTGGTCCAGGAACGGCCCCAGCGTGAAAGTCACCCACAGGGGCAGGACGGTGACGATGAGGCCGTCGATGGCCACGTTGCCCGCGGCATCCTCGACCCGCAGCTCCACCTCGAGGTCGTGCGTGCCCTCGACCTTGAACGTGAAAACCGCCCCGCTGTGATAGATTGTGCCATTGGCAGTGGCGATGGCCCACCTGTAGAGCGCGACGCCCACGTTGTCGCGCGACGCGGACGCGTCCAGCGTGACGTAGGTCCCCTCGACGGCGGTGCGGTTCCCACCGGCGACGGCGAGGGGGGGTTCGGTGTCGCGCACCTCGACCGTCACCGTGTCAGATGCGGTGCCGCCCGCCACGTCGGCGACCGTGAGGGTGACGATGTAGATGCCGGGCAGGTCGAACTTCTGGACGGCGACGGGCCCCGTGAGGGTGACCATGCCGCTCCCCAGCATGAACTCCCATGCATAGGTGGAGATGCCGACATTGTCGGTCGATAAGGATCCGTTCAGGGTGACCGGTTCAAGCATTCCCACCTTGATATCAGGGCCGGCGTCGGCGACGGGCGGGCTCAGGTCCCGCACCTTGATGATGAGCGTGTCGGTCGCCCAGTTGCCGGAGGGGTCCGTGACATTGAGGACCGCCTCGTAGTCGCCCACCAGGGCTATCGATAGCGTCGCTCGGGCCGTCGCGAAGACGAGGCCGGGGCCTCCATCGACCACCTTCCAGGAATAGGTCGCGATCCCGTGCCTGTCATGGGAGAGGCCGCCGTCGAGGACGACACGCTGGCCCACGTCGACGAGCATGTCTGGCCCGGCCTTGGCAACTGGCGGCTCGAGGTCGACGACATGCACGAGCATCGTGTCCGAACCGGAGTTGCCCCAGCAGTCCTCGACGGTGAGGGTGACCTCGTATGTGCCGATGGAATCGAAGGTGAAGCCCGTCACGGGCCCTGTCAATCCGATCGTCCTGTCACCGTACACGAACGACCAAGAAAAACTGACTATGGGGCTTTCGTCGCTGGATAGAGTGCCGTCAAAGGTGAGATCAGCGCCCTCGCCGACGGTCCGGTCCGACCCGGCCTCCGCGACTGGTGGATCGGATTCCTCTCGGAAGGCCAACGGATATCTGTCCGTTTTACCGGCGGAACCGTTGATACCATATGGCGTGTCCCAAAACCTGCCGACCACCTTGGCGTCGGGGTAGCGGAGCCGATAGTCGGACCAATAATTGCCCTCGGTCCCGTTGTCCCACCAGCCAGGACCCGAGAAGTCATCATATGCTTGAGGTCCATCGTACAAATCCGTTTCCTCGTTGAAATTGTTGTACATGAAGCTGTTGTGGTAGATGATGGTCCCATGGGCCTTCTCGAGAGCGATCCCAAAGTACCGGCAATCCCGCAGCGTGCAATTCGTGATGGTGGCCTCGCTTCGAATGAGGCGGATTCCAATCTCACAGCCAGAGATCGTGCATCGCTCGATACGGTCAAAATTGGAATCATTCAGCATGATCCCCCACCGGCAGTCAGATACGACGCAGCCGCTTATGTTGGTGAATGGGATGTCACGGATGTGCAGGCCTACAGAA
>Ga0316628_100002429_pt1 | contig 13831 bp, 11 predicted proteins | sample OWC_Aug_M2_C1_D5_FD_207648 | JGI IMG/M metagenome (GOLD analysis project Ga0316628, IMG submission 207648) | Wetland soil microbial communities from Old Woman Creek delta, Ohio, United States - OWC_Aug_M2_C1_D5_C | ecosystem: Environmental > Terrestrial > Soil > Wetlands | place: USA: Ohio... | reverse complement strand
GGAAGAAGTTGCCGGCGATGCCGCCCTGCTGGTGGATCCCGCCGGCACGGACGCGCTGGCTGACGCCATCGTGCGTATCTTGTCTGACGCCGACTTGCGCCGTACCCTGGCGGAACGCGGTCTGCGCCGCGCCGCTCAGTTCACCGTGCAGAATTTTGCGGGCAGCGTGCTGGAAGCGTACCGGTCGTTGGTTTGATTTGGGGTTTTGGTGTCGGCGGCCTGACTGCCATCTGGGTGTAACTTCTCACCTTGACTATTTCTCATTTTCGATAAGGCTTCGGGAGGCGTTATCTCCAACCACTGTCTTCCTGAGCGAGCCAGCAGGAGCGCGAGCGACTAAGGGCGAGTCGAAGGATCTCGGGGAAGTCTCCCTTGCCATGCAGATTCAGGGAGTTTCAACGACAAACCAGTGGTCCCCACATCTCCGACACTCTGTCCCTTCCAAAAGAGCCTGTTAAAGCGAGACTTGCTGAAGCCGCTCTGGTGAGGCTTGTTGGCGCCTCAAGCTTGCTTGGTGCAGAAATACACACCGCTCAGATACGCGGTCTTCATGTCCCCGATGTATTCGATCTTGAGCACGCGGCCGCCTTCGCCGGCAACGATCTTCTCAACTTCGGCCTGCGGCAACGCGATCATACGGATCGGATTCAGCTTCAGTCGCTGGTACAAAAATGTGTGCGGCAATCCCAACCCGTGCAGAAGTCGATAGGCGCGTCGCCGCAGTTGCAGCCGGTTGCGCCACTTCATGTGCGCGGGCATCTGAAACACCAGCAGGCCTCCGGGAGCCAGCACGCGCAGCATGTCCTTGATGATCCGCGCGGCGCTGGCCGGGTCCGGCTGGTGCTGCAATACCATGGTGGAGTAAATGAAATCGGCCCAGCCCGCGGTAAAAGATTCCAGGTTGGCGGCCTGCCGGAATTCGCAGGCAGGACTCAGCCGGCGGGCTGTTTCCACCATGGAGCTGGAAATGTCCACTCCGTGGCATTCGGGAAAGTGGTCGCGCATGGCCCGCGTCAGCCGGCCCACGCCGCAGCCGAAATCGATGGCACGCCGCTTCGTCCGCGGCAGTCCCAGCTTCCCGGCTTTCTCCATCAACTGTGCGATCTCTTCCGCGCCGTTGCGGAAAAATTCTTCCAGCTGCCACTTGCCAAACCGTTTTTCCGGGTCTGACAGGATGGCCCACAGAGGATCCATGGCTGCCAGTTCTTCCCAGTCGCGGCTATGCAGGAGAGTGCTTCTCATGTGTGTCGACTATAGGGACGGCGCCGTCAGACTGCGGCGCGCCGCGTGGCGCGCAAAGCAATCATTAAACGTATACCACGCCGATACCGGCCCATCCCTGCTGCCGGTTCTCGATGATCTCTTCCGTCTTGTACTGGCTCTTGAGTTCGTTCCAAAGCCTGGACACCTGGCAACTTTGAAGGGTATGCTCTGCGATGTCGTGAAATGCGATGATCCCCCCCGGCGCCACCAGCGGCCTGTAATTTTCAAAGTCCTGTTTCACGCCGTCGTAGGAATGGTCACCGTCGATAAACAGCAGATCGAGCTTCTCCTGTCCAAGAACATTTCGGACGGAGGATTGAATCTCCGTGCTGTGAGAATCCCCTCGAATCAGGTGCAATTTTTGCTGTTGGCGAACAAATGTTTTGAAAATCGGGATGTAAAACCATTCGTATCCGCCTCCGAATGCTCCACCAGGGAGATCAACGCTGATGATCGTGGCGTCCGGAGCGGCGAGCCTGGAGAGCAGGCAAAGTGTTCCACCGCGCGCCGTACCGATTTCCAAAATACGGGTTGGGCGGCGCTCTGCAATCAATTCCGCCAGCCGCGACAATTCGCCTTTGATCTGCAAGGCGCCAATGACATTGTTCTCGCAAACAAAGTTGACAATGTCAGCGGATCCTTTGCCGTTCATTTTGGCCAGACGAAATAGCAAGGGGCCAACGGACAAACCTTTTCTGAGGAGCTGCGCAACTCGCGTCATTGAGTCGGATTTTACCAAACGCCACGGAGCTTTGAACCAGGAAATGAGGCACGCTCCTGCAATCCCGCGCTCAAGCTGAAGTCAAGAGACGGCCGGGCTGCTTTCGGAGATGGCATGACGGGTTCGCAGAAAATCACAGAGTTCTGCTGCGGGCATGAACAGGATCTGCGGTATCCATCGCTGGTTCCGTGGGCCTCTCTTCGCGCACGCTGGAATGCACTTGTGTCGGGTCCTGTCCCGCCGCTAACTGGTAGAACAGCTCCTCGTACTGGTCCGTGATTCGTTCCCAGGTGTAAGTGGTGCGGATCCGCTCTGGAGCGCCTCGCCGGTACTCTTCGGCCAACTCGGGCTGGTCTTCGATGAGATGAATCTTCGCGGCCAGGTCTTCGGCATCCTGAAACAGCAGCCCGTGTCCTGCCAGCACCTCGGAGTTGAACGGATTGTCCCGAGCCAGGATGCACGCGCCATATCCCAGCGCATGGAGCAGAGTCGGATTCGTTCCTCCCACGGTGTGCCCGTGGATATAGGCGTAGGCATTGCAAAACAGCTCTTTTACGTGGTCCCGGTTGTTCACGTGTCCCAGAAACCGCACCCGGTCTCCCGCGCCCGCCTGCAAGTCGGCGACAAACTGGCTCTTGTAATTGGCGTCACCCACAATGGCCAGCGTGCGTCTGGTCGCGGCCCTCTTGAAGCCCTCCACAATCAGATCAGCGCTGTTTTCCGGTACCAGGCGGCTCAGGATCAGGTAGTAGTCTCCGGGCTCCAGGCCGTATTCACGTACAGCTTCAGGGTTGGTGGATGAACCCACGTTTCCGCCATACGCGATGCACGCTGAAGGCGTCTGGAACTCATCCAGGTACAACTGCCGCATGGCGTACGCGTCCGTAATGATGCCGCGCGGCACTATCTTTCCGCTGAATTTTGCGTTGAGGTAGAAATACGTCTTCCCCAGCGGGCCCCATTTGCCTCGCTTCCATTCGATACCATCCACGCTCAGCGCGCAGTTCTTGCGGAAGAACCGGGGAATCACGCAATGGAAAGCGTTCGCCACGTTGGTCACCAGGATCGCGTCCACGTTGCGGCGCAGCACATCGATCATGCACGCCGCGGTGTGGGTGAAGGTACCAAGGTTCTTGGTTTCGATGCTGGGCAGGTAAATCAACTTCACGCCCTTGTACTCGGGCGGCCGGTCTTTAAATAATGAGCGCCGGCAATAGACAATCACCTCGTGGCCGCGCTGTGCCAGCCGCGGCGCCAGCTCAACAAAGAACGTCTCCGTGCCGCTGTACGTAGAAGGGATTCCCCGGCCGCCGCAAATCGCAATGCGTAATTTGCGGGAAGCGACTCCGTGATTGTTTGTTCCACCCGTCATCTTCGATCTTGGCAAAACGTCACGCGAGCGGCGAAATCGTTCATCCCCGCCGGCCCTTCTTGATTACAAGTCTTCATTTGGTTTCCGTTGGACCGGAGCTTACCGCCGTCAGGTCATGCTGGCTTCGCGAGCGGATGACTTTTGCCGGCGCCCCTACCGCGATGGAATAAGGTGGAATCCTGCCCCGGACCAGGCTTCCCGCCCCAATGACTGACCCGCGCCCCACGTATGCTCCATCCAGGAATGTAACGTTGGCCCCCACCCACACATCATCTTCTAGAGTGATGCCAATCCGGACCGTGCCCTGGTCCTTGATTGGAATATCGGTCCGGTCAAAATTGTGATTTTCCGGATGAAAGCAGACGTGCTGGCCCATAATAACATTCTCGCCAACAGTGACCGGGCCGGAACTCCCAATGAACGAGTAGGCGTCCACCGCTGAATTCGCCCCAATTGTGATCCCTTCTCCCAGGTTGGAAATGGGAGCGCCCAGCAGGGTTGAATAGGGCCCGATCTTCACGTGATCGCCCAGGACAATGCCGTTCCGCATCGTTCCGTCCATGGTCACGCCGCGCTCCAGCGTTACTCCCTTGCCAAACCGGATCAGCGAAGCCCCTCGCAGATTCACGCCGTCCGCCATGAAAACTATCGCCAGTCGCCGCTGCAGCACCAGTCCTTTGAGCATGCCGCGCAGCAGCCACACGCCGCGGCGCAACATCACCGCAAGCAGCAAAGACAAGGGAACACTTCGATCGAGCTCGAAGCGCCGGCCCTTGAATCGGGCCAGGATCGCCTCTACGGACTTGTACAGTCGTTCTTTCATGAAAATACGCGGCTTCCAGCCGTCAGCTTCATGGCGGACAGGTCAGATCTCCAAGGGTTCTTTGATGCCCTTGCCCAGCGGGTAATAGATCGAAATGGCCCAGGCGATCAATCCCGCATGCACCCAAAAGAACGCCAGCAAAGTCCCTTCCGTCGCCTGAAAAGTCATAGAGTACACCAGGGCGGCAAGCAGCAGCGCCAGCAGCTCAGGGTGTTGCCGGCTTCGCACCAGCTTCCACGCCGGCACTGCCAGATAGATTACGAAGCAGACGAAAACAGCAAGCCCAACGGCGCCTGTGTCATGCATCACCCGCATTTCCACGTTGCCGATCCACGCGCCCGCCTCGTTGGAATCACCCAGGCCCAACTCTCGATTGCTCACCAGAAGTTGAAAGCTCGATGTCCCGTTGCCGAAGAAAGGCTGCTGGGCGATATCGTCGATGGCCATCCAGATAGTCGCCACCCGCAAGGCCGTGTCGGCATCTGCGGAAGGGTCTGACACTTCCACGGTGCTGAATCGCTCCACATAGAGTGGAATGATCGCCGGCGCCAGGATCAGGCTGGCAACCAGCAGCGTAGCCACCACAGCCTTGATGCCCCGCCAATCAATGATTCGCGTGCTCCGTCCGGCAAGATAGAGCACGATCATTGATACGGCTGACGCAATGATGGCCGCCCGCGAGAGAGCGATGATCATTCCGGCATAAGTCAGGCCTGCCGCCAGGAGATATCTCCGTCGTCGCTCCTGAAAGTACATCACCAGCGCCATCACCAGGCAGGCGGCGCAAAATGCTCCCAGAATGTTGGCCTCATACAGCGTGCCGTATGTCCCGGGGAAGGTCTCGTACTGGTCGACTTCCACCCCGAATGACGTCTTCAAGAGCAAATTGGAAAAGAAGCAGACCACGGCATACGCGCCTTCAACGGCTCCCACAGCCACAAGCACGCGCACCGCGCGGCGGAATGTCTCCGCTTCCCCGGCGAGTATGCGCAACAGGAAATAAGCCAGGATCACCAGAATCTGCTGCGCCGCCCATTTCAAGGTCTGTCCTGGCGCAACCGACATTTCCAGCGAGCTGTAAAGATTAAGGCCGATATAGGCGAGCAGAAAATAATCAGCAAGAATCCAGCGCAACGGCTCTGTGCGCCGCCTCCAATAAAACACCGCGGCAACGCACAGGAGTCCGATCATGATGTGCTCCGGCCGCGCCTTCAGTCCTCCCAGTTCAAGATAGAAACGCGACATCACAGCGGTGGCGAAAAGCGCCGGCAGCGCGGTCTCAACCCGGGTGGAGAGGACATACATCAAAGCGCAAGCCGCAGGCAAAATAAGCGCCCCCAACAGCCACGGACGGGCCGGTTGCGGGTCTCCGCTCAACAACACCCAGGCCAGGACCGCCGCCACAAGGAACAACAGCGGTGTCGGATCAGGCACGGATCTGGTGAACGAAAAAGTTCTCATCGTGACGAATGCATACCCGCCGGGCCGGGCGTTATTCTGGTTGAGCAGCCGTTCCAGAGGCCGTGATACAGCGCTCTTACTGTCTTCACGTCGCCCTGGACCAGGTCCACCACCGTCCGGTACATCACGTACTTCCCTACTGAGATCATGAACAAGGGCCAGTACGGGCCTTTAAGATATTTGCGCGCGAACAGGATGGTGTTGCGCATGGTATAGAAATTCCTGCCCGCGTATCCCAGGCTCCTGGTCGTAACGTACGAGTCTTTGTGCCAGATGACGGAAGCCGGCACGTAGAATTGCTTGAACCCGGCCTGTGAGGCCCGCATGGACCAATCCGCGTCTTCAAAAGTCAGGAAAAAAATTTCATCCAGCTCACCGATTTGCCGCACCACCTCTGCCTTGATGAGCAGGGCGCATCCTGTGATGAATGAAACTTCCCGCGTCTGGTTGTAGCTCCCGTCGTCGCGCTTGCGCAACCCAAGATGCTTGGGGAAAACCCGCCATGGTTTGCGGATTCCTCCCGCATACCAGATCGTGTCAGCCGGTTCGAAGTAATAGATCTTGGGATTCAGCAACCCGATCCGGGGGTCGCTCTCCGCCACCCTCACCAGTTCACTGAGGAAGTTGGGGGCGACAACCGTGTCATTGTTGAGCAGCAGCAGATAGCCGGTTCCCCGCTCCAGCACATCGCGAATGGCCACGTTGTTGCCGCCGGTAAATCCAAGGTTTTTCCCGTTGCGGATCATCCGCGCGGAGGGAAACTCCCGGGCCAGCCGGTCAGCGGAGCCGTCCACGGAACCGTTGTCCACCAGCACCACTTCGCGATTGGGGTAGTCAATCTTCTCGAGTGATGCCAGGCAATCCCTGGTGACCTCGTAGCTGTTCCAGTTCAAGATGATGATGCTGACCTTGGGCCAACCTGCTTCCATATTATTTCCGTAGATAGTCCACGCCGGACACTCTCAAAATTGGCTTCCTGCTCTGTTCTTCAGATCGCACTGGCTACCCGGCCTGCGCGCCTGCACGGCGGAAAAGCGATTGCAGCGACTTCCTTTCGCCTGGCGAAAACATCCAGAACCAGGCCGCGACTCCTGTCAAGACGACCGTGCCGCAGACTACCATCACCCTGATCCCAAACGGCGCGCCTGAACCCGCGACCGCGAAGGCCGCCAGAGCTGCCCCCACCAGCGCAGGCAACTTGGACACAACAATTTTGTTCTGCGGCAGCAGCCGGTGGGAGAGCGCAAAAAACAGCACGGCGTCCGCAACCACCCGTAACAACCAGGCCACGGCAACTCCCTGAATGCCGAACCTTTTCACCAGGATGAAAAGCATGACAGCGTAAAAGGGCAGCTCGAAAAGGTGCACTTTCGCGGTTATGTCAGGCCGGCCTGCGCTTTGCAGGTGCGCAAATGGCACCTGCGCCAGTCCATTCACAAAAATCGCAGCCAGCAGCCACCGCGCAACGGGGGTGCTGTTGAGCGCAAAATCCTTCCCCAGCCATAGGTTCAGCCCTTCCGGAGCAAAAGCAATCAAAATCAGTGTGACCGGAAACAAGCTGATAAAGATGTACTTCACGCCGCTCTCATAGAGGAAAACCAGGCGAGCGCGGTCGGCGCTGCCGGCGGTGGAAAAAGCGGGAAACAATACCGCGATCAGTGCAGCCGGAACCAGAGTCAGTCTGAATACAACATCAAAAGGCACGGCATAATACGCCACCGCTGCAACCGAGATCATGGCCGCGATCGCGAACCGGTCAAACGTGACCAAGAACGGCCCCACCACGTTGGATACGCTCATCCAGCCGCCAAAGCGGAGGAGCGGCCCCGCCAGAGCCTTGTCCACAGTTGGCGCCCGTCTGAGTTCAGGCAGCACGTGCAGACACGCCCAGATGTGGACAACGCACGCAATGGCCCGTCCAGCCACCAGCACGCCGAAGATTGCCGCGGCGCTGCGCGAAAAAGGCAACATCAGCACCGGCCCCACATACGTAAAAATGCCCATGGGAATGCGGATGGCCGTGGCCAGCCTGAACCTTTGCAGTGCTTCCAGGACTCCGCGCGCGCCGGTTGTCATAATCACCAGCGGCAGCGAAGCGCTCAGCCAGTAAAAGGAATGCAGGGATTCTTGCCGAAGGTTCGCCGGAATGTTCAGGTGCTCAATGAGCCAAGGTGAAATTAGAAAGGTGACCAGCGCCCCGATCCCGCCCAGCAGGGCCAGCAATATCATGGACGTGGAAATCAGCGGGTGGAGTTCGTGATATTTTTTCTGGCCGAGCCTTTCCGCCATCAGCTTCGTCAGCGCTCTTGACAGGCCGAAATCGAACAGGCCGAAATAACCGATAACGGCCCAGGCCAGGGTGATCAGCCCCAGCCTGTCTGTCCCCAGGGACCGTTTGAGGACGGGCAGGCAGAAAACCCCAACCACCATGGGCAAACCCAGTCCCACCATGTTCCACAGGGTATTGCCGGCCAGCAGGCGTCCGCTGGTTAGGTGGGCTGGAGGCGCAACCGGGGAGGGTTCAGACACCTCGGGAGGCGCGGCGGGCGAAATCGAGGACAGGCTATTCATTGATGCTCGACGATTCAATCCTTCAAAGCGTAACCCAAAATATCTTCAAACACTCGCTGACAGACAGCCCTCGTCGGCGCCTGTTTCCGCCTGCCGCCATCTCAACGGCCGGATCCACGAAATATCTCGGGGACGGTCCTGAGGATGAGCTTCAAATCCATCCACACAGTCCAGTTCTGGATATATTCGAGGTCGAGCATCACGTTCTTTTCGAACGAAGGATCGTGGCGGGCGCTCACCTGCCACAGCCCGGTAATGCCGGGCAGAACATCCAGGCGCCGCAGGTCGGCCAGCCGGTACTGCTGAACGTCGTCCACCGGATGAGGCCGGGGCCCCACGATACTCATGTCGCCCTTAAGGACATTGAAGAATTGCGGCAGCTCGTCAATGCTGTATTTCCGCAGCACCCGGCCCACCCTGGTAATCCGGGGATCGTTGGCGATTTTGAACGTTGCCCCGTTCCGTTGATTCATGTGCCTTAAATTGTCTTTTTGCGCGTCCGCGTCAACCACCATGGTGCGAAACTTGAAGCACCGGAATTTCCGCCCTTTGCGCCCCACGCGCCACGCCGCATAGATCGCCGGGCCCGGCGAATCCAGCTTGATGGCCATTGCCGCAATCAGCATCAGCGGTGAAGTGAGAATTACAGCAAAGCTTGCTACGCACACATCCAGCACGCGCTTGAGGAAAGATTGCAGCGCCGGAGTGCTTTGGCTGCTGAGCTGCAGCACCGGGACGTTGCCAATGTAGGTCACGCCGGCCCCCAGCGCCAGGCCCTCATACAAGTCCGGCACCACTTTGACGCCAATCCCTGATTGCCTTGCCCTTGCGGCAACGTCCATGATCAGCGCCCGGTCTATTTCGGGAGTGAAATAGACTTCATCGATGAAATGCTCCTTGAGCAAACGAGGCAGATCGTCGCAGGTCCCCAGCCATTCCGGGCTGGAACAAAGCGTCTCATCAACAAAGCCGCAAAACGTCTTGCCCAGGTAACGGTGGGTCTCCAGGTAGTTGCGGAACGCCTGCCCAATCTGGCCCGCTCCCACAATGAGCACGTGCTGGGTGCCGATGCCCCGCTCAATGCGTTTCAAATTGTGCCGCTGCACGGCTTCATGCAGGGTGAGGATCCCGGCCAGGCTGAACGCCATCGTGATAGCCAGAAGCGGCGGCGCTACCGCGTGCGGGTCAGACAGGAAAAGCACCATGATCATGAGCATGGAGGAGAGCAGCAGGCTCTTTAGAGTTTGTACCCTTGAGATCGTGGCCGAATGCAGGATGCTCGCCGCATACAGCCCCTGCGCCGCTTTACAGATCAACGTGAGCACGGCGTAGCAGATCAGGAATCCGAACAAACGAAGGTGGCTGGGCGTCTCCGGCGGCGCCGGCCACTCCGCCGTCCCGGCGGCGAGTTTATATGCCAGTATCCCCGATGCCAGCACGATCGCGGCATCGCAAACCGCAAAGACTGCGCCCAGCCCGCCTCCCGGTTCGAATGGTCGATGCAGCGGCTCAATCACCAGGGCCGACACATCGTCAACTGTCCGAGGCTTGGAGTACACATCTGGTGTCGTCGACAATATGCTCTCCTTCGCCTGGCGATTCTTTCACGCGGCCAGAACTCAAAAGCCCTTCACTTCCGTTTACTTCCCTCCCTTACATCGCGGTGAAATCTTTTCCCCCGCGAAACAGGGTTGAAATCAAAACACGCCGTGGGTCATCCTCGCCCCAGCCTTCCCATCTGCGCTGCAACAGCAAGCCGAAGCAGGCCAACAAGGCGCTGAGGAGGGCGCCCAGCCCAATCACAAGCATCGGCCTCGGGTGCCTCTTCTCCGGGACCACCGCGGCATCGAGCACTTTGACCGTGGGAATTTCCCTCGCTTCCTGGATCCGGGCTACTTCATACTGTTGCGTCAGCAGCTCATACACAGTTTCATGGATTTTCGTGTTTCGATAGAGGTTGGTCCATTCCAGACCGACCAGCGGCAGGTTCTTGACGGAAGGGTAGAGGTTCGATGAATCACTTGCGGTCTTGTCATTCGCCGGACGTCCCGTGTTGATCTTGTCCAGTTCCCGCTGCAGCTCATTGACGCGCGCCCGCAGCGTTTTCACCCGCACGTTCTCCGGAGTGTAAATCTGCTCCAGGCCGTCCATCTCCGCCCGCGCTGCGATCAGTTCTCCCTGGAGTCTGGCTGCAGACTCCACCATGACCCGGGTCTGCTGCGGAATGTCCAGCGCCATGGAACTGCTGGCAAACTGGCCGAAGCGCTGTTCCGCATTGTCCAGCACCTTCTTTTCCTCTTGCAGCCGTTGCTCGATGAACTCGCGCTCCCGGCGGGCCGAGGAAGTGGAAACTTGCGCCATCACGCGATCAAGCTCCTGCACGTAAGCGCCGGCCAGCTTGGCGGCAAACTGCGCATCGGGGTCTTTCACCGTCACGCTGAGGATGCCGCTCTTCTTGTCTTCAGAGATCGTTGTCCGCGACTGCAGTTTGTCGCGCGCGTCTTCCCAGTATTTTTCGGAGTATCTCTTGCGCAGGTCGAAATGGTCGATCAGGTTGTCTTCCACGCTGCGGCTCTGCAGGACCTTGGCGAACAACGCTCCCGAACTTTTCATCCCCAGAAGGTCGCCGGCCATTCCGGCCAGGCCGGCCATGGCGGGTGATTTCATCAGGCTGGGAAGCGCCATGGCGGATAAGCCACCGCCGGAACTGTCCGGCGGCATGATCTGCACGGTGGCTTCGAACCTGCAGATTTTCCAGGCAAGCAATGCCGAGAGCAGCGCGCCCGCCACTGTCCACAACAGTACGCGCACACGGCGAGACCAGAGATGACGGGCCGCAGCCGACCATCGCTGAAGCTCGACGAACTTGTCGTCGCTCTCCCGGTCCCGGTGCCGCTCCACCAGGACTTCATTCGTGGTTCTCCCCATCGGCATTGAAGTCAGCTCTTAGCAGAGCAAGATGCAATCACCCTTCTGATGACCTGCAAAGTTAAAATGTGCTTTCGGCTGTTCCCGCCTTAACCCGTGCGCCCGTGCGCTGGCTCGCCGGTGACCGATTTCCAAGGGAAGAAGCCGTGTAACCGCTTGGAAAATAAAAGTATACATTGCCTCCACTGCTCCTTCCCAACCAATTCACAATATGCTTTGATGACTTTAGCCGCAGGCACGTTCGCAGCTTTCACCGGCGCCTGCGGCTCAGATGCATCCTGACTTCCGGACTAAGTGGATTCCCTCAATCCAAAAGTCACCATCAGCGCGCGATTTCCACGCGAGTTCCTGCGCAAAGGCTCTGCTATAATTGAGGCGTATCAGGCTCCGCCGGTTGCAGCGGCGGATTTTCTTTTCGTCGGGGAGTGGCTCAGCCTGGTAGAGCACCTGGTTCGGGACCAGGGGGTCGGAGGTTCAAATCCTCTCTCCCCGACCATTCTTGTCAATGCTTACAATCCACCACTGTCCATGAAAGCGTTGAACCTTGTTGAAGTTGGAGGCAATCGCAGCTACAAGACTGTCTACAGCGCCTTTCTTGCCGCCGATCTCTTCGCTCCAACGCTTTGATTCTTAGCGAACGATCGAGTCTGAAATTCACGGGTCGAGCACCTGGTGTCGCAGCAGGTTGTTCGAAGGAGCAGAAGAAATGCAGGAACCGCGTGGACGGATCACTTCCGAATTGCCCGTTATCCGCCCACAATCATCAAACCTTATGCGATATATCGTTACTAATCCGGCGGTTCGCCTCCGAGTCACTCTCCCAGAGGCGTTTCTCTGAGCTAGCCGTTTTCGACGCGCGCCTTTATATCCGAGTACGCCGCATCGATGAGCGTGTTTAACGCCGCCGCGTTTGTGCCCGTTCCAGGTCTCAGCTTCACATGGCGCATGAACTTGCCGGTGCCTTGCAACAAGCGTGCCGGATCCGGCAGCGCTGCGCCGTGAAAGAACCCCACGTTTACGTGCAAAGTGAATACATTGACGTAGCCGAAGGGCGCATCTCCCAAACATGCAACTGGACAGCCGTCATGCAAAAGCTCCCGGACTTCGTCCCCGCATTTTCGCATCACTTCAAACCACTGATGCGCGATGGCTCCCAATGCACCTGCATGCTCTTTCATCCACGCATCGATGGCGGGATCGCGCTCGAGAGCGCCGTTGAAACGTAGCAGCTCGGTTTTCATCGGCGCTCGACTTTTCTGCTTTCGAGATCTGTGGTTTCGTAGCACCCTTACCTTCCCTCGAGCAAACTCCATTCTCTGAAGAGTTCGTTTACCTCAACCTTGCCGCGAGATTGAGCCAGAAGGCTGCTTCGCCGGGACTTTGCAATCGCGCGGGTGTTATCTCATGGCGTTTTGAGCGGTATCCGCTGGTTCCAGGGTGCCACACTTTCCTCATATTCCATGGGATCGCCGAACCCTTCGGTTTGGACGCCGAGTTGGCGTAGAACGTCCAAGGCCATCAATCGGCGATGCGCGTTGAATGTCATGATATGGGCGAAGACGCCGCCGAACGTGAAGGCCTCAGCCGGTTCACACAGAGCGTCGACGAACGTATCATCCCACGCGGAGCGGTTTCGGATGTCACTGAAAATACGATGCAGTTCAGCATCGGCCCGTTCGAGCCTTTTGAGCATCGCTTGCGGGGAGCGCTGCGATTTGGGAGGGCCGTTCATATCCATATCGGCTCCCGACAGCGCGGCGGTCCAGACTTCTTTAGTGAAGATAATGTTTTCCAACAGCTGCCTTAGAGTCTTATTCGACTCCCGCCAGGGCAGCAGTTCTACGACCGTGGGCAGCGGCCGATCCAACTGTTCCTCTGTCAAAGTACACGCGTATTCCAACAAACGCCGCGTGTGCCAGGAGTCGTTGCCTGCAAAACGATCAAATAAATCCATGTCTCTTCCTCCTTTTGTTGAGGAACCAGGGGCGAAAAAGTGAATTTTGTTGGACGCCGGCAAGTGAAAGTGCGGATCACGCATGCGCCGGTAGAGGCTGGGAGAAATCCGAAAAGCCTTTCGGAAAGCGCGAGTGAACGCCTCCAACGAACCGTAGTTGGCGTCCAGGGCGACGTCCGTGACCGACATTCCGGCATGCGCCAGTTGATATGCTGCTCTTTCCAACAATAGCCGTCGTCGCATGGCTCCCGGAGTTTCTTCGACCACTGTTCGGAACAACCTGTGGAACTGAGTCCGGCTTTGGTACGCTTGGCGCGCCAGATCTTGCGTTGTCGCCTGAGTGTCCAGCGAGTTCGCTACAATTGCAGAGAGGCGGTCTGCCGTGTCCTGACGATCCGCTTTATTCATGCGTCCGGTTCCTCAGCTTGAACGATCATAGACAAAAGATAACGCCTCCCGCCTGATCGTACGTACCAATCTTTCTTCTACCTTAAGCGACGCGCAAAAGGTTCAATACCAATCAGTTACAAACAACAGATTTCGACAGGAGTTCAATAGGGTCTGGCATCTGGTTCGGGACCAGGGGGCGGAGGTTCAAATCCTCTCTCCCCGACCAATCTTTTCAATGGCCTGGAATCTGTAGGGTGTTGAATGCTATTGAAACTGGAGGCATTCGCAGCTACAAAATCGTCTGCACGAATCACTTTGGCTGGCCTCTTCATCGCGCTCATTGAGTGA
>Ga0316628_100002428_pt1 | contig 13834 bp, 12 predicted proteins | sample OWC_Aug_M2_C1_D5_FD_207648 | JGI IMG/M metagenome (GOLD analysis project Ga0316628, IMG submission 207648) | Wetland soil microbial communities from Old Woman Creek delta, Ohio, United States - OWC_Aug_M2_C1_D5_C | ecosystem: Environmental > Terrestrial > Soil > Wetlands | place: USA: Ohio... | reverse complement strand
ATCGATAAAGAAGCATGTATGTACGCCCTCAATGGGACGTGCAAATCTTGTGAGAACTTCTGTGAGAAAAAAGCCTTGAAATATGATCAGCAGGACCAAGAGGTTACGGTTGACATTGGCGCGGTCATCATCTCTCCTGGATTTGAGAAATATGTACCGCCGAAGGGTGACAGCTATGGATATCGGGTTTATCCAAATGTGCTCACGAGCATCGAATTTGAGCGGATGCTTTCTTCATCAGGTCCTTACCAGGGGCATCTCGCTCGTATTTCCGATGGGCAACCTCCGAAAAAAATAGCTTGGTTACAGTGCGTCGGTTCCCGTGATGAAAGCTGCGATCGACGGTATTGCTCATCGGTCTGCTGTATGTACGCTACAAAGGAGGCGATTATCGCAAAGGAACATCTCCCAGGGGTTGATACCCATATCTATTTTATGGATATGCGCTCCTTTGGGAAGGATTTTGAGAAATACTATGACCGGGCAAAAGACGAGTATAATGTCGTTTATCGAAGATGTAGGATCCCTCAAGTGGAACAGGATAGAACAACGAAGCAACTCACGATCAGATATGTAGATGATGCAGGAACTCTGCAGAAAGAATCCTATGATATGGTTGTTCTCTCTGTTGGATTACAACCATGTGCAGAACTTGCAGAGATGAGCAAAATACTTGATGTGAACCTGAATCACTATGGTTTCATTGAAACCGATCCGTATAACCAGGTGAAAACCTCACGAAAAGGCATCTATGCATCAGGCACCGTCACTGAGCCGAAAGACATCCCAGAGAGTGTGACGCAAGCCTCGGCTGCTGCTGTTGAAGCAGCAAAAGATATTGCGCTCTTACGAGGAACAGAGATCACCGCGAAGGTATATCCTGAGGAAAAAAACGTCAACAACGAACTCCCGCGGATCGGCGTGTTCGTCTGTCATTGTGGTATCAACATCAGCGGTGTAGTCGATGTGAAGAAGGTCGTTGCGGATGCAAAGACATTGCCGTATGTTGTCTACGCCGATGATAGTCTTTATACTTGTTCTCAGGATTCCAATGAAAAAATAAAGGAGAAAATTAAAGAACTTGGGTTGAATCGTATTGTCATCGCGTCATGTACACCACGAACCCACGAGCCATTGTTCCAGGATACGCTCCGCGAGGGTGGCTTGAATCCTCATCTGTTCGAGATGGCTAATATCCGGGATCAGAACTCCTGGGTACATAAAGGTACTCCACAGAATGCGACTGTAAAGGCGATTGACGCGGTGCGAATGGCTGTTGCAAAAGCATCCGACCTTTCACCTATTCATCATTTGAAAATCCCTGTGATTAATCGCGCACTTGTTATTGGCGGGGGGATCGCGGGGATGCAGGCAGCCTTATCGATTGCAGATCAGGGATATGACACCACGCTTGTAGAAAAAGAACCGGTTCTCGGCGGTCACCTGAGAGATATCTACCTTGGCGTCAACGGGGAAAAACCGCAAGAACTTTTACACGGAACAATAACTCAAGTAGAGAACCATCCGAAAATCCAAGTATTCAAAGATACTACGGTGTCGAATATCTTCGGGTATGTCGGGAATTTCAAATCTGTGTTAGCAGCAAAAGGGAAGAAAGAGCCTACCGAGGTGGACCATGGTGTGATTGTGGTTGCGACCGGCGGGCTTCCCTACAAACCTGTTGAATATCAATACGAAAAAAGTGACGATGTCATAACTCAGACTGAGTTTGAACAAGACCTCTATGAGGAGAAACCGTATCTAAAAAATCTCAAGGAGGTCGTGATGATTCAATGTGTCGGCTCACGAAACGAGGATCATCCATATTGCAGCCGAGTGTGTTGCTCGGAGGCGTTGAAGAACGCTTTGCGATTCAAAGAGCTAAATCCAAATGCAGCTGTCTATGTATTATATCGTGATATCAGGACATATGGTTTCCGTGAAGATCTGCTGTATCAGAAGGCACGTAAGAACGGGATTCTTTTTATTAGATATGAGGAGGATGACGAGCCAAAGGTGATCCTTGAGGATGGGAAACTTCTCGTGAAAAACAAAGAGACCATCCTTGGGAGAGAGCTCCAGCTGCATCCTGATAAATTGGTGCTCAGCACCGGAATCATCCCACAGGATAACACAACACTTGCGCGACAATTGAAGGTCCCGTTGAATCAGGATTTATTCTTTGCGGAGGCACATGTGAAGCTGCGACCGATTGATTTCTCCGCTGATGGGATATTCCTCTGCGGCCTAGCGCATTCTCCACGGTTCATCGAAGAGTCTATCCTTCAGGCGAAAGCGACTGGCGCCCGCGCAGCAACAATTCTTTCAAAAGAATATCTTGAAACAAAAGGAAATATTGCAAGGGTGATTTCACGTAATTGTGCGGGTTGTCAGTTATGTGTTGCAATCTGTCCCTATGATGCGATTACGTTTGACGAGGAGAAAAAAACAGTAGTTGTCAATGAAATCCTCTGCCAAGGGTGTGGCTCATGTTCCACGATTTGCCCCAGTGGCACCTTCCAACAGAACACGTTTACGAAACATCAGATTGTTTCTATGATTGATGCATGTTTGGAGTAAGAGACTATGAGTGAAGAAAAAAAGGACCACATGAAGCAAGATTTCGAACCAAAGATTGTCGGGTTCCTGTGCAACTGGTGTAGTTACGCGGGCGCTGACCTTGCAGGGACGAGCCGTATCCAGTATCCACCGAACGTCCGGATCATCCGGGTGATGTGCTCAGGGTCTGTTGATTCGATGTATATTCTTCGTGCATTGCTCGAAGGCGCTGATGGTGTGTTTGTCGGTGGTTGCCACCCTGGTGATTGTCATTACATTGATGGTAACTATAAGGCGCGACGTCGGATGGTGCTGCTTGAAAACATCCTTGGTACACTTGGTTTAGAAAAAGAGCGCGTCTGGCTTCGATGGATCTCCGCATCTGAAGGCCAGAAGTTTGCTGATACTATGAAAGAAATGACCGAGGCGATTAGGAAGCTTGGACCAAATCCGATCGCGAAACACTGGAATCTGTAATGGAGGAAAAACATGACGCATAAATTACTCAAAATAAAGGACAACGATGTCCTGAAAACAACCAATGATTTCTTACGACATCTACTGTCATCGGGAAAAATACAGGCGTTGTTGGTGCCGCAGAGTACACCTTCGAAGAAAGTCGTCTACCCAGTGTTAATCGCTGATCCCAAGAAGCTGCATGCAGACATTATCGCCCCAATTCTTCCGGTAGCAACTGCAACCATGGTTTCAAAGATGACCAAGGTGCAGCCACCATCAAAACCAGTGGGGGTCGTCATGCGATCCTGTCAAATCCGTGCACTCATCGAGCTAGTGAAGTTAAATCAAGCGAGTCTGACGAACATCGTCATCATCGGAATCGACTGCCCAGGGACGTTTCCGACAAACGTCTATGCTGGGTTCCCGGAGAAGAAGACACCTACGCATTTCCTGCTTGAAACGATGATAAAGAAAACCGACGAGGCAGAGCAATACCTCCGTTCCGCCTGTCAGGTCTGTAAGGATCCGATTCCAACACATGCTGATATCGTTCTTGGGTTCTATGGCACAGATATCGAAAAAGAAATCATTGTGGAGGTACATTCTGAGATCGGAAAAGATCTCATAAAAGAGATACCTCTCGAGGATGAAAAAGAAGGGAAAAACCGGGAGAACGCAGTCAAGGAAATCCGTGAGGAAAAAACAAAGAAACGGATAGTGTTCCTTAAGGAAAAAGAAGGGATTAAAGGAATCGAGAAGGTCGCTGAGTTTTTTGATAAATGCGTCAACTGCCATAACTGCAGGCAGGCTTGTCCAATCTGTTATTGTAAAGAATGTTTGTTTGACTCCGCTGTGTTTGATGCGGAGGCATACAAATTCATCAGAAGGGCAGAAAATAAAGGGTTGTTTAAAATGCCAAGTGACGCACTGCTCTTCCAACTAGGGCGGATGAATCATATGATCCTCTCGTGTGTGGAGTGTGGGTTATGCGAGCAGGCATGCCCAAACAATATCCCGTTAATGGATGTGTTCATTCCAACCGCAGAGAACGCGCAGAAAGAGTTCGACTATCATCCCGGGAAAGATACAACAGAGAAAATCCCGATGATCGTCTATCGTGAAAACGAATTCTTGGAGGTAGGAGAAAAATAACATGGATGTCATTGACTCCCGCAAGGTCGACCACAACTTCAAGTTTCAGATAGCAAAAGAAGAGGGCGGGGAAGGAATCCTGAAATGCTTCGCCTGTGGTGCCTGCACTGCCCGGTGCCCTGAGATGGACGTCAAACCAGAGTGGAATGCACGGATCATCATCCGGAAGGCATTGTTAGGATTAAAAGAGGAAGTGCTCTCCAGTGAGTTTTTCTGGATCTGCAGCGCTCATTTCCGTTGTTTAGATAAATGCCCGCAGAAGGTCAATGTCAAGGAAGTCATGAACGCGGTGCGGGACGCTCGGCTCCTTGAGGAACAGACTGAGGATGCCACTGGAAAAAAGACAAAGAAGTACCTTGATTTAGATTTCAAATATAAAATTACACAGAGCAAGGGTGGAAAAGATCTCTATGAGTGTTTCTCCTGCGGGACATGCACAGCAGGATGCCCGGAGCGGGAGCTTGACGCGCTGTACTCACCTAGGAAAGTCATCAAGAATGTGTTACTTGGAATGAAAGATCCTGTGTTCTGTAATAAGTTTGTTGAGATATGTTCGTCTCATCATCGATGTTTCACCCAATGTCCGCAAGGGGTGGAAATCCCGAAGTTGATGAACGCGATTAAAAACATAGCTATCAAAGAAGGTTATACTCGGACACCAAAGTAGAGGCCTATGACAAAAAAATCTGAGACAATCGGAGCGGTTGCAGTTGTCGGTGGTGGCATCGCCGGGGTACAGGCCGCACTCGATCTCGCTGACATGGGGTACAAAGTCCTCGTTCTTGAGAAATCACCGACCATCGGTGGCGTTATGGCCCAACTTGATAAGACATTTCCGACCAATGATTGTTCGATGTGCATCCTGTCCCCGAAACTTGTGGATTGTGCTCGTCATCAAAACATTGAGATTCTTACGAACACGGTTGTTGAAGGAATTGAAGGCAACCCAGGGAATTTCACGGTAAAAGTCTTGAAAAAACCCCGATATATTGACCTGGAGAAATGCACGTCGTGTGGGAGTTGTGAAGAGGTCTGCCCTGTTTCACTACCAAATGCATTTGAGTACGGCCTGGTGAAACGGAAGGCTATCTATAAACCGTTCCCGCAGGCAATCCCAAACGCGTATGTGATTGACAAGGAAGGCGATGGGAAGCATCGCGGTTGTGTCGACTGCATGCGCTGTGTCAAGGAATGTAAATCCGGTGCGATTAATCATGAGCAGAAGCCCGAGCACCTCACATTTCAAGTTGGTGCGGTGATTATCGCTGCGGGTTCGCCGCCGTTTGACCCGGTGGTGAAATCCGAGTTCGGATACAAGAAATACAAGAATGTGCTAACGAGTGTGGAATTTGAGCGAGTATTGTCCGCATCAGGGCCGACGCAGGGAAAAATCCTGCGACCCAGTGACCAGAAGCATCCGACAATGATCGCCTGGGTGCATTGTGTCGGATCCCGGGATGCATCCGTCAGCCATGAGTATTGTTCTGCGATGTGCTGTATGTACACCGCGAAGGAAGCAATCATTGCCAAGGAGCACGCGTCCGATATCCAGCCGACCGTGTTCTACATCGATGTCCGCTCGTATGGGAAGGATTTTGACAAGTATATCAATCGAGCAAAAAAAGAGCATGGACTGTGGTATGTCAGGTCACGGATCTCTGAGATTACTGAAGATCCCCAGACAAAGAATCTGATCATCAAATACGAGGATGATGCAGGAGATTTCAAGGAGGAGACCTATGATCTTGTGGTCCTCTCGGTGGGGTTGTGTGGTGCTGGGGAGCGACGCAACGAGCTCATGGACATCCTTGGGTTTGATGCCAACGAGTTTCAGTATGTGCGAACGAGCCCGGATGATCCGGTGGTGATCAAACCAGGGATTTTCGTCGCTGGTTCGTTCTTGGAGCCGCAGGCAATCCCTGAGTCGGTGATGCAAGCATCCGCAGCTGCCGCGAACGCTGCAGCGCTCCTGAAGGATTCACGGGGCACGCTTGTGAAGGAAAAAAAATATCCTGCTGAGAAGAACGTGTCTGCGGAGAAGCCTCGCATCGGGGTGTTTCTCTGTCACTGCGGGATCAACATAGGTGGGTATGTGGACGTTCCTGCGGTCGCCGAATATGTGAAATCACTTGAGAATGTCACCTTTGTAGAGACAAATGTGTACACCTGCTCTGAGGATACGCAGAAGAAAATCGTCGATGCGATCAAGAAATACGATTTGAACCGTATCTTGGTTGCCGCGTGTACCCCTCGGACGCATGAGCCGTTGTTTCAGAAAAGCCTCCGTGATGCTGGACTCAATCCGTATTTATTGGAGATGACGAACATTCGGGAGCAGTGCTCATGGGTTCATATGGATGAGCCAGTGAAGGCAACGGAGAAGGCAAAACAGTTGATCGCGATGACGGTTGCAAAGACCCGGTTTTTACAACCAATCAAGGAAGCTGAGATCCCCGTCCTTCAAAAGGCGCTGGTGATCGGTGGTGGGATCGCAGGGATGACTGCAGCGTTGTCTCTTGCTGATCAGGGGTATGAGACTGTCTTAGTAGAAAAAGAACAGAAACTCGGTGGATACCTACAGAAGGTGTACTATACCGTTGACGGTATTGACGTTCCAAAAATACTTAAGGAGATGCCCGAGAAGATTTCGAAACATCCGTTAATTAAAGTTCATACGGGATCGCAAGTGAAATCATTAAAGGGGTATGTCGGAAGCTACGAATCTGAGATTCAAACACCAGCAGGGGTCGTACCGTTTTCTCATGGTGTGATCATTGTCACCGTTGGTGCTGACGAATACAAACCACACACGTATCATTACGGAAAGGATTCCCGAGTTTTAACGCAGTCGGAGCTGGAGAAGAATCTCAGTGCACTTAAAAAACAAGATATCCGCGACGGTGAGACGTTCGTGATGATTCAATGCGTGGAGTGCCGTGATGAGAAACGACCGTATTGCAGTAGGATCTGCTGTATGCAGGCGGTAAAAAACGCTTTGAAGATCAAAGAGTTGAACCCACGAGCAGAGGTATTTCTGTTGTACCGTGATTTGATGACCTATGGGTTTAAAGAAAAATTCTATAAGGACGCAAGGGAAAGAGGGGTGATGTTCCTTCAGTACGATCCTGAGAAGAAACCAGAGCTTGAGACGAAGAACGGACTGGTTGTTAAGATCCATGAGCCGATGCTAGGAGAGCTGCTGAAAATTCCAACCGATCATCTGATTCTCTCGACAGGGTTACAGCCGAATCCCGATAACCCCATGATCGGGAAGCTGCTGAAGGTGCCGGTGAATGATGATGGGTTCTTCCTTGAGGCGCATGTGAAGCTTCGGCCTGTTGATTTTTCGACGCGTGGGGTGTTTGTGGCTGGGAACTGTCATGTGCCGAAGTTCATCAGCGAGTCGATTTATCAGGCGCAGGCTGCAGCTGCTCGTGCGGCAACTATTCTTTGTAAACCAGCCTTGAAAGCGGAGCCGAATGTGGCGTGTGTCGATGAGGATCTTTGCAGCGGATGTAGTATCTGTATTTCAGTCTGTCCGTATAATGCGATTGAACGTATTGAAGAAACAAAGAAAGAAAAAACCGTGATTCATGCGAAGGTCAACGAGGGCCTCTGTCAGGGGTGCGGGACCTGCGTGAGCGCTTGTCCTAGTAGTGCAATTCAACAGCAGGGTTTCAAGGATAAGCAGATACTCCCAATGATTGAAGAAATAATCACAACAGAGTAGGTTTTAATAATTCATAGAGAGGATATGAATATGGAAATGGAGATTCGTTTCCCTAGTGGGAAGAAAGTTGAAGCGTTGTTCGATGGTTTTACGGTAATAACCGATCAACCGGTTGCTGATGGTGGATTAGGATCTGCTCCGTCACCGTTTGATTTGTTTCTTGCTTCCATCGGGACGTGCACCGGGTATTATGTAATGAGTTTTTGTCAGAAGAATAAGATTCCTACCGAGAATATTACACTGACCGCACGTTTTCAGAGGAATCCGGGGACGCATCTGGTGGAGAACGTCCGTATTGACATCCGTGTTCCAAAGGAGTTTCCTGAGAAGTACAAAAACGCGATAGTAAAAGCAGCAGATATTTGTACTGTAAAACGAAATTTGCATGATCCACCAACGATTAAAATCAAACTCGTTCGTGGTTAGTCAGTATCTTTATGTAGCAGTTTTCTATTGCAAGAAAAGGAAAGATTATGACCGTAACATTAGTGATAGGCACACAATGGGGCGATGAAGGAAAAGGAAAGGTGGTTGATTACTATTCAAAGGATGCTGATTACGTCGTTCGATTCCAGGGTGGCAATAATGCCGGCCATACGATTAAAGTCGGGGAGGACGTCTATAAACTCCATATTGTACCCTCAGGGGTGATCCAGGGAAAAACTGGGATCATCGGAAACGGCGTCGTTATCGATCCCGAGATCCTCATCAAGGAGATCGACGAGCTGACTGAGAAAGGGAAAAAACCAAAACTCCTCATCAGCGACCGAGCGAACATCATCATGCCGTACCATAAGATTCTTGATGGGGCAGAGGAGGAATCGCTCGGTGATAAGAAGATCGGGACGACCAAGCGCGGTATCGGTCCCTGCTACAGCGACAAGGCTGCACGAAACGGCATCAGAGCAATCGACCTTACGAGAAAAGAGACTCTCCAGCGATTACTCACCCGCATCCTGCCCATGAAACAGAAACTCTTCGACATCTATGATATCAAAACGAAACTGGATTCGAAAGAAATCCTTGAGACCTACAGTGCGTACGGTGAACGGTTGAAAGAATACATCACTACGACCCATATCGAACTAAACAATGCGATACAAAAAAAGAAAAACATCCTGCTTGAGGGCGCACAAGGGACCATGCTTGATGTCGACTTCGGCACCTACCCATACACGACCTCCTCGAACACAGTAGCAGGCGGGTCCACGATCGGGGCGGGCATCGGACCATGGTGTATCGATGAAATCATCGGGATAGCCAAGGCATACACCACGCGCGTCGGTGAAGGTCCTTTTCCCACAGAGCTTCTTGACAAAACCGGGCAGCATCTCCAACAGATTGGTCATGAGTATGGAACTACAACCAGCAGACCGCGCAGATGCGGCTGGCTTGACCTGGTCATCGTCAAACACGCGGCGATGATTTCTGGAATTACGAAACTTGCGATCACCAAACTTGATGTTCTGAATGGTCTGTCGCAGGTGTACATCTGCACACAATACACATTTGAAGGAAAACGAATCGATTACTTCCCTGCGAACATCGAAGATGTCGTAGCATGTAAACCTGTATACAGGGAATTCAAAGGTTGGGAGACAATCGATCCAAAAATAACAGCGTTCTCTGAACTACCGAAAGAAGCACAGATGTACCTGAAATTCATTGAAAAAGAGGTTGGAGTGCCGATTCAACTCATTTCCATCGGACCCGGGAGAACCGAAACCATTGAGGTGCCCTCTAAACAAGTTCTTCTACCGCAAGCGCAGTCTGAATCCAACGCAGGTACGAATTACACGCAGCGCGAAGAGAACTGACATCATCAGATTCGATTGTTAGTTTTAAAAGAGCATCATCTTGAGAAATAAAAACCATAGATTTCGGGATTTTGTGAGTAATTTCTGGTGACAGCGCCGCGACTATGATAGAAGCACTTTTACGAGACGGAAAATGAAAAAGGATTGTCACGTGGTTCGTCATACACTTTTGATGCGCTTTGCCACGGTCGGCCGTTCTTTATAAAAAACCTTGCTTCCGCAGTACGGGCATTGCATCCCGATGTTCTTCACATCGAACTGGACTGCTTTCTTGCACAAACCACATTTATACCGGGTCACTTGGATTCCTCTTCAACAGGGAGCTCAACAGGGAGTCCTTTGAGGATTCTCTCAGCAGTCACACCAGATGGCGTTGAAGGAAGATACGCCCCACCAGCAAAGATATTGCCACATTTCGAGCATTCCCAGATACTGGTACTAGTGCGTTGCACCGCTTTCTTACCACACTTCGGACATGCATGGCGGACCTTCTGCTGGCCTTCGACCTCACGGACCATGGTTCGTGATTTCACACCATATCGTTCTGCGAAGCGACCGGATGTTCCGACTTTCTTGGTTCGTTTTGACATATTATTTCCCTGTACTTTGGTAAAGTTTCTTCCGTATTTCCTGCCCGTTATCAAGAGCTCCTTTTATAACTTTTTGTATCTCCTCCTTTGAAAAGCTCCCGGAAAGCCCTTTTTGCATCGCACGAATATCCCCTTTATGGTCAGTGGCGACAGTTAAACGCGCATCTGCGATGATTTCTTCATCAAAACACGGATCAAAAAGGACAAAATCATTGATTTTCACGGCAGTACAGGAGATTGGTGGCTCGGACATTGGTAAGGGGAAATCCTCCTTTGGAAATTCCTCAGGAAGTTGTTCCTCAAATCGTTTTGCAGGGATAGTGGTTGTTGACAACGCAGCAAGAGCACCTAGGGACGCTGCATCAAAGAGATTTCCATCATAATCAAGGATATGGATGTCGATGAAGACAATCCAGACTTTTTCACCAGGGGTAATCACCAGTTTTTCAACGTCGACGACCTGGGATTCTCGGACACCTCGATCAACTACTCTGGCAAGTTCAATAGCGTCCTCCCGAGGGGGACCTGACTCAAAATCAGGGGAAGCAAGAGGGATTAGCTCAGCAGCGGTGCTTAACACACCCATATTGGGAGAATCAGGGAACGGTTCACCAAGGTCAATCTTGATACCGACAAGGACCTGGGTGTTGCCAATTTTCACGCGCGCGGACCCTTCTGCCTTGTTGACGACTTTTGTCTCAATCTCGATGTTCCGGTATTGCTCGAAGCTCCGTCCGTCGATACGTTTCCCTTGCTCAGCAAGCTTTGTTATATAATCACGTTTTATAACAGGAACAATGGTCATTCTTGCACCTCCGCGGCAACAGATTGATACTTCAGCATGATCGCTTTCTTCTGAATTTCTGAGACGGCATGGCATCCCTTTAGTGCAAGATTAAACGCTTGGTCAAACTCATCAAACGTCAGATGACCATCCATCTGCAACAAGAGCACTTCTCCAGTTCTTGGTGAAATTGCTACTGGGAGATCAGCATCACCAAAGTTATCCTCTTCTTTTCCAAGATCAAGGACGACCTGACCACCGATTTTCCCAGCTGCACATGCAACCGGGATGTCCCGCATGGGTATTCCTGCATCAACCAACGCGACACCAGCAGCAGTAAGTCCAGCACAACGGGTTCCTGCTTCTGCATCGAGCACTTCGATGTTCACATCGATGCTTGCCCGGGGAAACTGATCAATTAGAATCACTTTTTCTAATGCCTCTGAGATGACTTTTGAGATTTCGACGCTTCGTCGGTCTGGGCCAGGACGTTTACGGTCCTCAACACTGAACGCAGCCATATTATATCGTGCTTGCACAATCGCCTTGAGAGGGTTTTGTGTGTGTCTTGGAACAGCTTCTCGGGGACCATAGACAGCGACAAGGACCTTGTTGCCACCCCATTCAAGGTAGCAGGAGCCGTCTGCGCGGTGAAGTACTCCAGCTTCGATCTTTATTTTCCGTAAATCATGCGGACCTCTTCCATCTAATCGTTTTCCTTCACTTGTTATTAACTCAATATCTGATTTCATTATCTTACATCCTTTGCATCTTTTTTCAAGAATTCTTCTATCCTATCTGTTAACCCAAATGTGATAGCTTCTCGTTCAATCATAGAAATCGCAGCTAACACCTTCTCGATGCCTTCTGCGTCTCCGTCAATCCAAATACGCCCGTTTTTACCGACCTTGATGCGACAACGGGTATACTTTTGTATGTTCTCAATCATCGAGTATTTCTTCCCCATGATGCGACGGTAAACGGATGGTTCGAATTCAATAAGATGACCGCCCTTCAGTTTGAAGAGATTACGATCATTGAGGGTAATCTGAAGTTTCTTTGATTCATCAACGGAAAGAACCTTCGCCAGTATGGTATCACCCGTGTTTAAATATTTTTCTGTATCGGCGAATTCGATCTCCCAGGGGACCTCATGAACATGTAAAAGAGCTGGGTATGGGGCGTTAATATCGACCATCCAGTTAGAGGTTGATGCTTCTTCTACGACACCGATGACAAAATCACCGACAATCGGGTCGTATCGTCCTTTTAAAGGGATGATATGTACGAATTTATCTTGTATGTTTAGGACTCCAAGTCGTTCTGCGTAGATTTTCTTGTTTTCGACAAAGGTACCTCGACCTGGTCGAAGATCAGGTGTTTCACCGAGTATTTGCCCTGGAATGACTACTTGACGTCCTTCATTTGCCATAAAATCGAGTATCCTTTTTCATATGTCTATTTCAAAATTCTTGTTTCGACGTTTCCCTTTGTTAGCGTATTGAGCCGGTCATAAAAATCTGTTTGCATGCCTGCGGGTAATTTCACAATACCAATCCACGTGCCATCTGATTGCCATTCTTCCCGTTCTAAGGTGCCAAAGCTCCGGACTGCACCGTACGCTTTCCCAACATGCTCAGGTGGGATTTTCACAGAAATCCGTGTCTGCTCCATAGAGATCGGGAGAATAGGTCGAAGGTGCTCCAAGATGGTTTTCATTTGTTGGTTGACTGATTTAAACGGATCGATATGCACTTTTGCTTCATCCAATGCAAGCTCAATGCGGGTCCTTGGATGTGGCATTTTCGTCTTTGGGTCCATCGCGTTCTTCACAATTAAATCTACAATTCGTTTCCTTTTCTGTTCCTGCATCTCGTGACGCTGTTCTGTGGTAAGTTGGATTTCTCCTTTCTGAATAATCTCCTTGGCGATTGTTGAAACATCGGTGGTGTTGAAATGTTTCTGCAGTGATTCGATCGGGGCATGGGTTCCTTTCTTTGAGTCGCTAAAGACCGCGTCAATTGCGAGAGCCGAGAGGATATTTTCTGTTTTTCCCTCCATAATATGCTCTGCCTCGTGAGGGTCCACCAGGATTTCGAAGCGATCCGCTCCTTTATGCAATCGTGCAATGACCGCGTTTTCTAAACTAACCAACTTTATTTGCCTCCAATCGCTTTGGTTACATACGTTTTTGTTTCCGCTGATGAGAGGATATGGAACTTGACACTCTTTTTCACAACACCTATCTCAATCGCATCCGGATTCAATTTTCCTTCCGTGCCTTTATGTAACGCTTTTATCCCAAGGTCGATGGCTTCTTCCATGGAGACGTTCTCTTTATAGTGTTCCTCAAAATATGCCATAGCCCCTGTACGGCCAGCTCCTTCACTAGCGGCCTTGTACTCCATTAGAGCTCCAGATGGGTCCGTGGAAAAGAGCCGAGCACCGGTCTGATCCACACCAGCAATCAGCAACGCGGTTCCAAACGGTCGAACACCGCCGTATTGTGTGTAGGTTTGCTTAAAATCACAAATGCGCTTGACGAGTGTCTGAACCTGAATTTTCTCGCTATAGGTAATCTCGTTAATCTGTGCGTCTAACCGAGCGCGATCAATCAAAGAGCGAGCATCGGCAACAAGACCTGAGGTAGCACATCCGATGTGATCATCGATAATAAAAATTTTTTCAATAGAATCAGGCTCAATCAATCGAGAGGTAATACGTTTATCGACAATTAAAATCG
>Ga0316628_100002427_pt1 | contig 13834 bp, 9 predicted proteins | sample OWC_Aug_M2_C1_D5_FD_207648 | JGI IMG/M metagenome (GOLD analysis project Ga0316628, IMG submission 207648) | Wetland soil microbial communities from Old Woman Creek delta, Ohio, United States - OWC_Aug_M2_C1_D5_C | ecosystem: Environmental > Terrestrial > Soil > Wetlands | place: USA: Ohio... | reverse complement strand
GTCCAGGCAGAGTCGGTTGAGCTGCCCGACGTGGTGCACGCCGAGCAGCTCCTGCCAGTGCCGGGTCTCGACCGCGGTCTTGAACAGCAGCTCGGGAGGGTTGAACGGCGGCAGCTGGTCGCGCCGGGCGCGGCGCGGAAAGCGGAGCACGAGCCCGTCGCCGAAGGGCAGGACGGCAAAGGTCGGCAGGCAGCCGGTGTGGGGGGCGCAGGGCCCGTGGGCGATGTCCACGAACGACCCGCAGCTGATGGTGTGGACCGTGGAGCTGCGCAGCGTGCCCAGGAGCTGCAGCTTCTCGTCGGCGCCCACCTTGCGGAAGTAGTCCTCGATCTCCTCCAGGGTCACCGTCTCGCGCCGGAACGGGCGTGCCTCGCGGTGCAGCTCGCTCATCCTGGCCTCGATCGCCGGCGCGATCACTTCGAGACCGGGGTGCTTCCCCCTCACCAGGTAGTGGTAGCTGTTGCCGAGGGACTGACCGACGACGAGCCGGACCTCGGGGTAGAGCTGCTTGCAGGCCTCGTACATCATGAGGCAGACCGAGCGCTTGTAGACCGACTCCCCTTCGCGGTCGCCGTAGCGCACGAGGTCGAGCTCAACTCGGCCACGGAGGGAGAAGTCGAGCATCACCTGGCGGCGGTTGACCAGGGCGGCCAGGACCGTGTCCGACAGCTCCCCGTCGGCCCGGCGCAGGAACTCGTCCACCCGAATGCCGGCCGGCACCCTGTGGACCGCGCCGCAATAGCGCACCTCGACCTGTGAGTTGTTCATCGGCTCATTTCCCCGTCAGCTCCGGATCGGCTCGGCGATCAGCTGGTCGAGCTCGATCGACGCCCGTGCGGCCGGCGCCCGAGCGGAGCGCCGATCAGGATAGCGCCGGCAGTAGCTGGACGCAAACCCGGACCGATTCCCGCCATCGCTCGCGGCAAGGTGGTCCAGGATCGGGTAGCATGCAAGCGGCGATGACGCCGGCAAAGGAGCGTGACCCATGACCGTCCTCATCCGCATGATCTCCCTCGCGACCCTGGTCGCCATCTCCGTCCTCGGCACGACCACGGCCTGTTCCCAGTCGAGCCCGGCACCGGCCCCGGCCAGCCCGCCGCCGGCCCCGGCCGAAACGAGCCCGCCACCGGCTCCGGCGGTTGACAAGACGACGGATGTCGCGACCCCTCACCCGGCGCTCCGCGAGCCCATCCTGGCCACCGCGACCGCCCCCGCCGCCTACAAAGTCAAGCTCGAGACGACCAAGGGCGACGTGGTCATCGAGGTGACGCGGGCGTGGGCGCCCAACGGCGCCGACCGCTTCTACAACCTGGTCAAGATCGGTTACTACGACGGCACCGCGTTCTTCCGGGTCGTCAAAGGCTTCGTGGCCCAGATCGGGCTCAACGGAGATCCCGAGGTCACCTCCGCCTGGAAGCAGGCCACCATCCCCGACGACCCGATCGTCACCCCCAACACCCGCGGGACCGTCACCTTCGCCATGAGTGGCCCGGACACGCGCACGACCCAGTTCTACATCAACTACGGCGACAACACTCGCCTCAAGGACTACGGCGCCTTCGCGCCCTTCGGCAAGGTGGTGTCCGGGATGGACGTGGTCGACGCACTCTACTCGGGCTACGGCGAGGGAGCGCCGCGCGGCAGTGGGCCGGACCAGGCTCGGATCACCATGGAGGGCAACGCCTACCTCAAGGCCGAGTTCCCCGAGCTCGACTCCATCACGCGGGCGACGATCGTCGAGTAGGCCGCGCGCATCCTCTGATTGCGAGCCCGAGCCCGTTGTCGTTGTCGACGGGTGGCAGGGCGGCGCGAGCTCGGTAACGACAACGGGAAAGGCTCGGGCCGGGCTTTCGGAACTGACTAGAACAACCGCATCTGCTTCGATGACGGATTCGGGCGCAGGCCCGCGGGCTCGGAGTGAACGACCGTGCCGGTTGGCAAGCGGGCGAGAAACGGCGACGGCCGACCGGGCAGGGCCCTGCCCCACAGGGTCCGCGTTCTCGCCCAGCTGATCACGGCCAGGCGCCTCGCGCGGGTGAGGGCCACGTAGAGCAGGCGGCGCTCCTCCTCGGGGTCGACATCCATGCCCTCGCGCTCGAGCGGCACCAAGCCCTCCTCGACCCCGGTCACGAACACGACCGCGAACTCGCGGCCCTTGGCCGCGTGCATGGTCATCACCGCCACCTTGGCTGAGCGGGGATCGTGGGCCTCGTCCTCGCCCACCGCCCGACAGGGGATACCGCTGCGGCCCAGGGCAGCCAGGATCTGAGCCCGCTGCAGCCGGGTCCGGCTGAGCACAGCCACGTCGCCGAAGGCGACGCCGGCGAGCTCGGCCTCGAAACCGCGGCCGCTGTCGACCGCGAAAGTGCTGGTGCCGCCGACGATGCGCTCCAGCCGGACCACGATCTGCTCGGCCTCGCTGGCCTCGCTCGGACAGGCCACGACCTCGACCGGCGGGCCGTCCTGGAGCGCCTCGAGCTCGCCGCCGCGGTCGAGGATGGCCCGAGCCACGGCCAGGAGCGGACGGGTCAGGCGATAGCTCGAGTGCAACCGCACCCGGGTGGTCCCGGGAAAGGTCTCCGCGAAGCGGGCGAAGTGGCCGGGTCGGGCGCCGCGAAAACCGTAGATCGCCTGGTCCGGGTCGCCGATGGCGCACAGGCTCGAGCCCTGGGGCGCGAGCAGGGCGACCAGCGCGGCCTGGACGTCGTTGACGTCCTGGTACTCGTCGACCGCGAGCGAGCGGAAGCGAGCGGCGAAGCGCGCCGCTTGGGCCGGGTCAGCGGCCAGCACCTGCCACGCACGCCAGACCAGGTCGTCGACGTCGCACGCGCCGCGCGCCGCAACCAGCTCCTGGTAGCTCACGAATGCGGCCAGGGCCTGGGGGTCGGCAGCCAGGGCGGCGCCCGGGTCGCAGCCCTGCTTGGCGAGCGAGAAGCCCTCGGCCAGGGCCTCGGCCTCGCGACGGCCGACGCCTGCCGCTTCGCGCACCAGCTCGAGGCGCTCCGGGTCCTCAAGCACCAGCGGCGTCGCTCCTGACCAGGCGGCCAGGATCCGCGACCCGAGGCCGTGGAAGGTCGTCACCAGCGGCGCCTCGGCCGTGGCGCCCGGGACCTCGACCGCGATCCGCTCGGCGAGCTCGTCGGCCGCCTGGTTGGTGAAGGTGACGGCCAGCACCTGCTCGGGTAGGACCAGGCCCTGCGCCACCTGGTGCGCGATCCGCGCGACCAGGGTCCGGGTCTTGCCCGTACCGGGACCGGCGACCACCAGGAGCGGCCCGCTGACGCACTCCACCGCCTGCCGCTGGTCCGGGTCGAGCCCGGCCGCGGTGCCCCAGCCCGGGGCCGGCTCGGCCACCCTCGCAGCGGCGGGCGTCGGCGGCGGCAACGGGGTTGCGGCCCGTTGCCGCCCGTGGCCGCGCACAGCATGAGGCCGCTCGGAGCCCGCGGAGGCCGCGGGAAAGAAGCTGAGCTGCCCGAAGAGGTGGTCGCGCTCGCCAGGGGCGAAGATCTGCACCCTGCCGTACTCGCCGTCAAACCCGCCGGCGATGGTCAGCTCGCCGCTGCGCACCCGGCGCACCGCCTCGGCCAGCGGCGCGCCGGCCGCCGCGGCCAGGTCCTCGAGCGGCACCTCGCGCAGCACGTGGAGCTCCGGTCCCAGCTCGCGCCGCAGCGCTTCGAGCACGGCCTGCACCTTGCGCGAGCCTGGTCCGACGCCGAGCACCTCGCCCACGGTCTCGTCGAGCGGGACCAGGCTCTCGTAGCCGGGGACTCCCTCGGGCCTGGCCCCGTGCGGCCGGTCGGCGAGCTCGAGCACCCGGCTCATCACCCCCACTGTCACCAGGCCCCCGCACTGCGGGCACCTCCCGCCCAGGGCGCGCGTCTCCTCGGGCTCGAGCCGGACCCCACACTTGCGGTGGCCGTCGAGGTGGTACTTGCCCTCCTCGGGGAAGAACTCGAGCGTACCCTGGAAACCGGCGCGTGTGCGCAAGGCCTCACGCAGGGGTGCGAAGCCGGGCTCGACCTCGAGTAGGACCGCCTCGCGGCCGATCCTGGACGCCGAGTGGGCGTCCGAGCTCGAGATCAGGGTGAGACGGTCGAGCGCGCTCAGCCGCCAGTTCATGGCCGGGTCCGAGGAAAGCCCGGTCTCCACGGCGAAGACATATTGGGCGAGATCGCCGAAGCACTCTTCGAGCGAGTCGAATCCGGACTTGGAGCCGAGCAGGCTGAACCACGGAGTCCAGATGTGGGCCGGCACGAGGAAGGCGAGGGGATCGGTCTCGAGGGTGATCTCGAGCAAGTCGCGGGCGTCGAGGCCGAGAATCGGACGGCCGTCTGAGCCCAGGTTGCCGATGGCCGAAAGTCGCCCGCACAACGTGCGCGCCGCCTCGAGCGAGGGCACGAAGACCAGGTTGTGGTTCTTGCGCACCCGCTCGTGCTTCTTGTAGATGTTGCTGATCTCGACCTCGAGCACGAACCGCACCTCGCCCCGGCAAGCCCCGGGCAGCCCCTCCTCTGCCGTTCCCCGCAGCCCCGCCTTGAGCCGGAGCAGCCCGCCTTCAGCCGGCTCGAGCTGCTCGACGATCTCGGCCATCCATCCGGGGTGGGTGAAGTCGCCGGTGCCGACCAGGCCGACCCCCTTGTCGAGCGCCGCCCGGTGCAGGGAGACGAAGTCCAGCTCCGGGCTGGTGGCCCGCGAGAAGCGGGAGTGGACGTGGAGATCGGCGGTCAGCGCCATGGCCTGATGGTAGCGCGTCGGCCGGGCCCGCGCCCGAGCCCACCCACGGAGCGCTGTCGGTCAAGACATCGGTCAGTGCCAGACCTGGTCCTGCAGTCGGCCGTTACGGCACTGCGGCCGCCCCTGCATAGCGCGACAGGAAGGGCTCGGGGATGCGGGTCGGCCGGCCGCTCGCGCGGCTCAGGGCCACGTGCTCGGTGCTGCCAGTGACGAGCAGCTCACCATCGGCCTCACGCACCACCTGGTAGGTGAAGACGCAACGGCGCGAGCCGACCTCGCTCAGGCGGGTCCAGACCACGACCTGGTCGTCGTAGCGGGCGGCGACCCGGTAGCGCGCCTCGACCTTGACCACGACCAGGTCGACGCCCCGCTTTTCGAGCTCGCTGTAGGGCGCCCCGACCTGGCGCGAGAGCTCGGAGCGACCCTCCTCGAACCACGGCAGGTAGGCGGCGTGGTGCACGACCCCGGCCGCGTCGGTCTCGGCGTAGCGCACCCTGAAGCGCGCCGCGCACCAGCCCCGTCCGGGAGGGACATCGAGTCGCATGGGCGAGATGATACACGGTCGGGGAAGCACGGCAGGGTGCGGCCCGAGCCGCACCCTGCAGCTGCCCCTGGAGCTCAGCTCTCGAGCGAGAACGGGATCCGGATCTGCGACTCCTCGAGATCCATGCCGAGGACGTAGCGCCCAGGCTGCACGCCGCCCGGGATGCGGAAGAAGAGCTTGCCCTCGCAGGCCCGCTTCCAGTCCACGCTGAGTTGCTGGAAGGTCACGGCCGTGCCCGGCTCGGCGAACAGCTCGAGGCCGCAGGGCTGGCGGCTGGGCGGGAAGTAGTCCATGGGATCGCGCTGGATGTCGGCCTGCCGCAGCCTGGCGCGCAGGCCACTGTAAGCCTCGCCGAACTCTTCCTGGGTGGCCAGCGGCACCCTGGTCCCGTCGGGCGCGCGCACGAAGATGTTCTCCCGCTTGATGGTCGCGGTCTCGCCGGTCGGCGCGCTCAGCGCCACCTCGAGGACCAGCCACTCCTGGCCCAGGTTCTTGGCGGCGTGCCGGTAGCCCATCACCACCTCAACGTCCTTGGCCGCGTTGCGGAGGATGTAGTCGCCGAGGCGCTCAACACCTGGGGTGTCGGTGGGCGTGGCGGCGCTCTTGCAGGCCGTCACACCTGCCGCGGTCGTGATCATGAGGGCACTTAGGGCGAGTCTCGTAAACGTTTTCATGGGTCCCTCCAGTCCTCACCGAGGTCCGAGAGACGACTCGGACACCTCGACTCGATGCAATGCGGATGCCAGTTCCGGCAGCCGTTGCGCCGGCCAGCTGCCGGGTGCTCTGTCCTCCCCAGGAGACATGATCGCAACTCCCCGGGGCGATCCGGACCCGAATCGCCGGCTCGCACCGGACCGTTCGACGCTCCGCCGCGCGCTCCGGGCGGCGACCCGGGAAGGGGCGCGGACGGCGCATGCGGAACCTACCCTCCGTGGTAGGATGGACGGTGGTGTCTTCATGTGGCGCGGGTTCGAAGTGTCTCGCGCTGATGGGCTTGGCCAATCCGCCGAGGCGCGTTCGACCCCCTGCCGGGCGGCCTGAGAGCGGCCATGAGGGGGAGGAGTGAGCCCTGAGGTGAAGCTGGCTCGACTGAAGCAGGAGGTCCTGCGCGGGGTCGTCGATGACAACATCGAGACCATCGTGGGGCTGCCGCGAGGCACGCTGCGTCGCGAACGACGTCGTCGCCTCGTGCGCCTGCGACGGTGGCTGCTGGCCGGCAGCGGCACGCTGTCGATTGCCCTCGGGGCCTGGATCTGGACCGAGACCGGGCTCGGTGCCGCGCCCAGCACCCCGCCCGGCAACCGGCCAACGGTGCGCCCGGTGCGCATGGCCGGGGCACCGACCCCGGTGGCGGACGAGCCGTCGCAGGTGCGACGTCTGGCCGAGCGGCTGTTCCTGGGACGCGACCAGCAGCTCGTTCCCGAGGTCATCCCACTCGCGGTTCGCACCGTCGCCATCGACCCGGGGCACGGCGGCCGCGACGGCGGCACCTCCCTCGGCTACGGACTGCACGAGAAGGACCTCACCCTCGACATCGCCCAACGCCTCGAGGCCCTGCTCGAGGAGGCCCAGGTCGACGTGGTCATGACCCGGACCGCCGACCAGGCCGTGTCGCTCAGGGAGCGGACCGAGCTCGCCAACCTCTCGCACGCCGATCTCTTCATCTCCGTCCACGTCAACTGGCTTCCCGACCGCACTGCCCGGGGCATCGAGGTCTACTTCCTGGGTCAGACCGACGACCCCTTCCTGACCCGCCTGGCCGCGGCCGAGAACAGCGACTCCGGCTACTCCATGGCCGACTACCGCGCGCTCCTGGAGGGGATCTACGCCGACGTGCGCCAGGATCAGTCCCATCAGCTGGCAAGGGCGCTGCAGCAGGCCCTGTACGAGACCCTGGTCCGGGAGAACCCGGAAGTCGTCGGCCGCGGCGTCATGACCGCCCCCTTCGTCGTCCTGATCGCCACCGAGATGCCGGCCATCTTGGCCGAGGTGGCGTGCATCTCCAACGACCGCGAGGCGCGGCTGCTCGCCATTCCCCGTTATCGTCAGAGGATTGCCGAAGCGCTCCGCGACGGAGTCCAGCGCTACTCCGAGTCGGTCAATCCGGCTCTCCATGCCAATCAGAAAGGAACCCACCCATGAGCGCAGAGAAGAAGGAAGACATCTTCGTTGGCATCGACCTGGGCACCTACCGGAGCGCCATCTCGACCTCGGAGGGCGAAAAGAAGACGGTCGAGAGCTTCGTGGGCTGGCCGGTCGACATGGTGGCCCGCAAGGTGCTCAAGCGTTCGATCCTGGTCGGCCAGGAGGCGATCGACAACCGCAGTATGCTCGAGATCCACCGACCCCTGGAGCGGGGACTGCTCAAGGAGGGCTCAGAGAAGGACCAGCTCGCCGTCCGCCAGCTCATCGCCCATCTCGTCAAGGAGGCCAACGTCGAGAAGGCGCACAAGAACGGCTGCTCGGTGCGAGCCGTGGTCGGCGTGCCAGCCGAGGCGCTGCGTGTCAACCGGCAGCACCTGCGCGAGGCCATGCGCGGCTTCGTGGACAACCTGATCATCGTCTCCGAGCCTTTTGCCGTGGCCTACGGGCTCGACGCCCTGCTCCACGCCATGGTCATCGACGTGGGCGCGGGCACCACCGACTTCTGCGTCATGAACGGCCGGTACCCGACCGAGGACGACCAGCGCACCCTGCTCAACGCCGGCGACTGGGTGGACGAGCAGCTGCACAAGCTGCTCGAGGAGAAGCATCCCGGGATCAAGGTTTCGGTCCATACCGTGCGCTCGTGGAAGGAGTCGTGGGGCTTCATCGGCACTCCCAAGAAGCAGATCAAGGTGAATGTCCCCATCGGCGGTAGGCCGACCGAGATCGACATCACCGAGGAGGTCAAGGCCGCCTGCGAGGGCCTGGTGGCGCCGATCGCCGAGACCATGCAGGACCTCATCGCCGCGGTCGAGTCCGAGTACCAGGAGAAGGTCCGCCAGAACATCATCCTCGCCGGTGGCTCGTCGCTCCTGCCCGGGTTCGCCGCGCACCTCGAGGCGTCGCTCGCCGAGCTCGGCGGCGGCTCGGTCCGGCTCGCCAACGATCCGGTGTGGGTGGGCTCTGACGGCGGTCTCGCGCTGGCCCAGGACGCGCCCAAGTCGGACTGGGAGAAGCTGCCGGCGTAGAAGCGCGCGCGGCATCGTCCCCGAACCGACACTGCCAGGAATCGGTGGCAGCAGTCTGTGGCGATGCTGCGTGCGCTTCTCCCCGCATGCGTTGCGCGCATCCTGCGCGGCCCACGAGGAAATGGTTAGACTGGGGCTGGAATGAAGGTCGAAGGTCGACTCGCGGGCACGTGGACCCTTGCCCTGCTCCTCGGCCTCTCTCCCGCGATCACTTCCGACGTGGTCCTCGAGGTGGCCCCGGGTACGGTCGTGCGCTGGCACGGGCTCGGCACCGAGTCATGCTCGGCCTTCGGCCGCAGCTGGCTTCCCGTGGCCGGCACGTGCTGGTTCCCGATCGACCTGCTCCAGCCCGCAGGCTTGGCCACGCTCAGCCGCACTCGTCTGGGCGAGGTCGAGAGCGTGCCCATCCGCATTGGACCCTATCCGTACCCGGTCCAGGAGCTGACGGTCGACGACTCCATGGTCAACCTGTCCGCGCAGGATCTGGCCCGGGCCGATGCCGAGGAACGCCGGGTGGCGGCCCTCTGGGACCGCGCCGGTCCGCGCCGCTTCACGCTCCCCCTCCACCCTCCCCTGCGTCGGCTGGCACCGGGCAGGAGCTTCGGCGCGCGACGCATCTTCAACGGCGAGCCGCGCTCCCCGCACAGCGGGGTCGACTACCGGGCGGCGGCCGGCACGCCGGTCGAGACGGCGGCGGCCGGCCGCGTGGTCCTGGCCGAGAACCACTTCTTCTCTGGCAACAGCGTCTACGTCGACCACGGCGGCGGCATGGTCAGCATGTACTTCCACCTCGACACCATGGCGGTGGTCGAGGGCGACGACGTGGAACGTGGCCAGGCCGTCGGCACCGTCGGTTCCACCGGCCGCTCCACCGGACCCCACCTCCACTTCGGCCTGCGCTGGCAGGGGGCGCGCATCGACCCCGGCCTGCTCCTGGGCCCGATCGAGTCGACCCCTGCGGTCCGCTGAGCACCCCTCCGCACAAGTACGGTGACGCACCGGGGCCGCCGAACGCCATGTGCGTGCGGAAGGGGTACCAAGCCTGCGGCCCGCGCCCGTACGAGGAGGCGCTCCACCGCCCCATCTCGTCCCCAAGGACATGGCCGGCCTTGAGCATCCGTGGTACAGTTCCAGCGCACGCGCGCGGCGCCGCAGGCAGTGGCCCGCTGTCGCGCGCCACTCTGGCGTGCTCAGCAGGATGGGTCGACCTGAGATCGAAGGAGGTACGGATGATCAAGCCCCGCTACTACTTCCTCGGTGACAGTGACAAGGTCAGCCTCGACTTCGCCAGCCTGGGTTTCGACTACTTGGTCTGTCCCTACCGGTTCGAAGCCATCTTCAACCACGGCGTGTGGTGGGCGCGCGGCCTGGTCGAGGACAGCCTGATGAGCCTGCCCGAAGGCAGCCAGGGCTTGCACTACGGCCAGCAGCTCTTCGAGGGCATGAAGGCCCAGGCCGGGGCGGACGGCAAGGTCTACGCCTTCCGTCCGCTCGACAACGGCCGTCGCCTCAACCGCGGCGCCCAGTACCTGCGCGGTCCGATCGTGCCCGACGAGCTCTTCATCCGCGGCATCGAAGAGGTGGTCGCGGCCAACCATCCGTATATTCCGCCCTACGGCAGCGGCGCCTCCCTCTACATCCGCCCCTTCTACCTCGGCATCGGTGACAACGTCGGCGTCAAGCCGGCCACCCGCTACGTGTTCCGCATCTTCGTCTGCCCGGTGGGTCCCTACTTCAAGGGCGGGTTCGGGACCGACCAGGGCAAGCGTTTCCTGGTCAGCGACTACGACCGCGCCGCGCCGCACGGCACCGGCCACGTCAAGGCGGGCGGCAACTACGCCTGCTCCTTCTTCCCTGGCGGCGAGGCCAAGCAAAGGGGATTCGCCGAGGCCCTTTACCTCGACCCGGCCGAGCACCGATACATCGAGGAGATCGGAGCGGCCAACTTCCTCGGGCTCAAAGGCGACACCCTCATTACGCCTGACTCGAGCAGCGTCCTGCCCTCGGTGACGCGCGACTCGCTGATGAAGATCGCAGCCGACATCTTCGGATGGCCGATCGAGGAGCGCAGGATCGCGCTCGAGGAGCTGGGCGAGCTCGACGCCGCGGCCTGCTGCGGCACCGCGGCCGTGATCACCTGGATCAAGGAGATCGTCCACGGCGAGCGCAGCTGGACCTTCCCCTTCGACGAGCGCTGGCGGCAGCTGTACGACAAGCTGGTCGGAATCCAGACCGCCACCGAGGACGACCCCTTCGGCTGGCGCCACGAGATTCCGGTCTAGTCGGCGCGATCACCGGCTGCACCTGACTCGGACATTGCCGAGCCCGAGCCCGTTGCCGTTGTCGTTACCGAGTGGCGCCAGCCGCTGAAGGACTCAACCCCGGCGACGGCAACGCGAATGACATCGGGCTCGGGCTCGAGTGCTACCCTTGAGCGGGAGCGTGTGACGAGGGAGCGGGCGGGGGCGTTTCCCGCTCCCCAGGCCCTGAGCGAAACAACCATGGACACTCACCTCAAGGTCCTCCTGGTCGATGCCGCCAGCGGCTCCTACCGGACCGAGCGCTACCCGGTCGGGGATTACTTCGGGCCGGTCGACCTCGGGCTCGAGCTCAGCGCCCGCCTCGACAGCCTCAACCTCGGCACCGGCCTCCTCGCCGGCTCCATCTTCCCCGGCTCCAACCGGCTCGTCGTGACCGGCCGCTCGCCCTGCTGGGGCGGCTTCTTCGTCTCGTCGATCGGTGGCGCCGGTCTGGTCTTCGACAACCTCGGCATCGACCTCGTCGCCATCACGGGCCGCGCCCCTTCGCCATCCATCCTGGCCCTCAACCGGCGGCACGGGGAGGAGGTCGAGGTCGAGCTGGTGCCGGTCGCCACGGGCGCAGTCTGGGAGCGGGAGCCGGGCGGGGTCTACGCCCTCATGGCGCACGTTCTCGCGCGCTGCGGGGACCGCTACCTGACCGACCCGCGGGTGCTCGCCGTGGGCCCGGCGGCGACGGCCTCTGACATGGGCGCCATCGCCTCGGCCCCGGTCAAGAACGGGAGGCTGACCCCGGTCGACACCTGGGCCGGGCGCGGCGGCTTCGGCACCAAGATGCTGCGCGACCACGGCCTGGCCGCCGTCATCTACGGCGGGACCGTGGTCGACGAGGACTTCCGCGACCGGCGCGTGGCCGACGAGTGGTTCCAGCACCGCTACGACAAGAAGCTGATGGCCAAGGACCTCGAGGCGACGGTCAAGTACCGCTTCGACCCGGACTTCGCCACCGGCGGCACCTTCGGGGTCAACTTCGCCGGCCTCGGCGGCCGGCTCCTCGCCTTCAACTACCGCACCATCTACTGGGACGAGGCGGCCCGACTCGACCTCCACTCGCGCCTGGTCGTCGGCCACTACCTGCGCCAGTTCAACCAGGAGACGATCGAAACCAAGAGCATGCGCACCTGCGGCGAGCCCTGCCCGGCGGTGTGCAAGAAGCTACGCGCCGAGTTCAAGAAGGACTACGAGCCCTACCAGGCGATGGGACCGTTGTGCGGCATCTTCGACCAGCGCGCGGCCGAGCGCCTGACCCGGCACGCCGACGCCCTCGGCTTCGACGCCATCTCGATCGGCGGGGTCCTGGCCTGGCTCATGGAGTGCCTGTCCGAACGGCTGCTCGCCCCGGCCGAGCTCGGCGTCGCAGAGGTTCCGGTCTTCGCGGCCGAGGGCTTTGCCGTCGAGGCCGACTCGGCCCACAACGCCAACCTCGGGGTCGCCCTGCTCGACGCCATCATCGCCAAGGAGGGCCTGCTCGACCTTGGCGGCGGCGCCCGCGCCTGGGCCCGGAGAATGTCCCGCGAGCGAGGCCGGGCCATCCTCGACCGCTTCGTCTACACCGCCAGCGCCGAGAGCGGCTGGATGGTGCCCAACCAGTACTGGACGCCCGGGGTGCTGGCGCCGATGGCGATCATGGGCAAGTACTACATGGACTACGGCAGCGGCTTCCTGCCCCCGCACGAGCTCGGGCGCCGCTGCGCCGAGCGCCTCAAGGCCGAGCTGGTCATGGACGACCTGGGCATGTGCCGCTTTCACCGGCGCTGGGCTGAGGAGATGCTGCCCGAGATCATGGGCTCCCTCTACGGCCTCAAGGACCAGTATCTGGCGCGGGTCGCGGCGACCGCCGCCCGCATCAACAGCCGCAACTCCTCAATCTTCTGGGAGCCGGAGCGCAACCTCGACCTGGTTCACACCTTTCTCAAGCGCCGGCGCAACGTCGAGGGCGACACCGACCCTGAGCTCGGACGCTGGATCGCGGCTTTCGAGGGCGACCGCCGCGAGGCTGGCCTCTCCTTCTGGTCCGAGACCCTCAAGGGCATCCACCAGTCATTGCGCGACATCACCTAGACGACGTCGTGCGGTGACCGACGCTGGCCCAGGCCAGGGCGCGGACCGGGTCCTCGGCGAGCAGCTCGGCGAGGTCGTCGCCCGGCATCCGGCCCTGCAGCGTGTACTGGTCGACGAAGCTCCGCGCCACGCCCAGCGCGGACTCCCCGAAGTAGCCTTCGGGCAAGCGCCGCGCGCCCTCCAGGGCCGCCCCCCAGACCTCGGCCGCGAGCCGGCCGAGCTCGGAGTCGCGGATCCCGAGCCGGGCGGCCCGCCGCCACAGCTCGGGCAGCCGGTCGCGGCACCCCTCGAGCGCGGCCAGGGCCCGGGCACGGATGCGGCCGTCGTAGAGCAGCGACGTGACCAGCACCACCGGCGCGGCGCGCAAGGAGTCGGGCAACGCCTCGCCCGCCCGCAGCTCGAGAAAGCCGCGCGGCCGCACCTCGAGGAAAAGTGTCGTGAGGTGGTAGTCGAAGTCCTCGGCCGTGGGCCAGCCGGCCTCGGGGTGACCCTGGTCGATCCAGGTGGCGAAGCTGAGCCCGGGCTGGCCGGGCAGGGTCCGGCCGTCGGCGCAGCGGAAGAGCAGCACGTCGGCCGCCAGCGCCGCCGCGGCCCAATGCTCGCGCGGGTCCTCGGAGGATCCACTGACCAGGGCGACGGGAAACCCGGTGCGGGTCGGGTCGAGCTCCTGCCAGGCCCGCGCCCGCCGGCACGCCCAGCCCTGGTCCGGGCTCGAGGCGAAGCTCGCCGTGAGCAGCGGGCTCAGAAGGTTGGCGAGCAGCCAGCGCTCCTGCCAAACCCCCTCGGGTCCGAGGTCGAGGTTGAGCTGGAGGCTCGTGGTGTGGCGCATCATGACCGCGCCCCACGGACCCCGCAGGTCGTAGTAGGCGGCCATCGCGGTGTAGCGGCCGGCGCGCAGCTGCTGGGGCACGCCCTCGAGCGGGTTCCAGAGGTCGACCCCGGCCGCCGCCAACACAACCCCGCGCGGGCGGAAGGCGTCGTGCAGGAGGTCGATCACCCGCTGC
>Ga0316628_100002426_pt1 | contig 13837 bp, 14 predicted proteins | sample OWC_Aug_M2_C1_D5_FD_207648 | JGI IMG/M metagenome (GOLD analysis project Ga0316628, IMG submission 207648) | Wetland soil microbial communities from Old Woman Creek delta, Ohio, United States - OWC_Aug_M2_C1_D5_C | ecosystem: Environmental > Terrestrial > Soil > Wetlands | place: USA: Ohio... | reverse complement strand
GCAATACTCGGGAGGAGCGAATCATGCAACAGCCCCTGCAAATCACCTTTCGCCATATGGAGCCCTCGGCCGCTCTCGAAGCCAAGATTCGTGAGCGGACTGAAGAACTGGAGCGTTTCCATGACCGCATCACCGGTTGTCATGTGGTGGTCGAGGCGGTCCAGCAGCGCCACGTACAGGGCAATCTCTACCGCGTCGGCATCGATCTGACCGTCCCGGGTGGCGAACTGGCGGTGAACCGCTCGCCGGGCGAGCATCAAGCCCATCAGGATGCCTACGTGGCGGTACGCGACTCCTTCGATGCCCTGCGCCGTCAACTGGAAGATTATGCCCGCCGCCATCGCGGCGATGTGAAACACCACGACACGCCTCCCTACGGCCGCATTCAGAATCTCTTTCCAGTCCAGGATTACGGTATCATCACTGCGTCCGATGGCCGCGAGATCTACTTTCATCGCAACAGTCTCCTCAATACCACGCTTGAGGATTTGCATGTTGGCGACGAGGTCCGTTTCGCCGAGGAAAAGGGTGAAATGGGACCGCAGGCAAGCTCGGTCACCATAGAGGGTAAACATCACATACACGGCTAGTGCGCCTAATGACGCACGGCCTGCAATGGAGCAGAGATGCAGTGCGACATCGATGACGCTGTTAAGCGCCAGGCAAAATCAGCCCATGAACTGTTTTTATTCAATCTGGCAGTCTTTCATCTGCTCGCCACGCCTGCCGGCATCGCCCTCGGCATCGGCTTGTGGGGCTTTGTGATTCCGCTGCTGCTCTCCGGCTCGGTGATGCTTTTCACCCTGTTTCGCGTCCGACAGTGCCGCAAGAAGTGCCCATGGTTCGCGACGATTCACTGGATGCTGGCATTGCGGCGCTACCGTCTGTTGCTCATTGCCTATGGCATTACCGCCTCGATTCTCGCTTTAGGCTGGCTGCTGACCATGGGCATGGAGCAGCACACCACCCAGGACATCATGCGCACCGTCTTCACCCGTCTCTCGGTGGTGCCGACGCTGTTGATGGTCATGGTGCTGTTTGTCATGGAGTCAGGGGCCATCGTGCAGGTCACCAGCGGACAGATATCCAAAGCGATGGCGGATCATTTTCCTGCACGCGAGGGTGATTGCCCGCAAGAGGCAACGAGTGATACCGATTCACGAGCTGCTGAATAAAATCCGCTGGGACCAGGCGTTTGGTGCGGCGGATTTTTCAGTCGGTTACTACGATCGCATCGCCGCAACCATTCTCGTAGTCCCCTTCTCCTCACTCAATTTTTCCACCCACGACCATTTCGAGTTCACCCTCGTCGATGACGAGGGCGCGGTCCACACCATCCCCTTCCATCGCATCCGTCAGGTATTCAGAAACGGCGAATTGATTTGGGAACGGCGTGTCGAGGAGAGATAACAAGCACACACCGCAAATCGATGATGAGTGCTGTGTGTGTGTGTGTCTATGATGACTCAGTGATGTTACAGCAGGAAAAGAGTTGCCAATCCCAGAAATATGAAAAAACCCATGCTGTCGGTGGTGGCCGTGAGCAGCACGCTGGAACCCAGCGCCGGATCTTGTCCCAGCTTCTGCAACATCAGTGGCACGCCAATCCCGACCAGTGCTGCCACCAGCAGATTGAGGATGAGTGCGCCAGCGAAGACCACACTCAAATGGGGATCGTGGTAGAGAGCGTAGGCAAACATACTGACGATAAGCCCGAGTATGACGCCGTTGAGGAGACTGACGATGATCTCCTTGCGCAGCATATGGAAGGTGTTGGAGGCGCTGATCTGTCCCAGCGTCAGCGTGCGAATCACCAGCGCCGTGGTCTGATTGCCGGTATTGCCACCGATGCTGGCGACGATCGGCATCAGTGATGCAAGAGCCACCAGATGGGCGATGGTCCCTTCGAACATGCCGATAACGCGCGAGGCGACAAAGGCCGTGAGCAGATTGACGGAGAGCCATAACCAGCGGTTGCGTGCACTGTTCCATACCGAGGAGAAGAGATCCTCCTCACCACGCAGGCCGGCGAAGTTGAGCACCTCCTCGCTACTCTCCTCACGCACAAGGTCCATCATCACGTCGACGGTAAGGCGCCCGATTAATTTGCCGCGATCATTGAGGACCGGGGCGGAGATCAGGTCGTAACGTTCGAACGCCTGCGCGGCATCATCACCGTTCTCGTCGGGGGTGAAGGTGACCACATCGGTGGCCATCACCTCGCTCAAGTGCTTGTTCGGCCCGGTCAGCAGCAGGGTTTGCAGTGCCACCACCCCGCGTAACACGCCCCGTTTGTCGACCACAAAAATCTTGTCGGTATGAATCGGCAGCTCACTCAGGTTGCGCAGATAACTGAGCACCTCGTCGAGGGTGAGATGATCGCGCACCGCCACCATCTCGTTGCTCATCAACGAACCGATCGTCCCCTCCGCATAGGCCATCGACGACTGCAACCAGCGTCGTTCATCGTCAGGCAAGGTAAGCAGCCGTTCCTGCAGAAGCTCGGCGGGGATCTCATCGGCAATGTCGACCAGGTCATCCGCATCCAGCTGGCCGACGGCCAGGCGCAACTCCTCCTCGCTGATCTGTGCCAGCAAATTGCTCCGCACCGCCTCTGAAACCTCCAGCAAAATATCGCCGCCGCGCTGATCGCGCACCTGGCGCCATGCCAGCAGACGATCATCGAGTGGCAATGATTCCAGCACCTGGGCCACATCGGCCGTGTGCATGCGGCTGAGACGGTCGCGCAGATCGGGAAGACTGTTGTGGACGGAAGGTTTCGGTTCGGAGGGATCGCCTGCAGCGCGCAACGCTTCCTCGTGGTGGAAGGTCTCCAGCAGCTCGAGCACCTGGGCAAGGTTTTCCCTGAGGCGCTCCGGTGAACTCATGATCTCGTTTCGCATGACAGCCCATCCATGACGATGTTATTGAGTACCGCTGCCGCTCAGACAGCGATACGCATTATGAGTTCTATCATGCCTTAAAAAGATAGCGATGTATCGGCGAATGAAGCAGAACAAACCGCATCAGGTAGCGATGATCACCCGCACCGCATCGAGCCGGAGTTGTGCCGTCTGCAGATAGTCATCGATCTGCAGGGCCCGCTCCTTGAGAAAGTCGATCTCATCATCACGCACCGACGGATTGACCTCTTGCAGGGCTCGCAGGCGATCGACCTCCAGCTTCAGGGCAAGCAGCATCTGCGCCGAGCTCGCCTCGACCAGGGCGGCGAGCGGCTTCAGCGCCAGGGTTTCGCTGTGGGCCAGCATCTTCTGCAGGATCGCTCGCTGCGAACGCAGCACCTTGGCGGCCATGGCGCGATCATACGTCAGACACTCGCCGCCCAGGAGTTCCTTGCCGAGTTTCGCGCCCAGCTCGTTGAGCTGATGATCGACGATGACGCGGATCACGGTCGGCGGAAAGTAACGTTCGATTTGGCTCTCTTTCGGCGCCGCCACGCGCATCACGAATAACGATTCGAGCAGCAGTGTGCCAGCGCGCAGACTGCGGTGCTTGACGACGGTGGCCGCGCTGTTGCCCAGCTCCTGACTGAGGATCAGATCCATTGCGCCCTGCACCATGGGATGCTCCCAGGTGAGGAACTGTCTGTCCTCATAGGCCAATGCGGTCTCACGATCATAGGTCGCGATACACCCCTCCTCCGGCAGCTCGGGAAAACTCGGCATCACCATGTGGTTGCCGGGGCGGATCAGCCAGCTCTTGCTGCTGTGCTCCTCGACCTCCACACCGAACAGATCGAAGATCTGCTCCATGTAATCGGCCAGGGTCGTATCGCGTTCCTGTGCTGCAATCGCCTCCACCAGTTCGTGGGCGCGCCCCTCGCGGAACGAATTCATCTCCAGCAGCCGGTCACGCCCCTTTTGCAGAGCGATGCTCAACTCTTCATAGAGTGCGCGAGTCGAGGTGATCAGCTCGCGCTCGATGGTCGCCCCCGGTTTGTGTTCACCAAGGGCGCGCAGCAACTCGTCGCGTTTCTGGCCGAAGATGGCGGCGCCCACCGGGCAGGTCTGGGTAAAGGCGTTGAGTCCCTCGTCATACCAATGGAACATCAACTCCTGCGCCGTATCGCGCAGATAGGTGACGTGGATATGAATGTCGTGGCGCTGGCCGATGCGATCGAGACGACCGATGCGCTGTTCCAGCAAGTCGGGATTGAGCGGCAGATCGAACAGAATCAGATGATGGGCAAACTGGAAGTTGCGTCCCTCGCTACCGATCTCGGAACAGAGCAACACCTGCGCCCCATACTCCTCATCGGCGAACCAGGCTGCGGCGCGATCACGTTCCAGGATCGACATCTCTTCGTGGAACACCGCAGTCTGCGCGCCGGAACGCACGCGCAATGCCTGTTCCAGATCGAGCACCGTTTCGATGTGCGCACAGATCACCAGCACCTTGTCGTTGCGCAGCCGCTCCAGGGTCGCGACCAGCCACTGCACACGCGGATCGAGCTGCCACCACGGTTTTTCCTCACCGCCGGTGGTGACGCTGCGGTAGAGCAGCTCGGGCAACAACAGGCTACGCGGCCAAGGCAGTGACAATTCATTCCTGATCCGCTCACGCAGCGACACATCGCTGCTTACTGACTCGATCGCCTCGCCATACGCTGACGGCATTGGCAACGGATAGGCATGGAGGTGACGCTGCGGAAAACCGCGAATCGCGCTGCGTGTATTGCGGAACAGCACGCGACCGGTACCGTGGCGATCGATCAGCTGATCGATGAGCTGGCGGCGTGCATCCACCCGCTCGGCCTCGTTGCCGGTGTTGGTCACGATCTGTTCGAGCAGGGCAAGGTTGCGTTTCTCATGAAGCGCCTGTTGCAGCGTCGCCACGGCCGCTGCATCGAGCGGCCGGCCTTCGGCCAGTTGCGCTGCGGCCTCGGCCACCGGGGCATAGGCCTGCGTCTCGGCGAGGAACTGCTGCAGATCATGAAAGCGGTGGGGATCGAGCAGCCTCAAGCGGGCAAAGTGCGCGGCGGGCCCAAGCTGCTCGGGCGTGGCGGTCAGGAGCAGCACGCCGCGCGTGATTGCTGCCAGCTCCTCGATAAGGCGGTACTCGGGACTGCTCTCCTGCTCCGACCAGTGCAGGTGGTGCGCCTCGTCCACCACCAGCAGATCCCAATTGGCCTGCAGCGCCTGCTGGTGGCGCTGCGGATTGTTGCGCAGAAAGCCGAGAGTGCACAGCACCAGTTGTTCACTGAGAAAGGGATTGCCGCCCTCCGCTTCCAGCGACTTGCAGCGATCCTCATCAAACAGCGCAAAGCGCAAATTGAAGCGGCGCCACATCTCCACGAACCATTGATAGAGCAGTGCCGCCGGTACCACCACCAACACACGCCTGGCTAGTCCAGTGAAGAGCTGTTGATGGAGGATCAGCCCTGCCTCAATTGTTTTGCCAAGCCCCACCTCATCGGCGAGCAATACGCGCGGGGCATGGCGGCTCGCTACTTCGTGAGCGATATAGAGCTGATGGGGAATCAGGCTGGTGCGCGCACCACACAGTCCCGCCACCGGCGACTGGGCCAGACGATGCACATGGCTGAGCGTTTCATGGCGCAGGAAGAACCAGCGGTCAGCGTCGATCTTGCTGGCGAACAGCCGGTCTTGTGGTTTGGAGAATTGCAGGAAGTTGTCGAGCTCGCCTTCAGGCAACGTTGCCGGGTCGCCCGACTCGTCGCGGCCGATATAGGTAAGCAGGCCATTGCGCTCCTCGACCCGTTCCACCGTGAGCGCCCACCCTTCATGGCTGGCGACCACATCACCCGTGTTGAACTGGACACGGCTGAGCGGTGCACTGCTGCGCGCATAGATGCGTGTCTCGCCGCTGGCAAGGAACAAGACGGTAACAGAGCGGCCATCGAGGGCCATGACTGTACCTAATCCAAGATCAGACTCGGTATCACTGATCCAGCGTTGGCCGGGAAAAAAATCGGTCACTCGTTATTATCTCAATATCAGTGGGGGAGCTATGGTAATGGATGCGTTGAGCGCGGAAAACAGCGCCTCATCGTCAGACCTTTAAAAATAGCAGCTCTGCCTGCATTTCAAGAGGCAATGTGCTCCGGAAATATTCCAAATGACCCACCAAATCCTCCATTTCGTCAAACAGCCGAGTTATCTGCGGATTGCCAAGGATCGTGTGGTGCGCCTCAAATACCTGGTATTCAACGGGGAATCTGCTGCGATCATCGAATTTCGCGATGACCTTTACTATCTGCATGGCGGCTATGGCGGCGCCTTTCCCAAAGTGGAAGCCGCTCTGGAAGGAGAGCAGGTGGGAGCAAAAGTGGAACTCTCCCTCACGGCCGACGAAGCGTATGGTCCGCGAGATCCCGCCATGATTATCACCGGCCCCGCCGATCAATTCCCCCCCGAAGCCCATCAGATCGGTGCGCATCTCGAAGGGCATGCCACCGAAGGCCATGTGGTCGATTTCGTAGTAACGCGCATCGCCGATGACCGTATCACTGTCGATGGCAATCATCCCCTGGCAGGCATCCCATTACGCCTTGTACTGGAAGTGCTCGATGTCCGTGCAGCTACCGAGGAAGAGATCCGGGCCCGGCACGCCTTCGCTCCCGCACCACAACCTTCGACACCCTCTCGCCACTGAATCTGTATCAGGAGAATGAACTGAATGAGTACGCCCCTTCCTGTTGAAATCCTCCTGCACAGCAAATCTCGTGTTCTTGAGGTTGCCTTCGACGACGGCATGCGTTTCGAACTGCCGTGTGAATATCTGCGTGTCTATTCGCCGTCAGCCGAAGTGATGGGTCACCACAACAAGACGCCGACGCTGCAGGTTGGAAAAGAGAACGTCAACATCGTCGACATCCAGCAGGTGGGCACTTATGCCATCAAGATCTTTTTCGACGACAAGCACAAGAGCGGCCTCTATACCTGGCACTACCTCTATGATTTAGGCACCCATCGCGAAGAGTATTGGGAAGACTATCTGAAGCGGCTGGAAGCGACGGGACACCTGCGGCAGGAACCGGCAAATCGATGAGCTGATGCGATATTTCGCTTCAGGATATCCCCTCTCTCCCGCGCGACTCACATCTCATCAGGCCCTCGACCTGTCTGGCCAACGGCTCAAGCGCGACGAATCCATTATTGATGTGCACCAGGGTCCCATCCGCGGCTTGCAGCAACGTGGTCGGGACGGTCATGACGGAGAGTTTGCGCGCCTGTTCCGTCTGTCTCTCCACATCGATAGTCACCACCTGCAAGGATGGATAGCTCTGACTGAGTTGGGCTACAACATTTTTTTGCGCCGGACAAATGGCACAGCGTGATGAAACGACAACGAGCAGCGTCACGCCTCCGCTGTTCGAGAGAGACGTGCCAGCCTGCAACCTGCGACGCTGGTATAGGCGAAGCACTCGATGGGCAATCCCGACGAAGAAAAATATCGATAGAGCCCAGGCAAGCCGCGCCATCATGGCCAAACCTCAATCCGCTTTTCGGCGCGGCCGAGCGCCCAGCACCACCTGACTATCCGTCGGGGCATGACCAAAAAAACCCTTTAGCCCGCTACGGTTCATCTGGTAGTAGATAAAACAACCAATGCACCACCCCATGTAGGAGACGGCTGTCAGTGCGATCAGCGCCCATACCAGAATCCAGCCCGCGGTGGTGTAGCCGAAATAAAGCACAGCGGCGGCCAGCGCAGCAGTGACCGCGCCCACCGCTTGTCCGAAGCGATGCGGTTGGGTGTTGTCCATACGCAGATCAGGCTTGACCAGGCCGAGCGGCTTGAGGAGCGCGCGGTAGAGAAGGGCGAACGGCCCCCATTCAAAGAAGATACTGGTAATGAAAAAGATCACTGCCAGCACCGCAACCGGCTGCCACTGGTCAATGACAAAAGCCCATACCAGTGTGGCAATGGCGAGCAACTGTCCGATCCTGATCGCGCTATGGTCAACGTAACGGGTGTCTTTCATTTTATTGGCCCTGTTTTATCCCAAGGAAAGTGGGCCGATGATATACAATGCAAATATGTATTGGCCTCAGCCAATTTCGCATGAGTGATAAACGGAAATGCATAGCATGGACTGGGACGATATCCGCTATTTCCTTGCGGCGGCACGCACTGGCAGCCTGGCAGCGGCCAGCCGCCAGCTGGGCAGCCATCAGCCGACGGTGGGGCGTCGTATCGACAGCCTGGAAAAGCAGCTGGGTGTAAGGCTGTTTCAACGCCATGCGCAAGGACTGACGCTGACCGAAGAGGGGCAGCATATCTTGCAGGCCGCCGAAGCCATGGGCGATGCAGCGACCATGCTGCAACGTGTCGGCCGTTTCGAGGGGACGGAACTGCATGGCAGTGTGCGCATTGCCGCACCCAGCGGCTTGGCGGTACACCTCATTGCCCCCAACTTGCCACACTTTCGTGAACGTTTTCCCGAGCTGAACATCACCTTGCAGCCCTCTGCCTCCAGTGCCGACCTGACCCATGGCGAGGCGGATGTGGCGGTTCGCCTGTTTCGGCCGACCGCCGAGGAACTGGTAGTGCGGCGTGTAGGCACGATGGGGTTCGGCCTTTATGGATCGAGTGTCTATCTGCAGCGCTATGGCATACCGCAAAATGTCGCCGCCTTGCCGCAGCATCTCTTTATCGGTTACGGGGAGCAGCTTCGCCATCTCGAAGAAAGCGGCTGGCTCGAAGCGCTGGCAGACGATGCGCGCTTCGTGCTGCGCAGCGACGATACTCATACACGGCTGGCTGCCGCCGAGGCCGCACTGGGATTAGCCGTGCTGCCCCACATACTGGTACAGCATTCAGCGCAACTGCAGCGTGTACTCGATGGGGAGGCGGTGCCGTCCAAACCCATCTGGCTCGTGGTTCATCGTGATTTGCGTCATTTGGTGCGCGTACGAGTGGTGCTTGATTGGCTGGCGGAGCTGTTTGTGGAGTACGGATTGGCCGAGAATATGCCGCAGGGGGATCCATGGTAGCGGGCGGATATTTTTTGCTGGTCCCCTTCGCCACACCGATGCTGGCGCCGATAATAGTCCTGTCGAAATACACAGCCAGTAATGTTAAAGACCAGGATGTATATTTGCTTACGATAACCAACCACTATTTGGACTGCATAAATGATCTCCTTCATCGAAAGCCCAGGCGTTCGCGAACGCCATGTGCAGCGCCGCCACACCAATCCCCTCTTCCCGCCCTTGCGCCGTCTCATCACAGCGGGTGAACTGCACAAGGCACGCGCCGACGACCACGCCGAACTCGAGGCGTTCCATCAGCAGTTTCAGGCCTTGCTGGAGCGTGCCGTGTCGCTCAAGCCCAACGAGCAGAGCGAGGTGATCCTTGAGCTCAAGGCTGACCTCGACAAGGCCTATGCCATCGCCTGCGGTCTGCCTGGCGATCTGTCACAGCTCAAGATTGGTTTGCAGAAACTGATTGCAGTGACGATGAATGCCGTCTGGCAGGGGGCGGGCAATGATCCGGTGGCACACCAGGAGCTGACCCATGAAGAGGAGGCGCGTGCCGCTCACTTTGCCCACCTGCGCTATCCGCTGGTGGCGACACTGGTGCGCCCCGATTCGCCGATCAGTAATGAAGATCTCGTTCCTTCCTTGCTCGGTGCCGAACCCGTTGAATTGCAGGCCGCGCTATGGCTCTTCACCCCGGAACAGCTTGCCGGCATCCTTCGCGAAGGCCACGCGCTGCTCGCCACTATCGAAGATCCGCAATGGCATGAGCGCGCCCAACACGCCCTGCAGATGATTGACCAATTCCTCGCCGAGAGCAGCCGCGAGCATCAAGGTTAAATCGCCCGTCAGTTTCTCAATGACCTCCGGGAAGACGTTTCCCGGATTCTGCTTCACCCAGACACCACACAGATGAGTTCAATAACTCATCATCCGATGCAACACGTTGAGCGTGCTGGTACGAATTATTTCGACCAACCCATGCACTTGCCATTGCAGGGGTGATTGGCTGGAAGAATTTTCTTTCCGCATTTTTCCATCGGTGAATCAAGTATTGCGTCCACATCGGTTTGCGAGATCACCTGAGCTACGTACGGCTGGCCGGTCACCGCCTCAATAACCTGGGCAAAGCTGCGCAGATGGTTGCGCGAACCGCACATCAGGGTCTCGTAGGTGGTATCGATATCCTCGTGTGTAGAGTTATCAATGGCCACCAGGATGTCGCGGATGTCCGTCTCTTCGATAGCGCCACCTACCAGGAAGGCATCGAGTTCGCTCTTCTCCCCCTGGTCGTGGAGGGTGTTATAGAGCGTTTGAAGAGCGGGATTTGTGAACTCGCCGATCCCGTTATCGTCCACCGGGTCCGTCAGATTGTACTTCTTCAGCAACTTGAGCATCGCATCCATATGCATCTGTTCGGAGCTGGCGATGTTTGAAAATATCGTACTTCCCCACAAATCATAGAACGTCAGGTAGCTATCCCGTGCCACCTTCTCCTCTTCACGCACATAAAGAAGGTCTGCCTGCTCTTGAGACGAGAGTGTCTCAGTTGCAGTGGGGGGTATCGCGTAGGATGGCAATGCGAATGCACTCAGAACAACCATCAGTAATACGGAAGCTTTACACCTATTCATCTTCACTCTCCTCATAAATGACCGCGCTTCGTCTATCTACACAAAGCTGTCTGGTGACCAGTTCGCACACCTCTTCACCACACAATCGGAGTTGCCAGTCAGCCATTGGGCTTATCCGAGACTTGAAACTATGAAGGTAGTCCTTGCTGACGCAAGTTCAACGTTACGAAAGGAGTCGCGAAAACTTTTACGCGATGCGAGCCAAGAGAGGATTGCGGATGGGACCGCGCACGCAGAACATCGGAGTGCTATTTGAATTCTTCACTGATCGTGGCTTCAAGACCTCCTGGCATAAAGCAACGCCGCGCACAAACGTCGCAGATTTTTTGCGACGCCAGCACCTCGCTGACAACAACTTACTGCTTTCACCTTATAGATACTCCTTGTACAGAATCCATAGTAATCGTGATGAAGCACATTTTTAGTGCATCGATACAGATCTCAAAATCTGAAGGAGAGGTCATGATGACTATGCAAAATAACAACGGGGTCCAACCCAAACGATGGGTTGCGGCACTATTCGTGGGGCTATGTGCACTGAGTACTGGTGCCTACGCCGCACCGGGTGGTGTCCCTGGATCTGGCGGTAATGGTGGCGGTAATGGTGGCGGTGGTGGTGGCGGTGGTGGTGGCGGCGGAGGTGCGGCTCCCCCTGACTTGGGTGATTTGATCGTTCTCAAGCGCTACCCGAACGGTGTTCCCGAACTGACCGCTGACTTTTGTCAGCAACCGCTGGCGGCCCCGGGGGTAACTCTGCCCGCTGTTGGAACCATACCGGAGTGCGTACCGGCGTCGCCGACTGCGTCATGCATCATTCCGGTCGACCCGGCGACCTGCGCCATCATGCCGGGTTATGAGACGTACACCCAGGAGGTCGATTTCGGCCGCACCAGCGTGGCGCGCTCGCCGGCATCGGTACTTGAGAGTCAGCTGGATGACGCCATCGTCAATCTGGCCACTGCCGACTGCGTCACGCTGGACCCCGCTGGGCGGCTGACCACCAGCACGGTCAACAATACTATCGTTTCGTCGGCTGCCATCGATTCGCCGCTGCAGAATCTGGCGATCTATCGGCAGATCATGCTGGCGGGCCATCTGGGGGCGGACACCGATCCACTCCCATTGCCGGAGGACCCGCTCAATGCTGCAGCCAGGGGGCTTGGCGCCGCATCCGACAAGACAGGCAAGGTCAGCGTGGATATGGTGGCCTACCTCAATCAGATCCTCGGCCTGACGGACGAGAGCGTGCCGACCTTCTTGCCCAAGAACTGCACCGACGTGAAGGAAGAGGTGATGGGTGTGGTGCAGATGGTCCATAAATGTTTTCTCGACTATGGCGCCTATACCTATAACCGTGGACCAAACTTCGCTTCGTTACCCTCGCCAGCGTACATCCCTGCCGGTGCACCTGAGGCTGGCAAGTTCGAGTATTTGACCGTGCTGGATCCGGCAATACCCACTTTTGGGATCGGTCAAGGCCCGATCGTCGGCGCGGTTCCTGAACTCATGGCAGGTCCTACGTTGACAGCATCGAATATCGGCGGCTTCGCCCAGGCCGCCGATGATGCCCGCGCAACCATCAACTTCATGCACAGCTGGCCATTGCCGAGCCTCTACGCGACGCCGCTGACCTGCGCAGCCTCTGGCCTCACCCACTATGACGTCTCGATCAGCAACGAATCCGGGCTGCAGGTGCCCGTGCGCATGGTGGCTGGCACCGAGGGCAGGGAATTTACTGTGAGTGTCGCTAATGCGGGGCCGGACGCAGCCACGGGAACGGTCAGCCTCACCGCCACAGACGCGAACGGAGATCCCATTCCAACCTTCCCGCGGGATTACCCCTTCACACTCGGCGCTGGAGCCAGTCAGAACTGGACCGAGGCGTTCACCATCAACTACGTAACCACCGTCACCTGGACGGCAACTGCGGTGGCAACGCACGACGTCAACTCCAGCAACAACCGCGTCACTGCCACGACTCAGGTGATAGGAAGTGGTAGTACCGGTGGTGGTGGCGGCGGTGGTGGCGGTAATGGTGGTGGCGGCGGTGGCGGGATTCGCTAACTACCGGGGCACACATATCGGATTGTTAAGCGAATGTTTGAATCAAGGCGGGGGAGTCGCGATGGCTTCCCCGTCTTTCGATGCAACCGGAGATAGCATCATGAATCGATCTGCTCGCTGCGTTGTGCCACTGGCGCTGACTATATTGATCGCCGGAAGCGCAAGCGCTGCGCCTCCGTCAACGTACTCCTTCACCTGGTCCACGGTGGTCAACAACGGCGACTACATGCCGACCAATACCTGCAATCCGACCGAACCAACGACGGATTGCCGGCGCTTCAACAGCTACAATCAGCCCTCCGTCAATGCCCAGAAACTGGTGGTGATGCGGGCACGCAGTCGCGGCGGATCGGGTGGGCCGGTTCATGGAGTCTATACGCGCAACATGGCGGTGTCGGGGCCCGTGATCAAAATCTTCGACCGCAATACCCTGGTCCCCCAACCCAACAACCTCGCCACGCAGTTCAACGAACCGCCCTCTTTCCCGCGCATCGACATCGGTTCGGCCACCCTCGCCAGCCGCTCTAATCATCAACCGGTGTGGAACTACCTTCTGGGCGATAGTAGCGAGACCCGCGCCGGCACCAACGGCATATACACCAACCCGTACGGCCCGCTCTTAACCGGTGCGAGCAAGCTCGGTGCCGTTGCTGAATTTTCCTTCTTCCAGGTGCCTGAGGCTCCCGGTACCTTCTTCGATGTCTTTCCCGGCTCCCCCGCAGTGACCGATGGCCACATCATTGTCTTCAAGGGCAACTACACCCTGAATAGTGTCGGCAAGACCGGGGTTTACTACCGCAACCTGATGAATGCGCCGATTCCAGGTCCAGATGGCGATTTCACTCCGGCGGGAGGAACCCTGCCGGTGGTATTGATTGCCAACAGCACCGACACCCTCATCCCAGGCACAACCACCGTGTTCGGCTCGACCTCACCCCCCAGCGCCGCCAATGGCATGGCGGTCTTCTCCGGTTTCGATAACGAAGAGAACCCGACCCTGGGCGGCATTTATTTAGCCAACCTGGATGGCACGACGAAGCCGCCGCTCAAAACGCTGATCAGCATCGGCGGACAGGTGCCCGGCGAAAACAGCAGGACACGCTTCAACAAGCTGGGTGAAGGGCTCTCCTTCGATGGACGCTTTGTTGCCTTTTGGGGCGCGTGGGGAAATGA
>Ga0316628_100002424_pt1 | contig 13839 bp, 11 predicted proteins | sample OWC_Aug_M2_C1_D5_FD_207648 | JGI IMG/M metagenome (GOLD analysis project Ga0316628, IMG submission 207648) | Wetland soil microbial communities from Old Woman Creek delta, Ohio, United States - OWC_Aug_M2_C1_D5_C | ecosystem: Environmental > Terrestrial > Soil > Wetlands | place: USA: Ohio... | reverse complement strand
TCCCAAGCCTGCGCCTCCGCCGCCCCCTCCGCGCCACAGCGTCGCCGGCGGTACCGTCGCGCCGCCGACCGGCCCGGGACCGATCGCGAAGATCCTGATCGCGTCGGCGGCGGTGCTCGTCGGTGCGATGGTGTTCGCGCACTGCCACAAGAAGCACGCGACGACCACGCCGGTCGCCGAGGGCTCGGGTTCGGGATCCTCCGATGTGATCGCGACGGCGCCTGCCGATGCGGCCGAGCCGGCTGCGTTCGGCATCGACGCGAGCACGGTCGCGATGGCGCCCGATGGGGGCAAGCCGGCGGCGAAGCCGGACGCCGCGGTGGCGACGACCACGAAGCCCGATGCCGCGGTGGTCGCGGTGCCGCACGATGCGACCGAGGTCGCGACGGCCGCCGATGCCGGCACCGGCTGGGGCAGCGACGCCAGCGATCGCGTGAAGCAGGCGCGCGACCTGCTCGAGAAGAGCCAGGCGGCGCTCGAGGACGGCGACCCCGACGAGGCGCTCCAGCTCGTCGACCATTCGATCATCCTGCGCCCGACGGCGCGCGCGTACCTCGAGCGGGCGAAGGCGCTGCAGCGGCTCGGCCGCATCGATGACGCGCTCGCATCGGTCGACGAAGCGATGAAGCAGGTCTCGAACTACGCCCCGGCGTACTACCAGCGCGGCATGATCCTGTGGTCGGCGCGCCGCTACGACGAGGGCCGCACGGCGCTCGCGAAGTACCTCGAGCTCGATCCGAACGGCCGTGATGCCGACACGGTGAAGAAGCTGCTACAAGAACCGCGATAATGCGCGTTCTTGGTATCGAGAGCTCGTGCGACGAGACCGCCGCGGCCGTCGTCGACGAGGGCCGGATCGTGCGCTCGGATGTCGTCGCATCGCAGAACGAGGTCCACGCGCGCTACGGCGGTGTCGTGCCCGAGCTCGCGTCGCGCGCGCACATCCTCAACGTCGTGCCGGTCGTCCAGGCCGCGCTCGATCGCGCAGGCACGAAGCTCGACGCGATCGACGGCATCGCGGTGACCAACGCGCCCGGACTCGTCGGCGCGCTGCTCGTCGGGCTGTCGACCGCGAAGTCGCTCGCGTGGGTGACCGGCAAGCCGCTCGTCGGCGTGCACCACCTCGCGGGTCACCTGAGCGCGATCTACCTCGAGCCCGATCCGCCGCCGATGCCGCACCTCGCGCTGATCGTGTCGGGCGGCCACACGTCGCTCGTGCGGGTCAACGATCACGGCAACCTCGTCGAGCTCGGGCGGACGCGTGACGACGCCGCGGGCGAGGCCTTCGACAAGGGAGCGAAGCTGCTCGGCCTCGGCTATCCGGGCGGCGCGGTGATCGACAAGCTCGCGGCGACGGGCGATCCGGGTGCGGTCGCGTTTCCGAAGTCGATGACCGCCGGCGAGCACGGCGCGGACTTCTCGTTCTCGGGGCTCAAGACCGCGCTGCTCCACCACGTGCGCGCGCACGGCGTGCCCGACGGCCAGCCGCTCGCGGATCTGTGCGCGAGCTACCAGGCGGCGATCGTCGAGGTGCTCGTCCGCAAGACGCGCAAGGCGGCGCGCAAGCACGGCCTCGACCACGTGCAGGTGTGCGGCGGGGTCGCCGCGAACCAGGGGCTGCGCGCGGCGCTGCGCAAGGCCGGCGACGAGGACGGCTTTCGTGTCTACATCCCGCCGCCGGCGCGCTGCACCGACAACGCCGCGATGATCGCGGCCGCGGGCTACCACCGCCTCGCGCGCGGCGAGCGCGACGGCCTCGACCTCGATGCCGTGCCGAGCCAGCCGCTATGAGCGCGGGGAATGGCAACGGTAACGGCAACGGACACACCAGCGCGGCCGCGGCACTCGGACCGTTTCCCGACGCCCGCGTCCTGCTCGACAAGTACGGCCTGCGCGCGAAGAAGCAGTTCGGCCAGAACTTCCTGGTCTCGGATCGCGCGCTGCGTGCGATCGCGGACGCGACCGTCACCAGCGACGAGGACTGGATCGTCGAGATCGGCGCCGGCCTCGGCACCCTGACCGCGCAGATCGTCGAGCGCGTGACCGCCGGCAAGGTGATCGCGCTCGAGGCGGATCCCGACATGGTGCGCGTGCTACGCGCCGAGCTCGGCACCGTCGACAACCTCGAGATCCACCACACCGACGCGATGCGCTTCGATCTCCGCGCCGAGGCGTCGCTGCGGAAGATCATCGTGTGCGGGAACCTGCCGTATCACCTCGCGTCGCAGCTGATGTTCAGGGTGCTCGACGCCCGCGATCGCGTGCAGCACGCGGTGTTCATGATCCAGAAGGAGATGGCCGACCGCATCGTCGCGAAGCCGGGTACCAAGGAGTACGGCGCGCTCGGCGTGATGATCCGGACCTACGCGGACGTGACCACGGTCGTGAAGGTCGGCGCGGGGTCGTTCGTTCCGCCGCCGAAGATCGACTCCACGGTGATCAAGATCGTGCCCCTCGCTCGGCCGCGCGCGCCGATCACCGACGAGGCGCACTACAGCAAGGTCGTCCACGCCGCGTTCGGGCAACGCCGGAAGACCCTGCGCAACGCGCTGCGCGCGCAGTTCGACGACACCGCGGTCGACGCCGCGCTCGCGAAGACCGGCATCGACGGCGGCCGGCGCGGCGAGACCCTCGACATTGCCGAGTTCGCATCGCTCGCGAACGCGCTGGAGAATCGTGCCGGAGCTACCTGAAGTCGAGACCGTGCGGCGCACGCTGCAGCCCGCGGTCGGCGCGAAGATCGTCGCCGTGTGGGACAGCGGCAAGGGCTTGCACATGCACCGCAAGCCGCCGCGCAAGAAGCTCCACGGGCTGGTCGGCGCGCGCATCACGGCGATCCGCCGTCACGGCAAGTACCTGCTCGTCGACACCGACACGCCGAACACGCTGCTCGTCCACCTCGGCATGACCGGCCGGTTCCTGATCGTCGGCGAGGCGACGCCGCGCGCCACGCACACGCACCTCGTGCTGTGGCTCGACGACGGCCGCGAGCTGCGGTTCGTCGATGCGCGCCGGTTCGGGCAGATCGATGTGTTCGCGCGCGAGCGCGAGCGACAGCATCCCGCGCTCGAGATCCTCGGTCCGGATCCGCTCGTCCACGGCATCGACGGCGCGCTGCTCTACGAGCGCTCGCGCGGCCGCAAGTCGACGCTCAAGGCCTTCGTGCTCGACCAGGGCGTGCTCGCCGGCGTCGGCAACATCTACGCATCGGAGGCGCTGTGGAAGGCGAAGCTCCGACCGACGACGCGCGCACACAAGCTCACCGCCGACTCCTCGCGCCGGCTCGCCGAGGCGATCCTCGAGGTGCTGCACAACGCGCTCGACAAGGGCGGAACGAGCCTGCGCGACTTCGTCAATGCCGACGGTGCCGAGGGCGAGAATGCCGACTATCTGTGGGTGTACGGGAGGGCCGGTGAGTCGTGTCTTCGCTGCAAGACGCCGATTCGTCGCGCGGTCCACCAAGGACGGGCAACGTATTACTGTCCAACGTGTCAGACCCCGTAAGGGTCTGCGCCATTGGGCGTTTCCCTTCGTGTTAGTGTGGCCGGGGCCGTAAGACCGCAATGTTCCACGACACCGCCGACGAAGACCTGATGGTCATGTACCAGAAGGGCGAGGTACGCGCCTTCGAGGTGTTGCTGTCGCGGCATCGCAAGCCGGTCTACAACTTCATCCTGCGGTTCGTCGGAGATCGCGAGACCGCCGAGGATCTGCTGCAGGAAGCCTTCATGCGCGTCATCAAGGGCGCGGAGGCTTACAAGCGGCAGGCCAAGTTCACGACGTGGCTTTACACCATCGCGAGGAACTTGTGCGTTGACCAGACTAGGAGACGCAAGCATCGCAAGCACGCATCGCTCGACGCCCCGATGGACGCCGGCGAAGAGAGCGGCTCGCTGATGGATGTGATCCCCGGTAACGAGATGGCCAGCGATCGCAAGAGCGTGAACAAACAGCTGCACGAGCAGATGCAGCGCGCGATCGCCGCACTCTCCGAAGAACAGCGCGAAGTGTTCCTGATGCGCGAGTTCCTCGACATGCCGTTCAAGCAGATCGCCGACGTCGTCGGCGTGCCCGAGAACACCGTGAAGAGCCGCATGCGCTACGCGCTCGAGAAGCTGCGGCTCGAGCTCGACGAGTACAAGGACCTGGCCAAGGCCGCTCCATGACGGACGACAAGCCCTGGCTGTCGCTGCCCGACGAGGATCCGCCGGAGCGGGGACTCGCCGAGCTGATGGCCGCGGCGCGCTCGAAGGCCGAGCTCATGGCGCGCCCGCCATGGTGGAAGCGCGCCCTCGATCTGATGAAGCGGCCGCCGGTGCTCGCGCTCGCGACGGTCGTCGTGCTGCTCGGCGGCGTCATCGTCGTCGGCCGCCATCGCGACGAGGTCCAGGACGCGCGGCCGGTCGTGCAGCCGGTCGTGCAGCCGGAGCCCGCCATGGGAGCCGGCTCGGCCGCGGAGCTGGCTCCGGTGGCTCCGCCGGCGATCGAGAAGGCCGAGGAGCATGCACCACCACCGCCACCGCCGCCCAAGCCCGCGCGCCATCATGCGCCGGTGACCAAGACGTCGCCGGCGAAGGCGGCGGCGGTCAAGCAGAAGGCCACACTCGACACCTCGGACCGCAAGGCCGCGCTCGACTCCTCGGACGAGGCCCTCGAGCTCGCTCCCGCGACCGGCGCGACGCCGGCGGGTGTGAAGCAGCCGGTCACGAAGAAGCCGGTCGTTCTCGACGACGCGCTCGCCCGGTGCCGGGCCGCCGCCGCGAACAACGACTGCGCCGGAGCGCGCGCGTGCGCGAAGGACGTCGAGACGCGCGATCCCGCGTACTACAACGCGAACGTCGCGACGGATCCGACGCTCAGACCGTGTCTGTGAAGTCGAGCTCGCCCTGCGACTTCAAGAGCCGCGCGGTGCCGAGCAGGTCGACGAGGTGCGGGTACGGCCACGACAGCCGCGCCTCGTCGGGGAGCTTGCCGTACCGCTCGACGTACGCGCGCAGCCACTTGCGCGTCGCGGCGTTCGCGTAGCCGCCGCCGGCGATCGGGCCGAGCTCGGGCTCGTAGCGGGCGCGGATCGCATTGAACCGGTCGTCGCGGATCACCTTCGCGACAACAGACGCGGCGGCGACCGACGCGTGGTGCTCCTCGGCGCGATCGACCGAGATGAACTGCGTGAACCGCAGCGCGAGCGCGGAGAACATGCGCTTGCCGTCGGCGATGATCTTGTCGCACGGCGGTGCCTGCTCGATCATCCTGGCCGCCAGCTCGCGCTCGAGGACGTTGAGCTCCCCCCTGCACACGCGCTGGTCGATCTCGGTGTGCTCGACCTCGATGTGCATGATGAACTTCGCGCGGGCGCGGACCTCGGCGGCGAGCTCGGTGCGCACCGCGTGCGCCTCCTCGCCGGCGCCGTAGGCCTTCGAGTCGCACAGGCCCTTGCGGGTCAGCGCCGCCGCGGCCTTCGAGTCGAGCGCGACCGCCGCCATGACCATCGGCCCGATCGCGGGCCCGCGACCTGCTTCATCGATCCCGAGCGTGAGCCGGTTCGGGAACAGCGGGCGCTTCGGCGGCATGCCGGCGACACTATAACCGAGCTCTGACCAGCTCCAGGGCACGACCAACACCTACCTCCAGATCGAACATCTGCACGTCGACGACCGCGGCCCAGTGGTCGAGCCGCTGGGCGAGCGCATCGAGTGCGTCGGCGGCGGCGCGCGCGAGAGGATCCCCGACCTCGCGATCGAGATCCGGCGCCGCCCGGTAGAGCGCGTGATAGATCGCGTCCTCCGCCAGCTCGAGCCGCGGGACGTCATTGCGGAAGAAATTCTCGACGTAGCCGCCCTCGAGGTAGCCGCGCAGGTAGGCACGCGCCCGATCGAACACGCGCGACAGCGCCAGGCCGATGCGGTCCGCCGCGACGCGCTCGAGGTCACCCACGACATCGACGCTCAGCGCGGCCGCGAGCGCACGGGCTGCGGCCTCGGCGACGCGGCTGCGGGTCGCCAGCTCCGCCGCGACGCGCCGGCGGCCACCTTCGATCGCCGCGTCGAAGCCAGAGGACAACAGCGCGATCAGATAGTCGCGATCCGCAGCCGTCGCCGTGTGCGACGAGAACGGCAGCCGGCGCGGGCGAACGAGATCGAGGACCTCGCGCGCGGCGCGGCGGAACAGCATCGCGACCTGCTCCGACAGCTGCTTGCGCTCGACGAGCACGGTCGTGTCGGCGAACGCGCGCGCAGATGCAGCGAGCTCGTCCCGGCCGGTGCGTGCGGCATCCGCGGCGGCGGTGGCGCGCTCGCGCGAGCCCGCGAGCACTCCCTCGGCATCCGCGAGCACGCCGCGGAGTGCACGGGCACATGCGTCGCGCTTGAGCTGCCGCGCCTGCTGGAAGAACCGCTCCTCGAGGGCCTGCTCGAGCGCGTTCCAGTTGCCGTCTTCACCCTGGTTCTCGCGCTTCCAGTCGAGCGCCGCGCGCGCCGAGAACGGCACGATCGCCTCGACGAGCTCGCCGAGGCTGCCGCCGATGAAGTCGGTGACCTCCTGGATCTCGTCCTGCGACAGCTGGTCGGCCTTGTTGAGCACGCCGAGCACGCGCTTGCCCTCGTCGCGGATCGACTGCAGCGCCTTCTTCTCGCTCGCCTTGCCGCCCTGGTTGGCCGTGAACACCCACACGACCGCATCGGCGCGCGCGATGAACGCTCGTGCGGTCGCCTCGTGCTCGGGCTGGATCGAGTTGAGGCCGGGCGTGTCGACGATGTTGATCTTCTCGAGCTGCGGCAACGGCACGAGGATCTCGACGCGGTCGATCTGCCGCGCTTCCTCCGGCGTCAGGGAGCGCAGCCGCTCCATCAGCGCATCCCAGGGCAGCTCCGTCGCGGTGCCGTCCCCGGCGATGAGGCGGCCGCCGCGCTCGCGGCCATAGCGCACGACGTTGATGGTCGCGGTGGTCGGCGTGATGCCCGTCGGCGCGACATCGGCGCCGATGAACGCGTTGACGAACGAGCTCTTGCCGCTCGAGAACTCGCCCATCACCGTGACGAGCAGCGGCTGGTCGAGATTGGCGGCCGCGCGCGCGAGATCGCCGACGAAGTGACCGAGCTCGCGGCGCGCCGCGACGGTCTTCTCGAGGAACGCGGCGAGCTCGGCGATGTCCTCGGCGGGTGCGCGGTCGAGGCCGAGCTCCTTCGCACGAGCCTCGGTGAGGATCTCGCGGGCGCGCGCATCGTGCGGCGACACGCGGAGCGCGGCGAGCGCGTACCCGGCGGCGCGCTGCGGATCGCTGGCGAGCGCGAGCCGGGCGAGCAGGACGTGGCCATCGACGTCGTCGCGAGCGGCGGCGACCTCGAGCAGCGCCCGTGCAGCCTCGGGCTGGTCGAGCATCGCCGAAGCACGCGCGACGAGCGCACGGACGTCGCTCGGATCGCGGCCGAGCAGGTCGTTGCCCCACTGCAGCGCGCGCGTGCGGTCGCCGGCGGCGATCGCCGTGTCGACGGCGGCGCGCAGCACCTCGAGCGACGGCGCCACGACCCGGTCGTAGCTGGCGAGCGCGGCGTCGAGGTTGCCGATCGCGCGATGTGCCGACGCGATCTTCGCGTGCAGCTCGCTGCGCTTGCCGTCGACCTGCAGCGCTTCGAGGTAGAAGCCGTGCGCGCGCATCGCATCGCGGGTCGCGAGCGCGGCATCGCCGAGCGCGGTCAGGATGTCCGCGCGCAGCTGGCTGCCGAGCGGCGTCGCATCCGCCTCGGCCGCGGCGTGCGCCTTTTCGAGCCGCTCCGCGGCGGTCGCCGGCGAGCCTTCGATCAGCGCCAGCCGGCCGAGCCCGTACAGCGCGAGCGCCTGATCCCCCGCGCGCTCGAGGTGGCGCAGCGCCTCCTCGTACGGGCCACCATCCGCCATCAGCGCCTCGCCGAGTGCCGCGCGCGCATCGAGGTCATCCGGATCCTCGACGACCGCCTTGCGCAGCTCGCGGATCGCCTTGTCGAGATCGCCGCGCCGCCGCCACGCGACGCCGAGGCCGCGATAGGCATCTGCGAGGATGCCGCGATCGCCGCCGGCCTCCGCCACCGCGCGCCCGAGCACGCCGATCGCCTGCTCGTACGAGCCGAGCGCCGCGAGCGCCAACCCGCGTCCGACGAGCGCCGCCGGATCCCCGCCGCGCAGCTTCAGGGCCCGCTCGAACGCATCGTGTGCAGCCTGCGGCTCGCGCATCGCCAGCCGCGCCTCGCCGAGCAGGATCAGCGCCTGGCCGTGGTCGGGCTTCGCCCGGAGCAGCGCCTCGAGCGAGTCGATGGCGGCGGTCACATCTCCGGACGCAAGTAGCTGGCGCGCCTGGTTGAGCTGATCGCGGTACTCGTCGAGCACGAGCTCGCCGGCGAGGTCGCCCAGCCGCCGCTCCAGCCGCGACCACAAGGACATGCCTGCAGCCTAGCGCAGTCAGGGCGCCTCGTACGCTCCTACGTCAGGATCGGTCCCCTGCGGCGCCGGTCGCGGGTGGCCCTCGAGGTCCGTTGACAGGAGCCCTGGTTCGCCGTGCCCGATGGCGGGACTTGAAGGGGCAAGGTGTAGGTCTCCATGGGCAGGATCATTGAAGAACGAAGCGACATTGCCGGACATGTTGGACGTGCCAGGTTGGGTCCCGCTGACCTCGTCGAACAACGAGAACTGGGTCGAACACCGTGCGGGGTTCGAGCTGTGCCAGGCGAAGATGTTGCTGGTGACGGTGGTCGTCGAGGTTGCATTGCAGTCAACGGCGCGGCCCATCTGGTCGACGCCGGAGCTGTTAAAGAACGTGTTGAACCGTACGGTGCTGCCCGTTTGCGCATTGATGCTGATGCCCGTCGCTGTCGAGTCGCTTGACGCGAAGACGTTGTTTTCGATGCGCGCGAGTCCGCCCGTGATGTGCACGGCCGGGGACATCGCAGGACGAAACGTGTTGCCGACCATGGTGACGCCACAGCTGGACGTGTCGAGCCCCGACGTGAGCTGAGACCGCCGCAGGTCCAACGTGCCGCTGCTCATCGCGCACGTCGATACGGCGCCGGCGGTGATGTTTGACTCATCGATGCTCAGAGCTCCGGCGTTGATCGCGAAAGGTGCAAGGAGCGATACCCCGTACAGACTGATCACGCCGAGGTTCGGGCCGGAAACCGAGACAGACTGCATGTTGGTCCCGGTGTTTCCGATGATCATGTCCCCGAGAGTCACGGTTCCGGTCGAGCCCGTCGACAGTGTGAAGACCGGGCCGGTGCTCGCCCGTGTGACGTGCGTCGTACTCCCATCGATATAAACGGTCACGTCGAGCTCGACCGCACCGGATCCCACCGAATACGAGTCGCCGAGGATGTGGATAATCGAACGCTGCGGCATGACTTGAGAGAACGCGTAGCCCAGTGTGGCGCATGGTGCTGATGCGTCGCAGCCCCCTGCGTCCGTGCCCGTGGACGACACGAAGATGACGTCGGCAGCGTCGGCACAGACCCCTGTAGCGGCGAGACAGACCGTGCTCTGGCATTCCCCGTCGGTCGAACAGCCGCGACACGAGTGAGACGTCGCGTCGCAGACCGGTGCATTGCCCGAGCACTGGGCCGCGTCTGTGCAGGCGACGCATGCGCCACCCGAGCAGTAGGGAGTGCCGGCAAGCCCGTTGCAGTTGTCGTTCGCGATGCAGGCCATCGTGCACAGCTGTCCGACGCAGTACGGTGCGTCAGGCGACGAACAATCGGCGGACGTGGTGCATTGAGGAGCGACGCACGCGCCTACTTCATTGCAGACATCCGGTGCGCTGCAGTCGGTAACCTGCGACAAGCCGACCAGCATGCACTGATCGCTGGTTGTGCAACACGCATTCGGGTTGGGCTTCGTGCACCCAGCCAGGACTACTGCGGCCGCCAGCAACGGCACCCTCATTTGCTCAACGCTCGACCAATGCATGGGCTTCCTCGTCGGGTCGTGAGACTGATCAACGCTTCATTGGCGATGCGTTGACCTCGTGCACGAGCGCACGGAACTGATCCAAGAGCTCCGCCGTCTTGGCAGCGGTTGGCATCGTGTGGGTCCAGATATTTTGGCTCAGTCCTTCATGCAGCGTCTGCAGCCGTGCCGTGCGGTCCGCTACTGTCTTCGCGTCGACTTGGCGGACCGACTCGCAGTAGTTGAAACGAGACTCGAAGTCCCGCAACCGGGCCCGCCGGCTCTCGACGGTGTTTCCAATCGACAGTACAGCGAGGTCGTCGTCCGCGCGCTGCAGTTGGTCCGGCGAAAGCCGATTCTCGTCAATGGCGGACGCGAGCTGGCCGTGGCGCTGCGCGGCTTCCTGTAGGTCGGTCTCCAGGCCAAAACAGTAGCCGTTCGCGAGCTCCGCGAGCTCGGACGAATGGGGATCCGTTCGGCACGCGGCGGCTACGACTGCCAGCAGCAAGCAGCGAAGCCACGGCCCATTCGACACTGCTCGCAGGCTGATGATCTCGGTCTTCTCATTCATGGAACGTCTTCCTTCAGTCGGAGCTCATCGGGAATGTCAATCGGCATCTCGGGCCCAGATGACAATTGCAGCTTCGGGATGCCGAATGGTCCCAGGCCGTTGACCGTGTTTTCTTTGGCCTGCTGCGCGCGTCCCTTATCCCACGTCCACAAGCTGTCGTCTGCTTCGATCGTTTCGGGTTCCTGTCCCCACACTTCCATGTGGCGCGCGATGGCGGCATTGACGAACTCCGGGTCAATGAACTTCTCGAACGACGGCTGCCTCTGCAGCGTAGCTTCGTCCGGAATCGGACGCCCATGGAACGCGTTCTGAGCGAGCGGAAGTTGGGACTCCGGCGCGCGATCCTTCGGAAGCGTGTTGTCAGCGTCGTACCCCCAATCCTTCCGAGCAAACGCGAATCGGTCGGGGAACCCGCTCTTGAACCTAACGCGAACCACCACCGTGTCGCGCATCGCGTCGACCACGCCACCGGTCGCACAATCCTCGCCGCCACAGACCGCTACGCTGGTCCTTCCGATGTCGCGAACACCACTGGCCAGGTACCGTTTGATCTTCTCCTCGAGTAGCTCCTTGTAGATTTCCTGGTTGTGAGCTGGCGGCTGAAACGACTTCCATAGGACCAGTAGCTGCGCATCCGTCGCCTCGCCGGGAGGCTTCGTCGCGAGATCGTTGAACGTCATCGTGGCAATCGCACTGAGCCGGCCTGCATAGGACATCGTGGCCGTCTTCTGGTCGGAGTCGTCGTGGTCGTACTGGGTCTTGAGCTCCGCGAGTGCCTTCTTCTTGCCGTTGTCAAAGACAGCCTTACTTGCCGCGGTGAGTCGGGCGTCGGAGACCATCGAGAGCGCGATGTAGGTCGCGGACGCAGTCGCCGTGGCCTGGCGCGCGGCGCTTGGGCTGAGCGTCGCAGCCTCGGTGAGCTCGGTGAGCGATCCGGCTTTGAGACGCTTCAAGGTGCGCGTGAGGCCGCCGAGGATCTCCGCGCCAGCAACATCCAAGATCAACGTCACGTACCACGGCAACTCGTCATCCTTCTTCACGAGTTGGTCCACCCGGATCGAAAGCAGTGCGCGCTGGTATGCGTTGCCAGCATCGCTGACCAAGCGCTTATAGTCCTCGATCAAGGCCGTTCGCGTCTCCGGATCGAGGAAGCAGTCATGGCTCACCACGCGTGAGCAAAGCGCGTGATGGTCGATGTACGCGTCGCCGGTAGGTGAGTTGGGATCGCCGGTGAGCGTTCGTTTGCCGACGACATCTGTCGGCGAAAACGCTCCGGCGACGATATCCGCGGCAACCCCGGTGGGGCGTTGCTTGTCCTCTCCTTGTCGTCCGTCGCCCATCGTCCGATCTCCTGCAGGTGGTCCGTCCTGCAGGCGTTATCGGCACGATGCTCGAAAGGTTTCCTCCGGCAAAAACCTCTTGGGCAGCGAGTGTTTGGCGCGCGGCCTAACGCGTCGCGCTGAACGTCGCGGGCGTGTGACGCAGGCCGAGGCCGAGGTTGAGCTGCGCGTCCCACGTGCCGTCGATGATGCGGTCGGCGACGCCGTCGCCATCGTCATCGACCAGGGTCGCCGTGCCCGACGCGTAGTGCAGCGCCTCGAGGTCGAGCTGTGCGAACCGGTCGTGCATCACGTTGACCACCGCGTCGAGGCCTCCCTCGCAGATGTCGTCGACGAGCTGCTCGTGGCCGACGCACACGCCGAGCACGCACTTGTTCGCGATCGTGTGCGCGATGCCCGCGCAGTTGACCGCGTTGCCGAGCACGGTGCGGATGTCGCCGCCGAACTGGGCCGTGCACGCCGCGTTGACCGCGTTCCATGCGTACTCGCCGAACAGCAGGCCGAACGCCTGGTCGCCGAGCTGCAGCTGGCCCTCGTTGACGCCGATCGACGGGTGCTGCGTCAGGATGTCGGACGCGAGGCCGGAGATCGGGATCTTGACGTTCAGCACGCCGGTCGGCGTGAAGTCGATCATCGTCAGCGTGTGCGTCGACGTGTCGCCCTCGACGTCGAGCGTGCTGTCGACCGCGAACTGCGAGAACGCCGTGTCGGCGAGCCCGGCGAAGTTGCCGGCCCACGTCGTGATCGGCTGGCCGCCGATCTGGACCTTCTCGACCTCCGTGTTGATCCAGCCCTCGAGCTTGTCGGTGAGCACGCTCGGCAGCGCGTCGTAGAGCGTCGCGACCGCCGGCACGCCCTCCTGGCCGGCGAGGTCGATCAGCGTGTGCGCCGGGTTCTGCGAGAAGTCGCGCAGCGTCTGGACGACCAGCTCGGCCTGCGGCGGCAGCACCGCCTCGACCGTCAGGTCGACCGAGGTGGTCACCTGGTACGGCCCCTGGTCGGCGCCTTGCTGCGGGACCGGGCTGTCCGGAGTGCCGGTCCCCGGGCCGTAGGGGCTATCGGTGGCGGAGCCGGAGGTTCCACACGCGGCGAGCAGAGCGGCGGCGAGGAGGCGCTTCATGCCTCCGCCACATCAGCAAGCGCGCTGCCAGCTCTATCTTGCTGAAATCACCGGTGAAGCGCCGCGCGATCCCAGGGCCGCAGGCCTCACGTGCCCACAGCCGATCGCGGCCACTCTAGTTGCCGGTGGGGTCGTCCTCGGCCGCCCAGATCCCCTCGCGGAGCTGGCGCAGCGCCGAGGCGGCGGCCTTGATCTGGTCGATCTGGCCCGAGGTCGCGGTGCGCAGGTCGTCGATCTCGCCGGCGCGCTCCTTCCGCTCGCGCATCGTGCGGTCGAGGATCTCGCTGATGCCCTTGTAGAGCGTGTTGCCGGCGTTCGACACGAACTCGGAGAGCCGCTTCGCGAAGTCCTCGATCACCTTGTCGAAGTGCGGCTTCATCGCGTCGGCCGCGTGGAGCACCGCGCCGGGCATCTTCTCCTTGGCCTGGATGCGGATGTCGCCCGCGATCTTCGACTTGAGCACGATCGACAGGATCGGCGCCGCGAGCGTCAGCAGGCCGCCCGCCAGCGCGTTGACGAACAGCATCACGGTCGTGCCGAGCGCGCCGACCGCGTAGATGCCGACGTCGTACTTGAACGAGTCGACGGTGATGTCGACCTGCGTGTCGTTGGGCCCGAGGCGCTCGGCGAGCGTCGCCGCGGCGGCCGCGACGTTCTCGTTCGTGATCGCGATGACCTCCTCGGCGAGGTGCTCGAGCATCGCGGCGAGCTTCATGCCCTCGACCTCCGCCCACTCCTTGAACTTGTCCTCGATGAAGGCGGGCAGGTGGATCTTGACGTCGTCGGCGTCGACCGAGTCGATCTGCGCGGGCAGCGCCTGCACGAACGCCTTCGCGAACTGCTCGAGGTCGAGCCCGATCTGGTTCTTGATCGAGCCCGCCTCCGCGTCGATGCGGCCGTGC
>Ga0316628_100002423_pt1 | contig 13839 bp, 11 predicted proteins | sample OWC_Aug_M2_C1_D5_FD_207648 | JGI IMG/M metagenome (GOLD analysis project Ga0316628, IMG submission 207648) | Wetland soil microbial communities from Old Woman Creek delta, Ohio, United States - OWC_Aug_M2_C1_D5_C | ecosystem: Environmental > Terrestrial > Soil > Wetlands | place: USA: Ohio... | reverse complement strand
CGACGGGCGCTGTTCCAGGCGCGCGAGCAGCGCATCAAGCCCGGGCGGGACGAAAAGGTCCTCACCGCCTGGAACGCTCTGATGATCAGCGCCTTCGCGAAAGCCGCCGAGGTATTGGGCGATCGGCGCTATCGCCTGATCGCCACCGACGCGGTCGCGTTCGTCGAATCCAAGCTGAGGCATCCCAACCGCCCCGATCGCCTGTTGAGCACGTACAAGGATGGCATCGCCAAGCTCAACGGCTATCTCGACGACTACGCCTTCTTCGTCGCGGCCCTGCTCGACGTCTTCGAGACGACCCAAGAGCAACGGTACCTCGATCGCGCGGTGGCTCTGACCGACTCGCTCCTCGCCCACTTCTGGGATGCCGACGCGGGAGGCTTCTTCTTCACCAGCGACGACCATGAGGCCTTGATCGTTCGCAGCAAGCCCGCCTTCGACGGCTCGATCCCGTCGGGCAACTCGGTGGCGCTGCGCAACCTGCTGCGGCTGCATCACTACACCGAGAACGGCGACTACCTCGAGCGCGCCGAGACGATGCTGCGCCTGTTTGCCGGGCCCATGCGCGAGCAACCGTTCGGCTTCGCCAACATGCTGTGTGCGGTCGACTTCCACGCCCAGCAACCCCAGGAGATCGTGGTGGTGGCTGCCAACGGCGCGGCCGAAACCGATCTTCTGCTGCGAAAACTGGCGCGCGTCTACACGCCCAATCGGACCCTGCGCATCGTCGATCCGGCGCGGGCAGACCGGCTGCCGCCGCTGCTGCAGGGCAAGGGCACCGTCGAGGGCAAGCCCACTGTCTACGTCTGCCGCAATCGGACCTGCTCGGCGCCGGCCACCGAGTGGGCAGAGATCGAACCGCTCCTGCGCCCCTGAACGAAGGAGTCGCGGCATGTCAGCGAATCCGGAAGCGAAAGAAGCAGCCACCCCACCGCTCAAGCCCACGCAGCGCTACATCGACGACATCGTCGCCACGGCGCAGCTGCTGCTCGCCGACGGGACCAGTGTCGGCGATCTGAAGATCGCCAGCGCCGCCATCCGCGAGATGCGGCAGGCTTTCAAGGTCTTCGCGCCCTATCGTCAGGTTCGCAAAGTCAGCACCTTCGGGTCGGCCCGCACGCGCGAGGGAGATCCCACGTTTCGGCTGGCGGAGCAGTTCGCCCGGCGCATCGCCGATGCCGGCTTCATGGTCATCACCGGCGCCGGCGGCGGAATCATGGAGGCGTGCCAGCGCGGTGCGGGCCGCGAGCGCAGCTTCGGCATCAACATCCAGCTTCCCTTCGAGCAGCACGCCAACCCGCACATCCAAGGCGATCCCAAACTGGTCGCCTTCAAATACTTCTTCACGCGCAAGCTCTTCTTCCTCAAGGAAGCCCACGCCGTGGTGCTCTTCCCGGGCGGCTTCGGAACCCACGACGAAGGTTTCGAAACCCTCACCCTGATCCAGACCGGGAAGAGCAGCATGATCCCGCTGGTGCTGCTCGATCGCCCTCGCGGCACCTACTGGAAGACGTGGCAGCGATACGTGGAGGAGCACATCCTGCGGCGCGACATGATCTCCAAGGAGGACCTCGCCCTGTACAAGGTCACCGACAACGTCGATCAGGCCGTCGAGGAGATCACCGGCTTCTACCGCGTGTATCACTCCGCCCGTTACGTCCGTGACTCGCTCGCCCTTCGTCTCAACTGCCCACTTCCGGAGCCGTTGGTGGCGGCGCTGGCAGAGGAGTTCGGCGACATCATCGAGCAGGGCGGCATGACCCAGCGCCGCGCCTTTCCGGTCGAACGCAACGAGCCCGAGATCCTGCACCTGCCGCGTCTGGTATTCCGCTTCGATCGCATTCACCACGGGCGGCTGCGCCTGCTGATCGACCGGATCAACCAAGCCCCGGAGCCGCCGCCCTGATCGCGAGGCCGTGCGGCGCTCCGCCTAGCCTCCGGCGTGAGCAAGCTGTCGCCAAGGGGATCTGTTACAATCCCCGGCGATGAAGAGGCGCATGCCGCTCGGCGATTTCCTGACCGCCTACCTGCAGAAGATCCGCGTCACCCACCTGTTCGCCATCCCGGGCGATCTGGTGCTGCGGCTGTTCTTCCGTTTTGGGCGTCGGCGCAACCTGCACGTGGTCACCTTCTCTCACGAACCCGGGGTTGGCTTCGCCGCCGACGGCTACGCCCGCGCCACCGGGCGGATCGGCGTCGTGTGCGTGACCTACGGCGCCGGCGGCCACAACATGGTGAACCCCGTCGCGGGCTCCTTCTCGGAGCGCGTGCCGATCCTCGTCATCAGCGGCGGCCCGGGCGAGGAGGAACGCAAGCTCGGTACTTTGATCCACCATCAGGCGCGCGAGATCGAGTCGCAACTACACATCTATCGCGAGCTGACCTGCGCCGCGAAAGTACTCGACGACCCGCGCACGGCGGCCGAGGACATCGACGAGGTGGTCCGAACGATGTGGGTCAACCAGCGCCCCGGCTATCTCGAGGTGCATCGCGACATGGTCGACTGCTTGATCGAGGTGCCGCCCTCGCTGATCGAGTGGGACGGGCGCCTTTCGTTTCCGCGGTCGGACGAGCGCAAGCTCGCCGAGGCCGTGCGCGAGACGACCGCGCGCTTCAACCAGTCGAAGCGACCGGCGGTCATCTTCGGCATCGAGACCTATCGCTATCGGCTGGCCAACGAGATCGTCGCTCTGGCGGAGCGGCTCGGGGCGCCGGTGATGACCTCGGTGCTGGCCAAGGGCGCCTTCCCCATGGATCACCCGCTCCACATGGGCGTGCACATCGGGCCGCTCAGCCCGCCGGCGATCCGCCGCCGCATCGACGCCGCGGATCTCGTGCTCAACGTCGGTACGCTGCTCACCGACATGAACCTCGGCAGCCGCCCGCCGCAGATCGACCGGCCGCGCTCGGTGTGGGCGGTCGAGAACCGCGTCAACATCAGCTACCACACCTACACCAACGTGATGCTGCGGCACTTCGTTCAGCATCTCCTCCGGGCCCCGCTGCGCCGCCATCGCGAGAGCGTCAAGTACGCGGACAACCTCGGCAGCCGGGTGAGAGCGCGGGCGGGCCGTCTGCAGGTGGCCGAGGTCCTACACGAGATCAACCGTTTCTTGGTCGACAAGCCAGACTACATGGTCGTGGCCGAGTCGGGTGACATGCTGTTCGCCGGCCTCGACGTGCGCGTGCCCGGCCGCGCCGGCTACCTGGCGCAAGGCTACTACGCGTCGATGGGCTTCGGTGTCCCGGGCGCACTCGGGGCGCAGATCGGTGTGGGCCGGCGTCCGCTCGTCCTCTGCGGCGACGGCGCTTTCCAGATGACCGGCCCCGAGATCGCTCAGGCGCCGCGCCATGGGCTCAACCCGATCGTGCTGGTGATGAACAACCGGGGCTGGGGCATCTTCCGCCCGGTGGCCGAGCGCGAAGACCTGCTCACGATTCCGCCCTGGCCCTATGCCGATCTCGCCCGGCTGTGGGGCGGCGCCGGATGGCGGGTATCGACGGCCGGCGCGCTCCGGGATGCGTTGGAGCAGGCGGCCCACTGCCCTTCGTTCGCCGTGATCGAGGCCATCGTCGACGAGCATGATCTGTCGCCCGTCACACGCAAGTACATCGCCTCCGCCGCGCGCGACGCAGCGAAACCTCCCCCTCGCGGCGGACCGGACCGGCGATCGGGGGATTGGATGCCATCCCCAAGCTCGACTGTTCACCGCCGACCGGTTAGGAAACGGGGATGATCGCCTGCCTGTACGGAAGAACCTGCGCCGCCTTCGTGGAGCCGGTCGCACGCGAGCTGTGCACCGCGGCAGAGAAGCTCGGCGGCGAGATCGTTCCGCTGACCGTCGAGCGCGCGCTCGAGGAGCGGGCGCGCCGCCCACCCGAGTCGAGCGGCGTGCGGCGGGTTTATGTCTTGCCGTTCGACGTGCCCGCGAGACTGCCGGCAGAGGCCCCCGACACGCCGGCAGCGCTGGTGCGCTGGTTGTTCCCGGAGGCGGAGGTGGTCAACTCCTTCGACGCCCACGAGATCTGTTGGGACAAACCCGCCCTGGCGGAGCGTTGGCTGCAACGAGGCGTGCCCGTTCCCGACGGTCTGCTCACCAGCTCGATCGAAGAAGCCACGGCCTTCGTCGAGCAACACGAGTGGGCGATCCTGAAGGCGTCGCGCTCGTGCGGCGGGCACGGCCACTACGTCGTCACGGCCGCGGCTGACGGCCTGGTGGCCGAGGCCCACGGCCAGCGCTACGAGCTGGAACTCGTCCCCTCCGGCGCGCCGCAGCAGATTCGCGACCGTCAGCTCCGCTACCCGGCGCCCTTTTACTTGCAGCGCTTGGTGAACGACGTTGGGGTCCGCAATCGGATGAAGCCGGGGCAGCTCCTGCGTGCCCACCTGGTCGAGGGGCAGATCGTGTTCTGGATCGAGCCGTATCGACCACACTACCGGTGTCCGTCGGACTGGATCGTGACTCCTTCTCTGGGCGCAAGGTACCGCTTCTTGTTCAGCGTCGGAGAAGAAGCGCGCAAGGTGGCAATGAGGGCCGCCGACGTCATCGGGCTGCGGTTCGGCGTGATCGACGTGGTGCGCACCAGCAACGAAGGAGTCTACGTTCTGGCCGCCTACAGCGACGGACACCACATGATGATCGACCGGGAGTTCAAACATCTGCCCGAGTTTCGCGACGCGTTCGACTTCGATCACTTCATCGCCGAGGCGCTGCTGGCGGAGCCGGCGCCGCTGACGCGTCCGAGTCCCAGCGAGCCCGCGGCCGCACGCGTCGAGATCAAAGGCAGAGAGGGGAGATTCGGACCTGCAGCCACTCCGCGCAAGCTCGGCAAGCCGCCGCAGGGACCGCGGCGCCGCCAGCCGCCCGATGCGGTCCACGGCCGACGACGAAGAGGCCGGTGAATGAGTGCCGTCACGGTTCGGCCTCCGTTCCGCTGGCGCGTGCCGCGTCACTTCAACTTCGGCGCCGACGTCGTCGACCGTTACGGACGAGATCGCAGCCGGGTTGCTCTGTACTGGGAAGACGAAGCCGGCCGAACCGCTCGGCTGACGTTCTGGGATTTCAGCGTCCAGAGCAATCGCTTCGCCAACGCCCTGCGCGGCCTCGGCGTGCGTAAGGGGGACCCGGTGATGGTCATGCTGCCCCGCATCCCGCAGTGGCAGATCGCCATCATCGGCGCCCTCAAGGCAGGGGCGTTGGTCATCCCCTGCACCACCAGCTTGCGCCCCAAGGACATTCGCTACCGCGCCGCACACAGCGGCGCGAAGGCGATCGTCACCTTGAGCGAAAACGTCGAGCAGGTCGAGGCAGTGAGCAGCGATTGCCCCGATCTCGCGGTTCGCATCGCCGTGGGCGCCGCGCCGGCCGGATGGCGCGAGTTCGACGCGCTGCTCGCCGAGAGTTCCCCGGGAGGTCGGATCGAGCCTACCCGCAGCGACGAGCCGGCCCTGGTCTACTACACCTCGGGCACCACCAAGGATCCCAAGGCGGTGCTGCACACGCACGCCTACACCTACAGCCATCGCCTCACCGGCCGCTGCTGGCTCGACCTCAAGCCACACGACCTGCACTGGACCACCTCCGACACCGGCTGGGCGAAGGCGGCCTACGGCGTGCTCTTCGGCCCGTGGCACTCCGGAACGCCGGTGTTCATGTTCCATGGCCGCTTCGAGCCCGAGCGCGAGCTGCGCTTGCTGGAGCGCTACCAAATCAGCGTGTTCTGCGGCCCGCCCACCGAGTACCGCCTGCTGGTGAAAGAGAATCTCGCGCGCTTCGACCTCTCTCACCTGCGTCACTGCACCGCCGCGGGCGAGCCGCTCAACCCCGAGGTGATTCACACGTGGAAGGAAGCGTTCGGCCTCACCATCCACGACGGCTATGGCCAGACCGAGAGCATCATCCTGGTCGCCAACCAGCCCGCGATGGAGGTGCGCCCGGGATCGATGGGGAAGGCGTTCCCGGGTCACGACGTGCAGGTGATCGATCCCGACGGCAACGAGCTGCCCGCGAATGACACCGGGGAGGTGGCGGTGCGCGGCCGCCCGCCCTCGCTGTTCCGCGAGTACTGGAAGAACCCGGAGGCGACGGCGGCCTGCTTTCAAGGGGAATGGTATCGCACCGGCGACTCGGCGTACCGCGACGACGACGGATATTTCTGGTTCGTCGGCCGCGCCGACGACGTGATCATCAGCGCCGGCTACCGCATCGGTCCGTTCGAGGTCGAGAGCGCGTTGCTCGAACATCCCGCCGTCGTCGAGTCGGCCGTGGTCGCCAGCCCGCACCCCGACCGCGGCGCCATCGTGAAGGCGTTCGTGAAGCTGCGCCCGGGCACGCCCGGGACGGCCGAGCTGATCCGCGAGCTCCAGGAGCACGTCAAACGCGTCACCGCGCCGTACAAGTACCCGCGCGAGATCGAGTTCGTCGACGAGTTGCCGAAGACGGTCAGCGGCAAGATCCGCCGGGTCGAGCTGCGGCAGCGGGAAGAGGCACGGCGGCAGGGTTGACGCCACCCCGCCGGTCCTTGCGAGCGGTTCCCGCCATCCGCGATTTGCGCTAGGAATTCGCGCCATGGCGGACTCTGAGCTGATCGAGGTGCTCGACCCCACGGCGCCGGCACCGCAGGCGGCCGCGCAACCGGTGCCGCGACTGCCATCGCTGGCAGACAAGGTTCTCGGGATTCGGCGCGACGCCGTCTGGCGCTCGTTCAGCCACTTCTCGGAGGCGATCGCGGAGATCGCCAGGCGAGACTGGCACGTGCGCGACGTGGTGTTCTTCGATCCCGGAACCCGCATTGGAACCACGGAGGAAGAGCGCCGCAAGGTGGCCGGCTTCGTACGCGCCGTCGACGCCGCCATCGTCGGCCTCGGCACGTGAGGGTCGTGCACGTCGTGGAGTGTCCACGACACGGTGGAATGCGAGCGAAGCGGAGTGCCCGCCATCGTCGTGGTGACGGAAGTGTTCGCCAATCTCGCCCAGACGGCCGGGCGCGCTCGCGGCTACGATCGCCTTCGAATGCTGGTACTGCCGCACCCGATGGAGACGCGCAGCGCGGAGGAGATCCGGGCCATCGCGGAGGATCGGGCCGATCGTCTCCGCGACCTGCTCTCAGCTTCTTCTCCCTCGGCGAGGGTTGATCGATAGCCTGACGGCTACGGAGAGAATCAGGGAGAAAGCAACCAAGGATGCGCGGGACATTGCTCTCTGAAACGCAGCCGGCTCCCTCTGATCCAGAGGCCTTTCTCGCCTTCGCCGAACGGCAGGGCTGGGGCGACGGCTTGCCGCTGATCCCACCGACGCCGGTGCGGGTGCAGGCGATGCTCGACTTCGTTGCCGAGTCGCCGCATGAGGTCGTCGGGCTCGTCGAGCCGCGGCGCGGCGAGGCGACGGTGGAGAAGATCGCCGTCAACGCCGTCATGGCCGGCTGCCGGCCGGAGCACTTGCCGGTGGTGATCGCGGCTGTGCGCGCGGTGACGCGACCGCAGTTCAACCTCTACGCCCTGAACACCACGACGTGCTGCGCCACGCCCGCCTTGATGATCAACGGACCGGCACGCCATGCCCTGGGGATCGAGTGCGGCTACAGTTGCCTCGGCCACAACGGCCGCGCCAACGCCACCATCGGCCGCGCGCTGCGGCTGGTCCTGCGCAACGTCGGCGGCTCCATCCCCGGCGCTGTGAGCCAGTCGACCTTCGGCCAGCCGGGGCGTCTCTCGCTCTGCTTCGGCGAATGGGAAGAGAAGAGCCCGTGGGATCCCTTCCACGTCCGGCGCGGCTTTCAGCGCGGGGACAACGTCGTCACCGCGCACTGCGCCACCGGCACCCAGGACATCGCCGACATCTGGGCCGAGACCGGCGAGGAGCTGATCTGGGTGCTGGCGCACTCGATCGACTGGATCGGTAACAACAAGGTGCTGGTGGCGCAGCAAGAAGGCGAGATGCTGCTCTTGCTGTGCCCCGACTTCGCGCACAAGATCGCGCGCGACGCCCTGTCGATCCCCGACGTGCAGCGCCTGCTGTGGGAGCAGACCTGCACCCCGATCGAGCGCTGGCATCGCAACCACTGGCCCAAGCTGGAAGCCCGTGGCTACGTCGAAGACGGCAAAGTACCGTTGTGCGCCAAACCCGAGCAATTCCTCATCGCCGTCGCCGGTGGCGAGTCGGGCCACCACGCCCTCAACTTCTGCACCTTCGGCCTGACCTGGTCGGTGTCGGTGCCGTTCGCTCTAACCCCCGACGCGTCCGCGGGCGAGTCCTGCCCGTTGCCGGGCGCGGAAGCGTAGCGTGCCCATGAGCAACGTGTCTTCGAAATCCTCGCGCTTCACCGAGTCGGTCATCCGCGGCATGACGCGGCTGTGCGAGCAGCACGGCGGCATCAACCTGGCGCAGGGGTTTCCCGACTTCCCGGCGCCCGCCGAGCTGAAGGAGGCGGCCAAGCGCGCCATCGACGACGATTTCAATCAGTACGCCGTCACCTGGGGCATTCGCGAGCTGCGGCAAGCGATCGCGGCCAAGATGGGACGGTACAACGGCGTGGCGTGCGATCCGGAAACCGAGGTCACGGTCACCTGCGGCTCGACCGAGGCGATGATCGCGGCCCTGCTGGCGGTGGTGAACCCGGGCGACGAGATCGTCATCTTCGAGCCGTTCTATGAGAACTACGGCCCCGACGCCGTGATCAGCGGCGCGATGCCGGTGTACGTGACGCTGCAACCGCCAAATTTCGGCTTCGATCCAGCGGCCCTGCGGGCAGCCTGCAGCCGCAGCACCAAGGCGATCATCGTCAACACGCCCCACAACCCCAGCGGTCACGTCTTCCTTCGCGAGGAGCTCGAGCAGATCGCCGCCGTCTGCCAGGAGTTCGGCTGTCTGGCGATCACCGACGAGATCTACGAGTACATCACCTACGACGGCCGTCCGCACGTCTCACTGGCGAGCCTGCCGGGCATGCGCGAGCGCACCATCACCATCAGCGGTCTGTCGAAGACCTACTCGGTCACCGGCTGGCGTCTCGCCTATGCCGTCGCTCCGCCGCCGCTGACGGCCGCCGTCCGCAAGATGCACGACTTTCTCACCGTCGGCGCCCCCCACCCGCTGCAGTGGGCCGGTGTGCGGGCACTCAACCTGCCTGAAGACTACTACCGCAATCTCGCCATCGCGTACGCCGAGCGGCGAGATCTGCTCAGCAACGCGCTGCGCAGCGCCGGCTTGCCGATCTTCGTGCCGGAAGGGGCGTACTACATCCTCGCCGACATCAGCGCGCTGGGCTTCGGCGACGACGTCGAGTTCTGTCACAGGCTGGTGCGCGAAGCCGGCGTCGCCGCGGTGCCCGGTTCGAGCTTCTACCACGATCCGGAGCCGGGCCGCCGCTGGGTGCGCTTCGCCTTCTGCAAGCGCAGCGAGACCCTGCGAGAGGCAGCGCGACGGCTGGCGCGGCTTCCGGCACTGGTCGAGGGAACGAGGCGCGATCGCTGACCGTTCTGGGTGCTCAGCCACCGCCGACGGGAACTCAGCCGGTGATGCGCACCACGATTTGTCGCACCGGACCGATCACGCCATCAGCGTCTCGCAGCCGCGCGGTGACGACCGTATCGCCGACCGGAAAGCTGAACTCGCTGTCGATGCGGGCACAGAACTGCACAGTCGAGTTGGCATCGACGAAGTGGACCTGGTTGGTCTGCACCATCGTGCACGCATCCGAAGGACCGCGGGCAACGGGATCTCCGGCACTGTTCTTGAAGCGGCAGCCGAGATCGTTGATGGCGTCGGAGATCACCTGCGTCTCGGAGAAATCCGGCGGATCGATCGCCGGAATCCCACCGAGCCCCGCGTTGTCGCACACCGCAGGGCTGGGGTCGCCCAGCGGTTGCGACACCAGGACCTGCAGGTCGGGCCGTACCGACGCGTCCTGGGGATTGTAGTCGAAGGCCGTCTCACCGACCGCCGTTCCCTCCGAGCCGGGACGCCCCTCGACCACCAGCGAGAAGGCATATCCGAGACGGCTCTGGTAGATGGGCCGGCTTTCGTCGTCGACGCCGATGGATTGAAGCGGAGTGCCGTCCGGCGCTGCCACGGCGAAATAGGTGATGTTGGCACCCGGCGACGGCGACGGGGCCTCGGTGGCCGTGGCCGTTGGCGTGGGCGTCGCGCTCGGTGTTCGCGTCACCGTGGGAGTGCTGATCAAGTTGGGGTCCACCCGCAGCACGATCTGGCGCGGCGGGCCGACGACACCATCGACATCCCGCACCCGGGCCGTGATGATCGTGTCGCCATTGGGGAACCTGAAGCTGGCGGCGATGGGGGCGCAGAACTGCACCGTCGTGCTGGAATCGACGAAGTGGTAGACGGCATCGGGGAAGACCGTGCAGGCAACTTCCGGCCCGCGTCCCCCAGGATTGCCGGTGCCGTCGTTGAAGAGACAGCCGAGGTCATTGATCGCATCGGAGATCGGCTGTGTCTCGCTGAAATCGGGAGGGTCGACGGCGGGAACCCCGCCGAAGTTCCCCTCCGAGTCGGGGTTGTCGCAGACCGCCGGCCTTCCTCGGCCGAGATCGCTCGACACCTCCACCTGCAGGTCCGGGCGGATCGTCGGGTCCTCCGGATCGTAGTTGACCGCCTCGAAGCCCACGGCATGTCCGCTCGGCCCCGGTCGCGCCTCGACGACGATGGACAGGGCTTGACCGAAGCGGCGCTCGAAGATGTCACGGCCCTGGTCGTCTTTGCCCACCGCTTCCTGTGGCGCGTCTTGGGAATCGGCGATTCCCAGGTAGGAGATCTTGGGACCGGGCTCCTCGGTCGGGACCGGGGTGGCGGTCGCGACCGGGGTGGCGCTCGGAGTCCGCGTGGCGGAGTTGGTTGCCGTCGGTAAGGAGGTTTGGGTCGCGGTGGGAGTCGCTGTCGCCGTGCGCGACGGAGTCGCCGTCGATGCCGGCGGGGCCACCGTTCCTCCGCACCCGGACACTATGAGAGCAACGCTCGCGGCGACGCTCACGATCCATCGTTGCGCCATGCCACACCTCCCCCCTGGGCCCCTACCATCAGCTCGACCGAATTCGCTTAACACCGATGCGCGGCGGGTGGCAAATGGGCGGGCACGACGGTCGCGTCACACGCTGGGATCGAACCGCTCGCCCATCGGTCAATGGGCGGGCTGAGCGGCGCCACGGCGTACGCATTCGGGTCGGTCGGTTGATTGACATCCGCGGTGTCCTCGCATAGAAATCGGCCGTGTTGGCGGAGGGGTGGCGCTGGAAGCGGGGCGACACAGAGGAAAATGAAGCGGGCCCTGCCAGGCCCCTAATCCCTGAAAGGAGGGTAGTGACGATGGCAGACACAGCAGCAGCGGTGAAGGAGATCTTCAGCCAGATGCCGGCGAATTTCAACGCCGACGCGGCCAAGGGGATGAACTCCGTCATCCAGTTCAACCTGTCGGGCGATGGCGGTGGCAACTACCACGTCGTGATCAAGGACGGCGCCTGCACCGTGGGCGAGGGCGCGCACGCGTCGCCGAACATGACCATGACGATGGCGGCACAGGACTACGTCGACATGATCTCCGGCAAGCTCAATGGCCAGATGGCCTTCATGAGCGGCAAGCTGAAGATCGCGGGCGACATGGGCCTCGCCATGAAGATGCAGAGCCTCTTCAAGCGGCCTGCCTGAAGCCACTCTCTGGATCATTCAATGGGGTGAGGGGGCGATCTCCTCACCCCATTGTCGTTTCTCACCTCATCTGCGCCCCCCTTCCCACGCCATCGCGTGGGTTCGGAGCCGGCCGGGTCGCCCCGCCGGCCGGGCGATGTCGTCCGAAGCCGACCTCGACGGCCGGTTTGACAGCGGCGGCCGAAGCAGCCACGGTGCGCCGCTCCGATGACGCTGCTCGCCATCGCATTCGTGCTGTTGTCCGCGCTGCTGCACGCGACCTGGAATCTCTTCGGCAAGGGGAGCGAAGACAAATCCGCCTTCTTTCTCGCCCAGGGGGTGGCCACCATGCTGCTCTTGCTGCCGCCGGTGGCGCTGCTGTGGCCGGAGGCGGCACCGAGTGCGGGGGCCTGGCGCTTCGTGATCGGGTCCGCCGTCGCGCACGGCGCCTACGCGCTCTTCCTGGTGAAGTCGTACGAGGCGGGGGATCTCTCGGTGGCCTACCCGCTCAGCCGGAGCGCGCCGGCGCTGGTGTTGCTCTGGGACGTCACCCTGGGCGGCCAGCGGCTGCGCCCGTGGGGAATCACGGGTGCCTTGCTGGCCGTTTGTGGCGCGCTTCTGGTTCAGTGGCCGATGCTGCGTCGGCGCGGCTTGCGCGGGGTGTTGCGCGCCGACGTGACTCGCTACGCCCTCGTCACCGCCCTGTGCATCGCTGTCTTCACCATCATCGACAAGCAGGGTGTGGCGACTGTGCACCCGATCGTCTTCCTGTTCCTGATTCTCGCCGGTGAGTCACCCGTGTTCATCGTGCGCATGGGGCGCGCGGCGCTGACGCGCGTGCGGCGCGAGTGGCGACGGGGGTGGCGAACGATTGTGGCGACGGCGGTGGTCGGACCGGTCTCCTACCTGCTCATCCTGTGGGCGTTGCGAACGGCGCCGGCAACGTACGTCCTGTCGCTGCGGCAGACCAGCATCGTCTTCGGAGTCATCCTCGGGCGTCTGGTCCTGGGCGAGGGCGGCACCCGCTATCCGCTCCTGGGGGCGCTCGTGATCACCGTCGCCGGCCTGCTGATCTCGCTCGGCGGGTAGCCCAGCCAGCGCTGGTCGTCTCGGATTCTCCCGGGCAGCGGGTTGCGCCACACGCACGGGCCGGGTTAAAGCTGCGTGCCGAACGATCCACGGCGCCACGAGAAGGGCAGGAGTGTGCGATGATCCTCGATCGGTTTCGACTGACGGACAAGGTCGCCATCGTCACCGGCGGCAGCGCCGGCATCGGGCGCGCCAGCGCGCTGGCCTTCGCCGAGGCGGGCGCCGACGTGGTGTGCGCCGCGCGCACGCCGGACCGGCTGGAGCAGGTCGCCGGCGAGATCCGCCAGCGCGGCAGGAAGGCGCTGGTCGTACCGTGCGATGTCAACGACGCCGAACAGATCGAGCACGTGGTGGCGCGCACGGTCGAGAGTTTCGGGCGCATCGACATCGTGGTGAACAACGCGGGGGGAACGCCGCCGACGGCGGCGCTCGATCTCAGCACGCGCGATTTCGAAGCAGCCTTTCACTTCAACGTCACCTCGGCTTTTCTGATGACCCGCCTCGCCGTACCGCACATGGTCAAGGTAGGAGGCGGGTCGGTGGTCAACATCTCGAGCGCGCTCTCCTACATGGTCGAGGTCGGCTTCGTGGCCTACGGGACGGCCAAGGCGGCACTCTCGCACATGACGCGGCTGCTGGCTCACGAGTTCGCTCCGCACGTGCGCGTCAACGCGCTCGCCGTCGGCGCCACCGAGACCGACGCCCTCTCCCCGTTTCTGAACGCCGCGGAGGGCCTGCGCGAGCAGATGGTCGCGATGACTCCGATGGGCCGCCTCGGCACACCCGAGGACATCGCCTGCGCCGTCCTCTACCTCGCCTCGCCCGCGGCCGCCTGGGTCACCGGGAAGGTCTTGTCTGTGGACGGCGGCACCATCGCCTCCAACTGGCCTTTCAAGATGCCGACGGGCCTTTAGTCGGTTCGGTTTCCCCTCGCCGGCGACGCGGGGCTTCGCTCGCTCGCGCGTTGGCAGAATTTGCTGCTTATTTGTCATTGCGGACAGGAGGGCTCCGGCTTACCATCGCGGACATGAAACGTGGCCGTTCGGCTTCGACCACACCGCGCCGGGCGCTTCGTGCGCCTCGCCGGGTGGCGATCCTGACGTTCGACGGC
>Ga0316628_100002422_pt1 | contig 13842 bp, 10 predicted proteins | sample OWC_Aug_M2_C1_D5_FD_207648 | JGI IMG/M metagenome (GOLD analysis project Ga0316628, IMG submission 207648) | Wetland soil microbial communities from Old Woman Creek delta, Ohio, United States - OWC_Aug_M2_C1_D5_C | ecosystem: Environmental > Terrestrial > Soil > Wetlands | place: USA: Ohio... | reverse complement strand
CGAGCACCTTGTAGTCGACCCAGCCGCGGCGGAAGAGCCCCTCCTCGAGCGTTGCGCGGACCTCGGGGCCGAAGACCTCCTCGTAGCTCGTGAGCAGGTCCTCCGGCACCGGGTGGCGGAAGCGCGCGCGGCGCGCGTAGCGGCCGATGGCGCGCGCGCCGAGATCATGCCCGTAGACGCGGTCGATCGTGGCGAAGAGCGCGGCCGTGCGGGCGTAGACCAGGCCGCCGTAGTGGCCGCCCGTGGGGAAGGCGTCCGCCGGCTGCGCGACCGGCTCGTCGAAGACGCGATCGCCCGGCCACGCGCCGTCGGCCTCGGTGTCGCTGATCTTCAGGCCGAGCGCGTCGATGACGCTCCCTTGGCCGCGCCACGCCGCGAGGCCGTCCTGCTCGGCGTAGCTGTTCATCCCCTCGTCGAGGAACGGCCACTTCTCCTCGTCGGAGGCGAGCATGCCGTAGAACCACTGGTGGCCGAACTCGTGGATGGTGACGAGCTCGAGGAAGAGCGAGCCCGGCGGCCCGTACCACGACCCGCCGGTGGAGAAGAGCGTCGGGTACTCCATGCCGCCCGCCTCCTCGGCGCCGTCCGGCGGGTGCACCAGCGTGAGCACCGTGTACGGATAGCGGCCGTAGCGCTCGCCGTAGTACGGCAGGGCGAAGCGCATGGTCGCGAGCTCGCGCTCGGCCGGGTAGCCGTAGCCGCGCGGAAAGAGGATGCGCACGTCGACGCCGTCGATCTTCTCGCGGCGCTCCTGGTACTGATCGTACGCGGTCCAGGCGAAGTCGTGGATGTCGCCCTGGACGTGACGCTCGACGTGGAGCTCGCCGTCGTCGTGCGACTCGGTGACGGGCCCGGTGGCGCCGAGGACGAACGCCTTCGGCGCCTCGAGCGTGACGTCGTAGGTCCCGAAGTCGGAGTAGAACTCGGCGAGGTGGTGGAAGGGGAAGTGCGCCCACGTCCCGTCGGGCTCGAGGCGCGCGATCTTCGGGAACCACTGCGCCACCATGTGAAACGATCGCAGGTAGCCCGTGCGCTCCACGATGCTCGGCAGCTTGTCGTCCCACGTCATCTTGAAGGTCACGCTCGCGCCAGGCGCCACCTCGTCGGGCAGGGGCACGCGCGCGTCGGTCTCGTCGAGGTCGCCGGGCCGGCCGCCGGTCTTGTCGGCTCCGGGCCAGAGATCGGTCTCGCCGCTCGGCGTGGCGAGGGCGAAGCGGCGCACGTCGACGTAGCCCCAGTCGGTGACGCCCCCGGTGCCGCGCGCGCCGCCCACCGGCTCGCGCATGAACGTGCTGCTCTCGTTCTTGAAGGCGTTCAGGTACAGGTGCAGCCACACCTCGTGGACCGGCTTCTCGCTCGTGTTGCGCCACACGATCGTGCCCTCGCCGTGGACGGTGTGTGCTGCGGGGTCGAGCCGCGCGGTCATCGTGTAGTCGACGACGTCCTCGGCGTGCTCGGGGAGCGGCACGTCGGCCTCGGCCTCCGCGCGCGCGTCGGCCTTCTGCGCGCCCGTGTCCGGGGCGCAGAACAACGCGCAGACCAGCAGCAGCAGCGAGGAGCGGGAGCTTTGCCGCACGCGGCGCAACGATAGGCGCCCGGCCGGGCTAGCGGAAGAGCGAAAGCTGGGGCGGCTCGGCCGGCTGGCTCGGGCCGGGAGAGTAGGTGTAGCCGGCCTCCAGGCCGAGGCGCTGCGCCGTCGTGCGGAAGAGCAGCTCGATGGCCTGCGCGTACGGCCCCTCGCCGCGGCCACGCGTCTTGAAGTGTGCATCATACAACTTCCCGCCGCGCGTCTGGCGGATGCGCGCCATGACCCTGTCCGCCTTCTCGGGCAGGCGCTCGCGCAGGCGCGCCTCGAACACCTCCTTCACGTGGCCGGGCAGCCGGAGCAGCACGTACCCCGCGAAGCTCGCGCCGGCCGCCTTCGCCGCCTCGAGCACGCGCGGCAGCTCCTCGTCGCCCAGGCCGGGAATGACCGGCGCCACGCTCACGCCCACGCGCACCCCGGCCGCCGCGAGGCGCTCGATCGTCCGGAAGCGCCGGGAGGGAGGCGTGACGAACGGCTCGAGGGCCCGCGCGTGCGCGTCGCTCGCGAAAGGGATGCTGATCGCGACCGACGCGCCCGCCGCGCGCGCGAGGGAAACGAGCACGTCGGCGTCGCGCTCGACGAGCGGCGACTTGGTGATCACGTGCGCGGGCGTGGCGTGCTCGGCGCACACCTCGAGGCACCGCCGGGTGAGCTCGTAGCGCGCCTCGAGCGGCTGGTAGCAGTCGGTGACCCCGCTGAAGAGCACGAGGTCCCGCCGCCACCCCTTGGCAGAGAGCGCCTTGCGCAAGAGCTCGGGCGCGTCGGGCTTGACCACGATCTTGCGCTCGAAGTCCGTCCCCGCGCCGAAGCTCAGGTACTCGTGCGTCGGCCGGGCGTAGCAGTACGCGCAGCCGTGGAAGCAGCCGCGGTACGGGTTGACGCTGAAGCCGAAGCCGAGGTCGGGGCTGTCGTTCTTCGCGAGGATGGACGAGCTCCGGTCGAAGTAGACCTCGAGCTCCGTCGGTGGAGCTTCGCCCTCGCCATAGACGAGCTCGGTCTTCGCGAACGGGTTGACCGGGTTGTGGACGGGCAGGGGCCTCACACGGATACTGTACACCCGATCAGTGATCTCTGGTCAACTCCCTCCGTCGACCTCGCTGCTCCAGCTCTCGTTCGCGACGTCGTTCCGCGCGCCGTTGCCGTTGCCGTTTTCGCCGTCCGCCCGGCCCCAGCGCGCTTCGGCCTCGGAGCGCTTGCGCGTCGGCGGCATGCCGTACTCGTGAAGCTTGTACTGGACCTTGCGCACGCTGATGTCGAGCATCGCCGCGGCGCGCGCGGTGCTGCCGTGCGACGCCCGCATCGCCGCGAGGATGGCGGCTTGCTCGAGGTCCGCGAGCTTGGAGCCGGGGAGGGTCAGCGCCTCGGCTTTCCGGAAGCCGTCGAGCGCCGCGCGATCGCGCGCCATGGCGGCGGCCTGCTCGACGATGCCGACCAGGAGATCGGCGTCCACCGGGACGGTGAACTGAGCGCCCGCGCGCAAGGCGGCCTCCCAGTCGGCCGGCTCGCACACCGAGACGATCAGCGCGTCTTTGTTCCGGCGGCGAACGGCGGCGACGGCGGCGCTCCCGAGGGCGAGCACCATGTCGTGGTCCGCGCCGGCTTCGTGCAGCTCGAAGCCCCGGCCCTGGAGGGCCTGTCGGAGGTGATCGGGCAAGCTACCGGCAAAGGCTAGAGGGCTCATACCCTCTAGGATGCCGCTCGACCCCCCGACGTCGCGCTTTCCGCGGCGCTCACCCCTCGGTCTGGGCAGTCACCCCTTCGGGGGCGGCTGCCCCGTCGGCGGCCTTCTTCGGCGCGGCCTTGCCAGGCTCGAATTCGAACGTGATCTTGCCATCTTGCGCGCCGAGGATGACCTTGCCGCCGTACTCGAGCTTGCCGAAGAGCAGCTCGTCTCCGAGAGGCTGCTTGACCTCGTCCTGGACGACGCGAGCGAGGGGCCGTGCGCCGAAGTCGGGGTCGTAGCCCTTGTCCGCGAGCAGGGTACGGGCTGGCGCCGTCACCTCGAGGAACACCTTGCGATCCTCGAGCTGCGCGGCGAGCTCCTTCATGTACTTGTCGACGATGCTGCCCATCGTCTCCTTCGAGAGCGAGTTGAAGGCGATGCGTGCGTCGAGGCGGTTGCGGAACTCGGGGCTGAACATGAGCTTGAACTCGCGGTCCGCGTCGCCGACGCTCCGGCCGCCGCCGAAGCCCACCATGCGGCGCGTGAGATCGCGCGCGCCGACGTTGCTCGTCATGAGGAGGATGACGTGGCGGAAGTCGGCGCTCTTGCCGTTGTTGTCGGTGAGCCGGCCGTGGTCCATCACCTGGAGCAGGATGTTGAAGACATCGCCGTGCGCCTTCTCGATCTCGTCGAGCAAGAGCACCGCGTGCGGCGTCTTGGTGACGGCGTCGGTCAGGAGGCCGCCCTGATCGAAGCCCACGTAGCCCGGGGGCGCGCCGATGAGCCGCGACACCGAGTGGCGTTCCATGTACTCGCTCATGTCGAAGCGCAGGAACGAGACGCCGAGGATGCGCGCGAGCTGCTTGGCGACCTCCGTCTTGCCGACGCCGGTGGGGCCCGTGAGCAGGAAGCAGCCGATGGGCTTCTCGGGGCTGCGCAGCCCGGCCCGCGAGAGCTTGATGGCGGAGGCGAGCTGGTGGATGGCCTCTTCCTGGCCGAAGACGACGCTCTCGAGGTCGGTCTCGAGGCTGCGGAGCTTCTCCTTGTCGTCGCTCTGGACGGTGCGCGGCGGGATCTGCGCCATGCGGGCGAGCACGGTCTCGACGTCGGTGACGCTGACGATCAACGGCTCCGCGCCCGTCGCCGCGACGGGGGTGCCGAGGCCGGCGAGCTTCACGGCGGCGCCGGCTTCGTCGAGCAGATCGATGGCCTTGTCGGGCAGGCGGCGATCGGTGAGGTACTTGGCGGCGAGCGCGGCGGCCTGCTCGACGGCCTCGTCCGTGTACGTGACGCCGTGGAAGGCCTCGTACTTGGGCTTGAGGCCCTTGAGGATGAGCTTCGTCTCCTCCTCGGACGGCTCGAGCACCTCGACCCGCTGGAAGCGACGAGCGAGCGCGCGGTCCTTCTCGATGTGCGAGCGGTACTCCTCGAACGTGGTCGAGCCGATGCAGCGGAGGTTGCCCGAGGCGAGCGCGGGCTTGAGCAGGTTCGACGCGTCCATCGACCCGCCGCTCGTGGCGCCGGCGCCGACGATGGTGTGGATTTCGTCGATGAAGAGGATCGCGCGCGGTACGTCCTTGAGGGCCTTGAGCACGGCCTTGAGGCGCTCCTCGAAGTCGCCCCGGTAGCGCGTGCCCGCGAGCAGCGCGCCCATGTCGAGCGAGTAGACCTGCGAGCCCTCGAGCGCCCTGGGCACGCGCCCCTCGTGCACCGCGAGGGCGAGGCCGTCGACGATGGCCGTCTTGCCGACGCCCGAGTCGCCGACCAGCACCGGGTTGTTCTTCTTGCGGCGGGCGAGGATCTGGATGATGCGCGCGACCTCGCGCTGCCGCCCGACGAGCGGATCGATGCGACCCTCGGCGGCCTCCTTGTTGAGCAGGACGGTGAACGACTCGAGCGGGCTCTTCAGCGCGCCGTCGCCCTGCGCGTCGGTCTTGCGCGGGTCCCCCGTGATGTCGGCGCTGTCCGCGCCCTCGAGCTTGGAGGTGCCGTGCGAGATGTACGAGACGATGTCGAGGCGCGTCACGCCGAGCGACTCGAGCGCGCTCACCGCAAACGAGTCCGTCTCGGCGAAGAGGGCGACGAGCACGTTCGAGCCCTTCACCTCGTCCTTGCCGCTCGACTGCACGTGCATCGCCGCGCGCCGGATCGCCCGCTGGACGCCGACCGATGGGGTGGGGGTGACCTCGTCGCCCTCCTCCAGGGCCTCGAGATCGTCCAGGAAGCTCTCGAGCTTCTGGCGGAGCGCCTTGACGTCGCCGCCGGCGTGGCGAACCACGCTCGCGGTCGCCTCGTCGAAGAGCAGCGCATAGAGCAGGTGCTCGATGGTGATGTACTCGTGGCGGCGGCGCTGCGCCTCGGTGGCGGCGACGGAGAGAGCGATCTCGACTTCAGGACTGATTCTCATGATCTCTAGCTCTCCGATTCCGGCTCGGCCGTGACGAGGAGCGGCATGCCGTGGTCGCGGGCGAAGTCCGTGACCTTGGCGACCTTGGTCTCTGCCACGTCCCGTGTGTAGACGCCCGCGACGGCGCTGCCTTTCTTGTGGACGGTCAGCATGATGTGCGTCGCCTCGGCCTCGCTCTTGCGGAAGAACTGGATCAGCGCGAGCACGACGAACTCCATCGTCGTGTAGTCGTCGTTGTGGAAGATGACCTTGAATCGGCGCGGCGTCTCTGCCTTGGGGCGGACCTTGACGTCGACCTCCTCGCGGGTGCCGCCTCCAGGCGCGCCGGGGCCCCTGTCGGGATCGCCGGGCTTGTTCGGGTTGGAGGTCGCGGACCAGGCCGCGCGGTAGTTAGACATGTCCGAACAAAGAGCTTGCGCAGGACCGCGAGACTTTTCAAGGGGTGGAATCCCTTGAGCGCCTGGCCGGTGGGCAGATAGACTCGTAAGCGGAGAAGCTTACATGCAGCTCGCCGAGAACGTCGTCGTGGCCGGCAAGTTCCGGCTCAATCATTTGCTCGGCCGTGGAGGGATGGGTTCGGTGTGGCACGCCACGCACCTCGCCCTCGACATCCCCTGCGCGGTGAAGTTCATCGAAGGCGACTTCGCCGCCGTGCCCGAGATGCAGGCCCGGTTCCAGCGCGAGGCGAAGGCCGCCGCGGCCCTCCGCAGCCCGAACGTCGTCCAGATCCTGGATCACGACATCTGGGAGGGGATGCCCTTCATCGCCATGGAGTTGCTCGACGGCGAGGAGCTCAGCAAGCGCATCGGCACCGCCGGGTCGATCCCGCCGGGCGAGATGAACGCGATCATGTCGCAGGTCTGCCGCGCGCTCGGCAAGGCGCACCAGCAGGGCATCGTTCACCGCGACCTCAAGCCGGACAACCTCTTCCTCGTGCGCGACGAGGACCGCGAGATCGTCAAGATCCTCGACTTCGGCATCGCCAAGAGCAAGAACCCCAACCTCGACATCGGCGGCAACACGAAGACGGGCGCGATGCTCGGGACGCCCTACTACATGAGCCCCGAGCAGGCGCAGGGCAACAAGGCCATCGACGGGCGCGCCGATCTCTGGGCGCTCGGCGTCATCGCGTTCGAGTGTCTCACCGGCGCGAGGCCGTTCGAGAGCGACGCCCTCGGCGACCTGCTCATGCAGATCATGGTCAAGCCGCTGCCGGTGCCGTCGCAGGTGCGGCCGGGGCTGCCGCCGGGCTTCGACGCCTGGTTCGCCAAGGCGTGCTCGCGCGATCCGAAGGACCGCTTCCAGACGGCGAAGGAGCTGTCGGACGCGCTCGCGTCGGCGCTCGGGCACGGCGTGGCGACGGAGCTCATGTCGCCGCGAGAGGTGCACGCGGCCATCCGCGGCGCGACGCTGCCGCTGAACACGCCCAACCCCCTGAACACGCCCAACCCGATGGGCCCGCCAGGAGGCGTGCCCATGCCCATGGGAGCGCCAGCGGCCCCGACGCCCTTCGCCCACTCCGCGGCCGTCGTGCCGCAGGCGAAGACCTCGCCGCTCGTCTTCGTCGCCATCGGCGTGGTCGCGCTCGGCGTGATCGGTGGCGGTATCGCGCTCGCCATGAAGAAAGGCGGCGACGCCGCGGCGAGGATGACGCCCACGTCGGTGACGACCGCGGCGACGCCCACCGAGACGGCGACCGCTACCGGCCCGGCCACGGTCGCGGCCACCACCGCCGCTGCCCCCACCGCCTCCGCCGCACCCGCGGCGTCCGAGGCGGCAGCGCCCTCGGCCACCGCCGCGGCGCACACCGGCGCGTCGACGGCCCACACGGACCACGCGACCGCGGGCGCTCGCCCGTCCGCGGGCGCCCACCCGACGGCGGGCGCGCAGACCACCGCGAAGCCGGCGGGCGGCGGGAATCACGACCTCGGCTTCTGAGATGGACGGCCGGCTGGCGCGCGCGATCGTCTCCCTGGGGCACGGCACGCTCCGGCGCGACTACGCGGTCGACCTCTTCCTCCGCGCCGACGCGGCCGTCCTCGCGCCCGCGCTCGACGAGCTCGCGCTGAGGGCGGAGCAGGGTGACGCGACGGCCAAGGAGGCCCTCGTGGCCGTCGTCGACGCGCTCAACGACGTGCGCCTCTCGGAGCTCGTGCAGCGCCTCCGCGAGGAGATCGCCGGCGCGGGCCTCGTGACCCTCGACCGGCTGCTGCGGCGCCCCGCGCGGAGCGGGTCGCCGATCTCGCCAAGGTCGCAGAGGCCGCCGGACTACGGCTACGGCAGGCCGCTCACGCTCGGCGAGCGCAAGTCGCTCGCGCGGCGTCCGGATCGCGGCCTGCTGGAGCGCTTGCTCGCCGATCCACACCCGGACGTCATCCGCGGCGTCCTGTCGAACCCGCGGCTGACCGAGGACGACGTCGTGCGCTTCGTCGCGCGCACTCCCTCGCACCCCGATCTGCTCGCGGAGGTGGCGCGCACGCCGCGCTGGGCTCACCGGCCGCGCGTGCGCCTCGCGCTGATTCTGAACCCGTTCTCGCCGCTCGATCTCGCGCTGCCGCTCGCGAGCCTTCTCCTCCGTCACGAGCTGCGTCTGGTGGTCGAGTCGACGACCGTGCTCCCCGCGCTGCGAGCCGCGTGCCTCGAGCACCTGCGGCGCAAGTACCCGCACGACGACGACGAGCGCCCGCTCCAGTAGCTATTCTTCGTCGTCGAGATCGAAGCGGCCGATGGCGCTCGCGAAGACCGCCGTGCCGCACTCCGCGCAGAGCGGGGCGTTCTCCCGGCGCACGTCGTCGCCGCGTGCCCAGACGAACATGCCGGAGCCGCCGATCGCCCAGCCCGCGTCCTCGTCGGCTTCCAGCTCCGCGCCGCAGACGTCGCAGCGGTGCTCGGTTTGCGCCTGGAACAGCGCGTCGTGCGACGCCGTCGCGAAATGCGTGGCTGTCTCGTGAGGCGCGCTTGGCGCGACCGAGTCCCTGGCTCCCGCCTGGGTCTCTCGAAGTGAAGGTGCCGCCCGGCCCATGGACTCCGAGAACATACCCCAAGGTCGCTCTCGGAGCCACGCCCGTTCGCAATGTCTCCCCCGATGGCTCAGCCTGGCGGCGGGGCGGTCGGCTCTGGCGTACGAGACAGCCACGGAACGCGCACGTAGACGAGCGCGTAGAGGGCACCGCCGAGCCAGCTTGTCGCGGCGACGCACCGGAACAGCCCCGCCAGGTCCGCGTGGAACGTGGCGACGGCGAGCACGCACAGCGGGGTCTGGATGCCGAGGAGGACGATCGCATCGACGGCGAGCGTGGTACGCGTCGCGCCGGCGCCGGCCATGGCGTTGCCGAGGACGACGCCGAGCCCGAGCCCGAGGTAGCTGGGCGCGACGTTGACCAGATACAGCATCGCAATGCCCACCGGCGCGTCGTCGTTGTCGAACAGGCGCAGCAGGCGCTCGCCGGCGAAGAGCACGAGCAGGACGAGGAGCAGGTTGTTGATCGCGTCGTAGCCGGCGGTGAGCCAGCCGCTCCGCCGCGCGCGCGCGAGCAGCTTCGCGCCGAGGTTCTGGCCGACGAACGTCTGCGCGGCGCTGCCCCAGCCCATGGCGACGAAGACGGCCATGGTGTCGAGGCGGAAGACGAGGCCCATGGCGGTCGTCGCCGTCTGATCGGTGGCGGTGGTGAAGTAGCGCGCGACCAGCGAGTTGACGAGCAGCCCGGCCCCGATGCGAAGCACGAACTGCGCGCTCGTCGGCCAGGCGATTCTCAGGACGCGCCGCATCTCGCCGAGGTCCGGGCGCACCTCGCCCCGCGGCGGCAGGCCCACGCGGAAGCGGCGCACGCCGACCCACGCGATGGGGATGAGCACCACGAGCCGCGCGATCACCGTGGCCCACGCCGCGCCGAGCATTCCCATCCGCGGGATGTGGAGCGAGCTCGCGAGCCCCGTGAGCGCGTCGAAGGGGCTCGGCGCAGGGCCAGGCCCGAAGACGAACAGCAGCGCCAGAAAGACGTTGATCACGTTGCCCAACACGAGCAGCGAGGCGGGCGTCTTCGCCGACCCGAGCGCCCGCTGGATCGCCGTGAGCTGGAGCAGGAAGAACATCGTGAAGCTGCCCGTCACGCTGACGCGCAGGTAGCTCGTGCCGAGCACGGCGACCTCGCCCTTGGCGCCGATGAGGCCGCGCATGATGGGGCCGGCGAACGCGAGCCCGAGCACGGCGAACACCGCGCCCAGGGCCACCACGAGCAAAGTCGACTGCCAGGTGGCGCGCTTCACGCCGCGGTGGTCGCTCGCGCCCTGGCGCTGCGCCACCACGGCGCCCGCCGCGGTCGAGATGCCGTAGCTCACGATGGTGCCGAGGGCCGCGATCTGGTCGCAGATGCCGAGCGCCCCGAGCGCCGGGCCCACCTCGTCCCGGGGCATCTGCCCGAGGATGTAAGCGTCCACGAGGTTGAACGTCGTCTGCAGCGCCATTCCCAGCGCGAGCGGAGCGCCGAAGCGAGCGATCTCCCACGCGAGCGCACCGCGCAAGATTCGCTCGGTCCGGCCCGCGCCCCCGCTCGTAGTCGCTTCGTCGTGCACGATCGCCCCGAACACGTTCTACCCCAAAAATGCTGCGGTTCGCTTGCCGCTCGCGAGGACCGCGGGGTATGAACTAGGGGTGAACGACCGTTCGAAGCCCCCTCCGCCCGGGTCGATTTCCCCGGATTTCGCGCGTCCGACGCGTCGGGAGCTGCTCAGGCGAGCGGGCGCGACGGCGGCGGTGCTCGGCGCGAGCGCGGCCGCGGGCGTCCTCTTGCGCGACAAGGGCGCCTTCGGCATCGAGACCGCCGAGGGCAAGCGGCAGGTCCGCGACTACCGCGATCCCGCCCTCCTCAAGGACACCCGGTTCGCCGAGCTCGCGATCGCAAAGGGGACGCCCCAGCCGGAGAGCCCGCCGCCCTCGCCGGAGTGGCTCGTCCGCAAGGCGATGGACGCGATGGGCGGCATGGGCCGCTTCGTCTCGCGCGGGGACGTCGTCGTCGTCAAGCCGAACATCGGCTGGGACCGCATGCCGGTCCACGCCGCCAACACCAACCCGGACGTGGTCGCGGCGGTCGTCAACCTCGCGTACGACGCGGGCGCCAAGCGGGTCATCGTCGCCGACGGGTCGTGCAACGATCCGCAGCGGTGCTTTCAGCGCTCTGGCATCTGGAACAAGGCCTACGCGGCGCACGCCGAGGTCGTCCTGCCGGCCGAGCACCGCTACCGCACGATGCGCCTCAAGGGCGACGTGCTCGACGAGTGGCCGGTCTTCACGACGCTGGTCGATGCGGACAAGGTCATCAACGTGCCGGTCGCCAAGCACCACAACCTCGCGAAGTTCACCGCCGCGATGAAGAACTGGTACGGCGTCCTCGGCGGTCGGCGCAATCGCCTGCACCAGAACATCGACACGTCGATCGCGGATCTGGCTACTTTCATGCGCCCCTCGCTCACCATCATCGACGCGACGCGCGTGCTCCTGCGCAACGGCCCGCAGGGCGGCAACATCGACGACACCCGCGAGATGCACACGGTCATCGCCTCGGTCGATCAGGTCGCCGCGGACGCGTACGCGTGCACGCTCATCGGCCAGCATCGCGACAACCTCGGCTACCTCGACATGGCGCACCAGCGCGGCATCGGGACGAAGTACTGGGAGAACCTCCGAGTGCGCGAGGTCTGAACATGGCCAGCACGCCGCAGCCTCACGCGACGACTGGCCTCGACGTCTCGAAGATCGAGCACCCCCCGGATCACCTGCACGAGCACGTCGAGCCGATCCCCTGGAAGACGGGCCACGCCGGCCCAGTCCCCAGCCTGGACGCGCTCTCGCTCTCGCTGGGCCCGCGTCCGACTCCGACTCCGACTCCGTCTCCGAAGCCGACTCCATCCCCATCCAAGCCCAAGAAGCTCGACCCCAAGCTCCCCGGCTCCGGCATCCCCGCCCGCAAGATCGTCCGCGCCCTCAAGTGGGTGCGGCGCTTCTCGCAGGTCTTCTTCTTCGGCCTGTTCTGCTGGTTCCTCTTCCAGACCGCCTTCCGCGGCTCCTTCGCCGCGAGCGCCGACCAGGCCGTGCGGATGCCGTACCCCGTCGAGGCGTACCTGCTCGCCGACCCGTTCGTCGGCGCGATGACCGCCCTCTCGACGCACACCGTCTACCGCGGCCTGATCTGGAGCGTCGGGCTGCTCGCGCTGACGCTGCTCTTCGGTCGCGTGTTCTGCGGCTGGATTTGCCCCTTCGGCACGCTGCACCATTTCTTCGGCTGGCTCTTGCCGTCGCGGCGCGGTCGCGGCGCGGCCCGCGTCGAGGCGAACAAGACGCACGTCTACCAGCGCGCCAAGTACTACCTGCTCTACGCGTTCTTGCTCGCGGCGATCGGCGGCAGCGCCATCGGGGGCATGTTCGATCCGATCTGCATCGCGGTCCGCTCGATCGGCCTCGGCGTCGTCCCCGCCGCGCAGTACCTCACCGGCCGCAGCCTGACGGCGGTCGAGACGCATGTCCCTTCGCGCGTGGTCCAGGGCGCGGCCGACCACACGCAGGACTTCCTCGCCTCCGCGGTCTGGCAGTCGCACCAGTCGTACTTCCACCAGACGTGGCTGATCCTGTTCTTGCTCGTCGGCCTGTTGTTCCTGAACCGCTTCATCCCGCGGTTCTGGTGCCGCGTGCTCTGCCCGCTCGGAGCGTTCCTGGGCGTCTTCTCGCGCTTCGCGCTCTTCGGCATGGAGAAGGACCACTCGAAGTGCACCGACTGCAACCTCTGCCTGGTGAACTGCCAGGGCGCGGACAGCCCGCAGGGCGGCGTGAAGTGGCGGCAGGACGAGTGCCACATGTGCCTCAACTGCGAGACCGCCTGCCCGGAGGACGTGATCAAGTTCCGCTTCTTGCCCAACCGCAAGAGCGCCATCGTCAAGCCCGACACCGATCGGCGCACCGGCCTGGCCGCGGCCGGCGCCGGCGCGCTGTTCCTGCCGTTCGCGCGCGTCGCCGACTCGCTCGACGTCAACTACCACTCGCGCGTCATCCGCCCGCCGGGGGCGGTCGAGGAGCGCGCGTTCCTCGAGCGCTGCATTCGATGCGCGGAGTGCATGAAGGTCTGCCCGAACAACGCCCTGCACCCGGCGTTCTTCGAGGCGGGCATCGAGGGCATGTGGACGCCGATCTTCATCATGCGCATCGGCTACTGCGAGCACTCGTGCGTGCTCTGCGGTCAGGTCTGCCCGACCGGCGCGATCCAGAAGATCACCGAGAAGGAGAAGCTCGGGATCGGCCAGCCGCCCATCAAGGTCGGCACCGCGTTCTACGATCACGGCCGCTGCCTGCCCTGGGCCATGCAGACGCCGTGCATCGTGTGCGAGGAGTTCTGCCCGACCTCGCCGAAGGCGATCTGGGTCGAGGAAGTGGAAGCGCCGGTGCGCGAGCAGAAGCCCGGGCCGAACGGCGAGCCGCCCGCGATGAAGACGGTGAAGCTCCAGCGCCCGCACGTCGACCCGGCGCTCTGCATCGGCTGCGGGGCGTGCGAGAAGGTGTGCCCGGTGCAGGATCAGCCGGCGGTGTACGTGACGAGCGTCGGCGAGTCGCGCAGCAAGACGAACGTCATCCTGCTCGAGAACACCAAGTACACGTGATCAAGCCTGCGCGCGACGGCGCAGCAGGACGACCGCCGCGGGCGGGAGCAAGACCAGCGTCGCCAGCGTCGAGGTGATCAATCCGCCAATCACCGTGAGGGCGAGCGGCCGCTGCAGCTCCGCGCCTGCGCCGACGCCCAGCGCGAGGGGCGCGAGGCCCGCGAGGGTCGCCAGCGTCGTCATGACGATGGGCCGCACGCGCCTCAGGCCCGCCTCGCGCACGGCCTCGCGCGGAGGCTCCCCGATCTCGACGCGGCGCTCGGCCTCTTCCAGCAGGAGCACGCCGTTCTTCACCACGAGGCCGACGAGCAGGACGGAGCCCATGAGGGACGAGGCGTTGAGCGGCGTCTGGGTCACCCAGAGCGCCAGCAGCCCGCCCAGGACGGCGACCGGGATCGTCGCCAGCACGAGCGCCGCGGTGCGCAGGCGGCGGAACTGCGCGGCGAGCACGGTGAGGACCAAGAGCACGGCGATCGCCCCCACGCGCACCAACTGACCGAGCGTCGCGCGCTCGGCCTCGGCCTGGCCTCCGAGCACGACGCG
>Ga0316628_100002421_pt1 | contig 13845 bp, 14 predicted proteins | sample OWC_Aug_M2_C1_D5_FD_207648 | JGI IMG/M metagenome (GOLD analysis project Ga0316628, IMG submission 207648) | Wetland soil microbial communities from Old Woman Creek delta, Ohio, United States - OWC_Aug_M2_C1_D5_C | ecosystem: Environmental > Terrestrial > Soil > Wetlands | place: USA: Ohio... | reverse complement strand
GTCGTTCGCGAGCTCCGTAAAAAGATCCCGGCGTTCAAGAGCGTCCTCAGCGCCATCCGGATCTCGCCCAAGAACGTCTTTGTTTTCCGAGTTCCGCCCGATATCACCCTCGACCCGCCGCGCTACCCCGTCGATGTCTTCACGCGGGAGGGAGCCTTCCTCGGCACCGGGGAGCTTTCCGAGGCCCCTCTCTTTGTCTCGGAACAAGCTATGTACTTCTCGCGGACAAACTCCGACGGGAACGTCTATCTCGTCAGGCAATCCTATTCGCTCAAGCGGCTTGGCGTCTGACCGGCCCCTTGCGGGCAACATGGAACGTGGAATCATGCGTTTATGAGTTCGGGATAATCGAGCCCACCGCCGACTAAATTGTGTTCGTCGAAAAACGGGGTCGAACCATGAACTGTCGCCGCTGCAAGACCGAGAATCCCGACGACTCGAGGTACTGCTCGAAGTGCGGGGCGCTTCTGACAAGGGCTTTGACCAAGCCAAAGCCCACGATCACATGGCCGGCCTACGTCCTCGGAGCGGTTCTGGTCGTCCTCGTCGCGGCCTACCTTTTCGTCCCGGGGATCCGGCATCATTCCCCGGGGGCAGCGCCAAGCGCGGCCGATAATCAGGGACAGTCCACTGCGGGGATAGTCCCTTCGGGCGCCGTTGGAGAGGCCCGTGACGCGTCGTCCTTCGCCATCACCGCGGGGCGCTTTTCGCTCGACACGTCCGCCCTCGGCGCCCCCGCGGCGATCGAGAGCGCGCTCGTCGACGGCTCCTGGGCGGCTCTTCCGCTCTGGGCCTTCCTAGGTCGCGGCGTCCCCCGGCTCGCGGGTCCGAGTGACTCGAAGACGCCTCCGGACATGGTCGATTGGTCCTCTCCGGACCCGCTCGTCCTTTGCCGGTTCGATCTCGAGGCGGGCTTCGAGGCCCCCTCGCTCGCCGCCTATGACGGTTCGACCGGGCTCGAATGGCGCCCGCTGAGAGGGGAGCGGACCTCGCTGGCCATCGAACCGGGTCCCCTCCGATCCACCGGATCGTTCAAGGCCTTCGCCCTTTTCTCCGCGATCGAGGCGCCCGGCGTCCTGGTCCAGCAGGGCCGGATCGTCGGCTGGACGTTAGGGGAAGGCGTGACCTGCGGTTACCTTTGGTCCCCGGCCCACGACGCCGCTCCCCAAGCTGCCCTCTCGCTCCCGGCGCTCTTGTCGGCCGCGCGCTCGGGATCGCGGGAGGCGGCCTTCGTCCAGTCCCTATCCATGGCTGCCGGGACGGGCGCCGACATCCGCCTTGAAGCTCTGGCCGCCGGATTCCGCGGCCCGTCCCTGCTCTTGCCGGAGGACCTGCCGTCCTTCCTGAAGCCGGCCGCCGTCGCGGCTCTCATGTCGTCCCTGACGACGTCGCTGGCCCAGCAGGGACGGTCGGCCGAGGCCGCGCGGATCCTCGACCCCGGCGTCCTCGCTGCCGCGGCCGACGTTCCCCTCATCAAGGCCGCCGCAGCCGCCTATGGAGAGGCCCGGGGCTTCGATGCCGCCCATCGCCTCCTCGCCGACCTCCGGCGCGAACGGGCCTTCCAAACCATGTCGGCTACGAGCTCCCTCGACGCCCTCGAAGTGGATCTGGCCAAGTCCTCGCTCCGCAAGGTCCTCAACGAGCGCGGCAACGGCAGTCTCGAGATTTTCGAGGAGGCCGTTCGGCACGCCCCTCGCGACCTCGAGCTCAACCTCCTCGGGGTCGAGGCCGCCGTCCTGGAGAAGAAGTGGGTCAGGGCCGAGGAGCTCCTGCGCGGAGGCGGGCCCTACCCGGACGACGTCTCGGACAAGGCCCGGAGCCTGGAACGGCTCGTCGAGGAGGGCCGCCGCGAAGAGGACTCGGTCACCATCCGCTTCAACCCGGGCGACGAGCTCATCCCGGTCTATGCCTATCTCAACAAGAAGTACCGCCAGAAGTTCTTCATCGACACCGGCGCGACGACGAGCATCATCCCTATCGCCGCCGCGTCCGCCCTGGAGATCCGCATCGACGACAGCACACCCATTGTCAGCATCCAAGGCGTGGCCGGGGGCGACGTGGCCTTCCAGGTCCGCCTCGAATCGATCGAGATCGAAGGCCTCGTGGCCTTCAACATCGAGGCCGTCGTCTATGACCTCGGCCAGGAGGAGAACGCCGGCCTCCTCGGCAACGATTTCCTGCGGAACTTCCAGGTCGATCTCGACAACGTCAAGGGGATCCTCAAGCTCCGGAAGAAGTGACACGAGGCCGAAACCCGCTATAATATCCGGGCATGTACCTTCTGAACGAGCTTCTGCTGTCGATCCCCCTGGCGATCTACGTCTGCCTCAGGGTCCGGTCGCTTCTTCCCTCCAAGCCTCTCAAGAACGTCTGGACGGCCGTGTTCGTGGCCCTCGCCGCGGCCTATCCCGTGGCCGAAACGCTCTCCCACCGGGCCACCGACGGCGGGCTCGGCTTGCTCGTCCTCCTCGGCTACTACGCCCTGCCCCTCCTTCTCTACCTCATCCTGACCGTCCTCGTCGTGGACGCCGTCGTCGGCCTGCTCCGGCTGGCCCGGATCGTCTCCCGGGAGACCGTCCGGACGCCCCTGTTCAAATCCCGCCGGCTGATCGTCTCTCTCGTTCTCCCCGTCCTCATCGTCGCGCTGGGCGCGGTCAATCACCGGCTCCTCCGGGTCAAGGAATACCGCGTCGAGATCCCCCGCCGGTCGGCCGCGGCTCAGGAGCTGACGGTCGTCTTCATGTCCGACCTTCATTTCCGCGACCTGACTTCCAACCGCTTCCTCGACGAGCTCGTCGAAAAGGTCAACCGTCAGAATCCCGACCTCATCCTTCTCGGGGGCGACCTCCTCGAAGGGGACCGCCACGGCGAGGACACGACCCGCTACGAGCGGGTCTTCCACAGCCTGCGGGCCCGATTCGGCCTCCTCGGCGCCTCCGGCAACCACGAAGGCTTCAGCCACGGCGGCTTCGACGGCTTCATCGAACGGGCCGGCGTCCGCCTCCTCCAGGACGAGGCCGTGCCGGTCGATGAGGCCCTCCTCGTCGCCGGCCTCCGGGACCCGCATCGGGAAGTCGGCAGGCCCGTCGGCGAGGTCCTGGCCGCGGCCCCCCGTCACGACCTGCCGGTGATCCTCCTTGCTCATCAGCCATTGGGATTCGACGCGGCGCGGGCCGCGGGCGTGGACATCCAGCTCTCCGGCCACACCCACCACGGCCAGCTCTTCCCGGTGAATTTCATCACCGCCTGGGAATACGACCTGAGCTGGGGCCATCTCGAGAGAGGCGGCGCCCACCTCTTCGTCACCAGCGGCGTCCAGGGCTGGGGCCCTCCGGTGCGCACCATCGGGCGGTCGGAGATCCTCGTCCTCCATCTGGTCCTCAAATAGCGCAAGAGGGACAGTCCCATCCGGTTGACACCGCGCCGCCGTACCCATAGAATGCGCCCATGGCGGATGCGGGGCACCTCGATCTCGTCAAGGACCGGATCGAGCGCTGGAACGACTGGCGCCGCAAGAACACGCGCGTCGTTCCCGACCTTGCCGGCGCCGATCTCTCCGAGCTCAACCTGGCCGGGGTCAACCTGGCCAAGGCCGATCTCTCCGGGGCCCGTCTCTCCGGGACCAACCTCAGCGGCGCCAATCTCACCCGGGCCAAGCTCTTCCGCGCCGACCTGAGCCTGGCCGACCTGAGCCGCGCCACGCTCTTCAAGGCCAACCTCAGCCAGGCGGACTTGGCCGGGGCCAACCTCAACGGCGCGGACCTCAGCGGCGCCTTCCTCATCAAGGCGAACCTGAGCGGGGCCTCACTCATCGGGGCCTGCCTCAAGGGGGCGAACCTGGGCCAGGCCTCCCTCTTCCGGGCCCGCCTCTCCAACGCCGTCCTCCGCGAGGCCTCCTTCTTCAAGGCCGACCTCAGCGAGGCCGACCTCCGCGAGGCCGACCTCCAGGGGGCCAACTTCCAGGAAGCGGTCCTCGAGCGAACCGATCTCAGGGCCGCCAACGCCGCCAACGCCAACTTCTGCTTCGCCACCCTCCTCAAGACGAACCTGGAGGGCGCCGTCCTCGACGGCTGCGCCGTGCACGGGACCTCTCTCTGGGAGGTCAACCTGGACGGCGCGCGGCAGCGCGATCTCGACATCATGCCGGCCCAGCAGCCGGTCCTCTCGGTCGACAGCCTGCCCACGGCCCAGCTCGTCGGCATGCTGCTCCATCACGAGCGATCGCGCTACGACGTCTTCGACATCACCCTGAACACGGTCCTGATCATCGGCCGCTTCGAGGGCGAGCGCCAGGCCGTTCTGACGGCGGTGAAGGACTCGCTCCGCCAGGGCGGCTATTCAACTCTCGTTCTCGACTTCCGCCTGCCGGGGTCGGGGGACAAGAACGAGATGGTCAAGACGCTCGGCCGCATGTCGCGGTTCGTCGTGGCCGATCTGACCGAGGACCGGCGCATCGCCGAGACGCTCGATGCCGTCGTCCACTTCCTGCCGTCCGTCCCCATCCAGCCGATCGGCCAGGCCGGGAGCGAGCCGGCCGACGCCGAGTGCCACTACCACAAGTACCGCTGGGTCCTGCCCTTCTGGGGATTCCGCGACGCCGCCGACCTGGCCGCCCGGTTCAGCGCCGAGGTCGTGGCCCCGGCCGAGCAGAAGGCGGCCGAGATCCGCCAGAAGCTGAGCTTCGGCGTCTGAGCCCTTTTCTCGGCCTCCGTCTCGTGATAGACTCGCTCGAGGAGAGATCATGACCCCGCTCGCCGCAGCCGTCGCCGAACGCTTCCACCGGCACTTCCCGGGCAAGCCGTTGCTCGTCGCCTCGCCGGGCCGGGTCAATCTGATCGGCGAGCACACCGACTACAACGAGGGGTTCGTCCTGCCCGGGGCCACGGACAAGGTCGTCGTCTTCGCCGTCGGGCCCCGCGGCGATGGCCTCTGCCACTTCGTCTCCCGCGACTTCGACCAGGAATTCCGCTTCGAGATCGGCCAGTTCCACCGCTCGCCCCTGCGCTGGCCCGATTATCTCCAGGGCGTCCTCGACCAGCTCATCAAGGCCGGCCACCGCCTCCGGGGCCTCAACTGCGTCTTCGGCGGCGACATCCCCATCGGCGCCGGCATGTCCTCCTCGGCCGCCATCGAAGGCGGCCTGGCCTTCGCCCTCAACGCGCTCTTCGGCCTGGGCCTCGACGGCATGGCCCTGGTCCGGATGGCCCAGAAGGCCGAGAACGAGTTCGTCGGCGTCCGCTGCGGCATCATGGACCAGTTCATCAACATCTTCGGGCGGGCGAGGACCGTCCTGAAGATCGACTGCCGCTCGCTCACCTATGAGGCCGTTCCCTTCGAGCGCGAGGACCTGCGCATCGTCATCAGCGACACGCTGGTTCGGCGCGAGCTGGCCTCCTCGGAATACAACGTCCGCCGGGCGCAGTGCGAGGCGGGCGTCCAGGCCCTGCGGGCCCACGATCCGGCCGTCCGCTCCCTGCGGGACGTCAGCCTCGACCTGCTCCAGGAGCATCGCTCCGAGCTCGATACGGTGGTCTATCGCCGCTGCGAGTACGTCGTCCGGGAGAACGTCCGCGTCGCAGAGGCCTCGGCCGCCCTGGCGCGCGGCGACTTCGCCGTCCTGGGGGGCCTGATGAACCTGTCCCACGCCGGGCTCCGGGACGACTACGAGGTCTCCTCGCCCGAGCTCAACACGCTCGTCGAGGCCGCCCGCCGCGTCCCCGGCGTCCTCGGCTCGCGGATGATGGGGGCCGGCTTCGGGGGATGCACCATCAGCCTCGTCGAGGCCGACGCCGTTCCCGAGTTCGAGGCCCGGGTCAGCCGCGACTATGAAACGGAAGCCGGACGGCCCCCCAAGATCCACGTCGTCCGTATCGAGGCCGGAACCCGCGCCGTCGAGCCGGCCGAGGCGATTTGACACGCCTGAAGGAGCTTGACTATAATCCAGTCAACCATTTCAGGCCATGGCCAAAATCCTGATCGTCGACGATGATCCTCTCGCCCGGGACTCCCTCGCCCGCGTCGTCAAGAAGATGGGCCATGTGCCCGCCGAGGCCGGCTCTATCGGCGAGGCCCGCGAGCGGATCCCCCGCGAGGATTTCGACCTCGTTTTCTGCGACGTCCGCATGCCCGACGGGTCGGGCCTCGACATCCTGCCCGAGATCCGGGCCTCCGGCTCGGCGCCGGAGGTCATCATCGTCACCGGCTTCGGAGACCCGGACGGCGCCGAGCTGGCCATCAAGAAGGGGGCCTGGGACTACATCGAGAAGCCCCTCTCGGTCAAGGCCGTCATGCTCTGCGTCGAGCGGGCCCTCCAATACAGGGAGAAGAAGCGCTCCACCGCCCAGCCCGTGGCCCTCAACGTGGCCGGGATCGTCGGCTCGAGCGCCAAGCTCAGGGCTTGTCTCGACACGTTGGCCCAGGCCTCGACGAGCGAGGCCAACGTCCTGATCACCGGCGAGACGGGCACGGGCAAGGAGCTGTTCGCCTGGGCCATCCACCGGAACAGCGCCCGGTCCAACCGGAACTTCGTCGTCGTCGACTGCGCCGCCCTGCCGGAGACGCTCGTCGAGAGCACCCTCTTCGGCCATGTCCGCGGCGCCTTCACCGGCGCGGACAAGCCTCGCGACGGGCTCGTCCGTCAGGCCGACGGAGGCACCCTCTTCCTCGACGAGATCGGCGAGCTGTCGATCTCCATCCAGAAGGCGTTCCTTCGCGTTCTCCAAGAGAAGCGCTTCCGGCCCGTCGGCGGCGGCGCGGAGGTCACCAGCGATTTCCGGCTGGTCGCCGCCACGAACAGGCAGCTCGAGGACCTCGTCAAGAAGGGCGGCTTCCGCGAGGACCTGCTGTTCCGCCTCCGGACGCTCGTTCTCGAGCTGCCGCCCCTGCGGGAGATGAAAGAGGACATCAAGGACCTGATGCTCCATTACCTGGTCCACTACTGTGAGCAGTACGAGCTCCCGGTGAAGGGCTATACGCCCGACCTTCTCGAGACCCTGTTCGCCTACGACTGGCCGGGGAATATCCGCGAGCTCATCCAGGCCCTCGAAAAGGCCGTCATCAGCGCCAAGGACGAGCCCGTGCTCTTCCCGAAGCACCTGCCCGACCACATCCGCATCCAGCTGGCCAGGGCGTCCGTCCTCCAGAAGCGGGGTCCGGGGCCGGGGGTCGAGACGGGCCCGGTCGCAGCCGCGGATACCTCCCTCAACCTCAAGGATTTCCGCGAGTCCGAGCTGGCTCGCATCGAGAAGGACTACTTGTCCTCCCTGATGCGCCGGACGAACGGCGAGGTCGGGGAGGCCTGCCGCATCTCGGGCCTTTCCAGGTCCCGCCTCTATACCCTCCTGAAGAAATACGGGCTCAAGCCCTCAGGCTGATCGCCCCTATAGCCCCCTTCCCGGGACCCCGAAACGATCGCCCGACGTCTCCGAGACCTCTGACACCCCGGTCCCCCGGGGCGGGACTCTGATTTGGCACGAATCTTGGTAAGATTTAATGTGCCATGAACCTGTTCTTCGTCGGGACCGATCGGGAAGGGCCCGGGAGACGATTCCTGGAGGATGTGGCATCCGTCGTCCCCGGGGACAAGCTGGAGGTCCTCCCAGGCCCAATGGCCCTGGCCGAGAGGATCCGTCGGCCCCGGGACCCATCCTGCGTCGTCCTCGTCCTCGGGCCGTCGCATGAGGACCTGAGGAAGATCATCTCGCTAAGGGCCTTCCTCAAGGACGCCAGGATCGTGCTTGTCCTGGGCGACCAGAGCGAGGAGACGATCAGCCTGGCCCACAGGGTCATGCCGACCTATATCAGCGACCTCGGAAGCGGCACCTCGGGCGTCGTCTCCGTGCTGAGGCAGATCGTCCGGGACTCGGGCTTCCGCGAGGCGCGGATATGAGCAGGGCCGTCGACGTCGCCAGGGTCACGTCCGGACTGGTGGGAGCGCTCGACGACGCCTTGTGGCTGGCCGAAGCGGTCGAACAGATCGCCGAAGGCGTGGCCGTCCTGGACACCCGGGGCCTCATCCTCTTCGCCAACCGCGCCTTTTGCGACCACCATGGTCTGACCGCCGACACCGCCCTGCGCCGGTCCTTCGCCGATATCCTCCGCATCGAAGAGGAGGGCCCGAGGAAACGCCTGACCGACGCTCTCCAATCGGCCCGGCCGTGGACATGGAACCTGACGACCGGGCGAGCCGGCGACCTCGTCCGCGAGCTGACCCTGACCGTCTATCCCATCCATGACGCCGCGGGCCGCCTCGTCGAGGCCCTGGCCGTGGAGCGGGACGTGACCCGCGAAGCCCTCGTCGAAGGCCGCCTGCGCCAATGGCAGAAGATGGAAGCCTTGGGGACGCTCGCCGGCGGCATCGCCCACGATTTCAACAGCATCCTGCTGCCCATCCAGATCAATGCCGAGCTCATGCTGGGCGCGGCGGCGGAAGGCTCCCTCGCGGCCCGGCGCCTGTCCCAGATCCTGGACGCAGCCCGAAGGGGCCGGGACATGGTCGCCCAGATCATGGCCTTCGCCAGGCAGAAGGATCAGGACCGTCGCCCGGTCGACATCGTCGCGGTCGTCCGGGAGTCCTTGAAGCTCCTCCGCATCTCGATGCCCAAGACGATCACCATCTCCGAGAAGATCGCGGTGCCCTCGGCCTACGCGCTGGCCGACCCGACGCAGATCGGGCAGATCCTGATGAACCTCGGCAGCAACGCCGCCCACGCCCTGAGCGAGCGCTGCGGCACGTTCGAGATCGGGCTGGCCGAGGTCACGCTCGACGCAGAGGACGTCCAAAGATTCATCGGCCTCAAGCCGGGCGCCTATCTCCGCCTCACGGCCTCCGACACCGGCCCTGGCATTCCGCCGGCGGTCCTGGACCGGATCTTCGAGCCCTTCTTCACGACCAAGAAGTCCGGCGAAGGATCGGGCCTGGGCTTGAGCGTCGTCCACGGCATCGTCAAGTCCCACGACGGGGCGATCACGGTCACGAGCGAGCCACAACGGGGGACGGAATTCACGATCCTCCTGCCCCGCATCACCCCGCCCGCCGGCGTCGCGGCGGAGGCGGCGGCCGACATCCCGAGGGGCAACGAACGGGTACTCTATGTCGACGACGAGCTCCTCCAGGCCAAGGCCATGAGCCGGCTGCTGGGCCACCTCGGCTATAAGGTCACGGCCCTGACCGACCCCGTCGAAGCGCTCGAGACCTTTCGCGGGGACCCGACCGCCTTCGACCTCGTGATCCTCGACCAGACGATGCCGCGGATGACGGGCGGCGAGCTGGCGAGGGAGATCCTGAAGCTCCAGCCGTCGCTGCCCTTGATCCTCTGCACCGGCTTCAGCGAGGGGCTGACCGAAGACCAGGCCGCGGCCCTGGGCTTCCGCGCCTTCCTCTGGAAGCCGTTTTCCTTGAGGGAGATCGCCGTCGTGATCCGCGGTGTCCTGCAGCCTTTGACCTGACCGCCCCAGAAGCCTTTTCCCGCATGGCAGGACGCATTCTTGCGGACCCGGATTCGGCAGGCGTCGCGGCGCGGCAGGGCGGGCGAAGGCCCCCTGACCGGCCGGGGCTCCCGCAGGCAAGAGGGCGGCTCGGATGGCACGTTTCTTGTAATTCAACGGGCGTCCGGAGGGGGTGTTTGTAGGGGGAGGTGAGTCGATGAAGATCATGAGTCCCAACGGCATGAGAGTCCTGATCCTGCTGTCCCTGGCCCTGGGCTTTCTGCTCGGGCGACGAATGGGGGCCACGAAACCGAGCCCTGCCAAATAAGGAGGAGGGTGCCGTGGATGGACGATGCCCGTTCTGCTGGAACAGGGATGTGGTCCCCGTCGGCCAAGGGGGGACGGGCCCGGGAGGTCCGTTCGCTTCGAGAAGGCTGATGGAGTGCGCCGACTGCGAAAAGTGGTACTGGGCCGATTCAGGCGAGGAAGTGATCCGGCTCTTCGAGATCTGCTCGACTTCGATGATCGACCCCAGGAGCTGTCTCGAGGATGTCCGCGAGATCCTCAACTCCGGAGGGACGGCCTTTCCCCGCCGGCGCACGGCCGAGTTCAACCGGCTGTGCAGCGATTGCCTGAACGCCAGGTTCGTCCAAAGACGATCGGTCGCCCACGCCTGAAGCGCTCTTCCTTTTTGGCCGGAAAACGGGGATAATAGCCCGTCAACACATGGGCAGACGGATGAGCAGGCGGGCTTGGAAGAGCAGAGCGGCACCCTTCCTCCTTTTCTCCTTCTTTCTCGTCGGGACGCTTCTCACCGCTTGCCGCGAGGCCGCGGCCCCCGGCGAGCCCGGAACGGGCGTCCCGGCCGGCCGAAAGCCGGCTGTCGTCTCGCCCCAGCGTCCCGATCCCGCGCTGAACCGTCTTTTCGCCCGCATCGCCGGTCTGCCGGGCCGGGCAGCGGGCGGAGAGGCTTGGCCCGAAGAGCCCTCCTGGACGAGCTTCTCGGCCCTGGCCGGCCGGGAATGGACGAGCTTCGATACGACCGTCCTTGACCCCATGAAGCACTGGGCCGAGGTGGAGCTGCGGGAGGTCCGGAAGTCGGCCGCGTCGCTCTTCTATCCGTTCGGCGGGCCGGACTTCGTCACCTCCGACGCGCTCTTCCCCGAGGCGCGGGAGACGATCCTCATAGGTCTCGAGCCCGTGGGCAACCTGCCCGACCTCGACGGCGAGCCCGCGGCCTGGCGGGAGGGTTTCTTCACCGACCTCGGCGAGCTCATTTCGGGGTTCCTCCAACGGGGTTACTTCATCACCCATGACATGAACGACATCTACTCGCGGGGCAAGGTCGACGGGGCCCTGCCGGTCATCGCCTTCTTTCTCGGCCGTGAGGGCCTCGAGGTGGTCGAGATCAAGCGCCTCAGCCCCGATCCGGGCGGCGGCTGGATCGAGACGCCCTACGCGCCGCTCGAGGACCGTCCCCACCGACCCTACGGCGTCCGGATCGCCTACCTGAGGCCCGGAGAGGCCAAGGCCCGAAGCGTGGTCTATTTCTCCTGTGACGTCGAGGACAAGGCCTTTCCGCCGGGCTCGGTCCTCTATCGCTTCCTGGCCGGGCTCGACCGGATGACGACCTTCGTCAAATCGGGGTCTTATCTCCTCCATTGGGGCAATTTCTCGATCCTGAGGAACTTCATCCTGGACCGAAGCCTCTACCTCCTCGAGGACGACACGGCCGTTCCCTACCGCTTCCTCAAGGACGGCGGCTGGGCGATCAAGCTCTACGGGCGCTACGGCCCGCCGGTCAAGGATTTCGAGAACGTGGAGCAGCCCGACCTGAAGCAGGCCTATGAGGAGGGAGGGTCGGCCGTCGCGCCGCTGCCCTTCCACTTTGGCTATCACTGGCGGACCAAGATCGACAATCTCATCCTCGCCAAGCGGCCGCGCCGCCCCTATAAGGTCCCCGTCCTTCACTGAATCCGTTGAAACCGGGCCCTTGGGGTGCTATCGTGTCCTCGTGATGAGGAACCGCGTTACGGCCTTCCGGATTTTTCTCCTGCTGTCTTTGAGCCTTTTGGCTTCGAACTCATGGGGTGCGCCGCAGCGGACGGACGCGCCGGCCCCCTCCCAGATGCTCACGGGCGTCCCCCGGTTCTCCCATGTCCTGGTCATCGTCATCGAGAACAAGGAATTCTCCGAGGTCATCGGCAACGCGGCCATGCCCAATTTCAATCAGTGGGCGGGGCGTTACGCACTTCTGACCCGCTATCACGGGGTCACGCACCCGAGCCTGCCGAACTATCTGGCCCTCATCGGCGGCGACTTCTTCGGCATCCAGGAGGACTGCGCGGATTGCACCGTCGACGGCCCAAGCCTGCCCGACCTCCTGGAGGCCCGGGGCCGGACCTGGAAGGCCTATCTCGAGGGGCTGCCCTCGCCGGGATTCACCGGAGCCACGTCCGGAAGATATTGGAAGAAGCACAATCCTTTCGTCTATTTCAACGGCCTCCTCGAGGACCCCGCCCGCCTCAAGAGCAAGGTCGTTCCGCTCGAGGCGCTCAAGGCCGATCTCGAGAAAGACCGCATCCCCGATTTCGCTTTCATCATGCCCGACATCTGCAATTCCGCTCACGACTGCTCGCTCGATGTCACGGACGCCTGGCTTGGTCGGACCGTGGGCGCGATCCTGGGCTCGCCGGCCTATGACGCGTCAACGCTCATCGTGCTGACCTTCGATGAAGGGAGCAGCAACGAGGGGTGTTGCGGTTCCGCGGCGACGGCTGGAGGGGGACGGGTTGCGACGGTCCTTATCTCGCCGCTTATCCAGCCGGGGTGCCAGGACGAGACCCCCTATTCCCATTACTCGCTGCTGAAGACCCTCCTCGCCGCCTGGGAGCTCAGGCTCATCGGTCACACGGCCGACCCGGGCGTGGGCCTGATCCTCAGGCCCTGGCGACGGCCCTGAGCTCGCAGGGTCGCTTTTCGGACTCTTGACGGAGCCTTGACAACTTCCTAACAACTCGACCGGCGCCGCATCCGACAATCCCATCGAAAAGACTCGGTGACCGGGAGGTTCCCATGAAGATCCAGCGGCCTGAGGCGGAGCGGGTGAGGACGGCCGTCGCGGCCGTCTTGGCCTGTCTCGTGGTCCTCTCCAGCGGGTGTGCCTTGACACAGCGGGCGAAGGGTCGCCCCGGCGCGATGGTCGTCGTCGAGCAGACCGGAGGGATGAAGGTCAAGGGCGAGCTGGTCGGAGTCAGATCCGATGCGCTCGTCCTGGATACCAAAAAGGGACCGGCCACTATCCCCATATCCGGCATCGAGAGCGTGTGGACGGTCAAGAAGATGTCCGGCGACGGCAGGACGGCGCTGGCCGTCGGCGGACTGGTCGGGGGCATCGCCTTGGGGGCCGTAACCGGAAGGGCGGTCACCAAGAACTCCAACGACTGGGGAGATGCGATAGGTGTCGGCTCTCTGTGCCTTCTTGGGGGGATGATCGTCGGGGAAGGCGTCGCGGTGCTCATCGGGACGAGGACCCACAAAGGGAATATCTACGTTCTCAAGGACAAGTCCCAGGAAGAGGTCGAGCGGATCCTGGCCGATCTCAGAAAGATATCGCGCGTCCCCGATTACCGCTGAGCGCTAGGTCGCGCTCGGCGCGTGGCGCAAGGCAGGCCGGTCGCGGCCGGGCCTATGGCCGTCGGCCATGCCCATCTCGTTCGCTCTTTTTCCCCTTCTTCTTCCGTGGCCGGCGCGGTTTAGTCTCTGCGGAGATTGTGAGGGCCTTCGTAGGGGGCAGAGAGGGCAGAGGCTTCATCGCGTCAAGTATGATCCCTCTTACTCGAATCGGCAGGAGCGCAAGGTCCTCGTTGATAGCGACCGTAGCCTCATCGACACGTTTCTCCAGGTCAGCCACCTTCTTTTCCAGGTGGGCGACTCTTTGCCTCACGATCAGGGATATCTTCCACTCGAGCTGCGACTGCAATTCCCTCGCATTTCCTTCATCATGCCGGAACCATTGGGGTTTCTCTTTACGCCTCATCGCTTTCTCCTTCCGCAGAGGATCATCCATCCTTCTCACAAGTCACCTTTTCAACTGCGCAGAAAGCCTCTCCAGCAGCTTCAAGGTCATATAGTTCAAGGCTCTGGCCTGTTCCGTCGTGATAAAGAGGTCTGCCGGGTCCACGCCCAAGGCATCTGCCAGCCTGACGAGATCCTCAAGGCTGCAGCCCTCGCCGGTTTCGACCTTGAGCAGAGTTGACCGGCTCATGCCGGCCTTCCGAGCCAAGCTTGCTTGGGACATCGAGGCGCGCAGCCGGACTATGTTTCTCGAAATGTCCTTAAAGACCGTGTTCAAGCGGTCATTTGTCGGAGGGCTTGTTACGGAGCGTTGTTCCTTCTTCGCCATCTTCGGCCTCCCCC
>Ga0316628_100002420_pt1 | contig 13846 bp, 11 predicted proteins | sample OWC_Aug_M2_C1_D5_FD_207648 | JGI IMG/M metagenome (GOLD analysis project Ga0316628, IMG submission 207648) | Wetland soil microbial communities from Old Woman Creek delta, Ohio, United States - OWC_Aug_M2_C1_D5_C | ecosystem: Environmental > Terrestrial > Soil > Wetlands | place: USA: Ohio... | reverse complement strand
AGACGATCCGCTTTGCCTGGCATCTCACCACCGTCGCATGGTGGGGGCTGGCCATGATCCTGCTCCTGGTCGGCGGGACACCGCTTCAGGTCACCGTCGCCCACGGGATCCTCATCGCCGTCGCCGGCACCTTCCTCCTCAGTGCCCTGCTCGCGCTCCTGCTCACGCGTGGCCGCCACCTGTCCTGGATCGTCTTCCTGGCCATCGCGGTCCTCTGCCTGGCCGGGCTGCGCTGAACGGCGGGCAGGCCCGGCCGACCCACCCGCCGGTCGCGACGATCCAGGGTCCTGCCCGCGCTACAATGCGCGAGACACCGAAACGCTGATCTCGAGCCCGGGCGAGCACTGGTCTCCGCCGCCCGCGCTCTGCGGAGCTCCTCGATGACGGTCTTCTCAGCTGCGGTTCTGCTCTTCCTGGTCATGGATCCGTTTGGCAACGTCCCCTTCTTCATCGCGGCGCTGCAGGGGGTCGAGCGGGAACGCCGTCAGTGGATCATCACCAGGGAGCTGGTGATCGCCCTGCTTGTGTTGCTCGTCTTCCTTTTTGCCGGCCAGGTCATCCTCGCCGCCCTCCAGATCTCCGACTCGGCCCTGGCCGCGGCCGGCGGAACCGTCCTCTTCCTGATCGCGGTCCGGATGATCTTCCCCGCCTCCCGCCACTCGGCGACCGAAGAGGTCGCGGGCGAGCCGTTCATCGTCCCGCTGGCAGTTCCGTACGTGGCCGGCCCCTCGGCGCTCGCCTCGGTCATGCTGATCATGAACCAGGAGCCCTCGCGGTGGCCCGAGTGGCTGATGGCGCTCCTGGTTGCATGGTGCGCCTCAGGCATCATCATCTCGTCCTCCGGGTTCCTGTCGAACGTCTTGGGCGACAAGGTGTTGCTGGCAGTTGAACGCCTCATGGGCATGTTGCTGGTCGCGATCGCCATCCAGATGGTCATGACCGGCATCGCCCGCTTTGTCGCGACAATTTGAGCCAGGGGGACGGATCCGGCTCCCGGGCCGCGACGGGGCGTCATCATCCCCAGGTCATCACCTTCGAATCGCCGCAGCGCCGACCGCTCAACCGGCGATGGCCATCCGGGTAGTCCTGACCCGGACCCTCCGATAGGAGACTGCTGATCCTCGACCCCAGCCTGCCCAGGCTGGGGTCTTCGTGTCTCCGGGGCCCGGATGTCCGATAATGCCGTTCGTCCCGCCGGTGCCGGAAGGAAACGGTCCGCAGCCCGGTTGGAAGGTTGGACATGGCGACCGCAGACGACTCAATGCCAGCCGTGCTCTGCACGGGGCTGGTCAAGCACTACGGCGAGGTCAAGGCCGTGGACGGCCTCGATCTGATGGTGCGCCGCGGCGAGTGCTTCGCCCTGCTCGGTCCCAACGGCGCCGGCAAGACCACGACGGTGGAGATCCTCGAGGGGCTGACACCGCCCGACGCCGGCGACGTCAGGGTCCTCGGCGAGCGCTGGACCGGCGGGGCCCGCGACCACACCCTTCGCGAGCGTCTTGGCATCCAGCTCCAGGAAACCCGGCTCGCCGAGCGCCTGACCGTGCTCGAGACCCTGCGGATGTTCCGCAGCTTCTACACGCGCGGACGCTCGGTGGACGAGGTCATCGCTCTGGTCGAGCTGGAGGAGAAGTGCGACGCCCGGGTCGGCAGGCTGTCCGGCGGTCAGAGGCAGCGTCTGGCCCTGGCCTGCTCGCTGGTGTCGGCCCCGGAGCTGCTCTTCCTCGACGAGCCCACCACCGGCCTCGACCCCCAGGCCCGCCACAACGTGTGGCGGGTGGTGGAGGAGTTCCGGGCCGGCGGCGGCACGGTCCTGCTGACCACCCACTACATGGACGAGGCCAGCCGCCTCTGCGACCGGGTGGCGGTGATCGACCACGGCCGGATGATCGCTCTCGGATCGCCGGCCGAGCTCGTGGCCTCGCTCTCTGCCGACCAGATCGTCGAGCTGCGCGGCGACGGCGAGGCCGATCGTGAAGCCCTCCGCGGCCTCCCGGGCATCGAGGGGCTGGACGCGAGGAACGGCCTGCTCATGCTGCGGGTGAGCGACATGGCCGCCGCTCTCCCCGCCCTGCTCGCCGAGCTCGACCGCCAGGGCATCGGGCTCGAGTCCCTCGCCACCCATCAGCCGACCTTGGAGGACGTGTTCGTGCACCTCACCGGCAGGGGGCTGCGCGATGAGTGAGCCGAGGTCCCGTTCCCCGGCCCGAGGAGGGGCCTGGCACCCGCTGCTCGAGCTGACGCGCGTCCGGGCGCTGGAGTTCATCCGCGAGCCCGAGGCCATCTTCTGGGTGTTCGTGTTCCCGGTCCTGCTCGCCCTCGCCCTTGGCATCGCCTTCCGCACCCCCACCGCCCGCGTCCTGCGCGTGGCCGTGCCTGATTCAGTGCCCGAGCACTCGCGTCTTGTCGACCTGCTCAGCCGTGCCGAGGGCATCGAGGTTGAGGTCGTCGCAGCCGACGAAGCCGCCAACGGGCTGCGCAGCGGCAAGGTGGACGTCATCGTCGAGGGCCAGCTCGACCCGGTGGACGGCAACCGGCCAGCCCTCACCTACCGCTACGATCCGGTCCGCCCGGACGGCCGCGCCGCACGCCTGGCCGTGGACGACGCCATCCAGCGCGGCCTCGGCCGGAGCGACCTGGCCACGGCCGAGGATCAGCCCCTGACCGAGCCCGGCTCGCGCTACATCGACTTCCTGATCCCGGGTCTGATCGGCCTCAACCTCATGGGCTCGGGCATGTGGGGTCTCGGGTTTTCCCTCGTCGTCGCCCGCACCCGCAACCTGCTCAAACGCATGGCGGCCACCCCCATGCGCCGCTCGCATTTCCTGCTTTCGTACGCCGTGTCCCGGCTCGTCTTCCTCGCGCCCGAGGTGGGGGTCCTGGTGCTCTTCGGGTGGCTGGTGTTCGACGTCGAGGTGCGTGGATCGCTGCTCGCGCTGCTGGTGGTGTCGGTGGCAGGCGCTGTGGCCTTTGCCGCGCTCGGCCTACTGGTGGCGGCTCGCCCGCGCACGATCGAGGCCGTTTCGGGTTGGATGAACCTGGTCATGCTCCCGATGTGGCTGCTGTCGGGGACCTTCTTCTCGTACGAGCGCTTCCCCGAAGCCGTACAGCCGGCGATCCGGGCCCTGCCCCTGACCGCGCTCAACGACGCCCTGCGGGCGGTGATCAACGACGGCCGCTCGCTCTTCTCGAGCTGGCTCGAGCTCCTGGTCATGGCGGCCTGGGGAGGCATCAGCTTCGTCGTCGCCCTGCGCATCTTCAGGTGGCAGTGAGGCGTGAGGCGCAGGCGACGGCTGGCTGCAATCCGAGCTACGTCGCGAGCTCGACGACATCGCGATCGCGCAGCTCGAAGTCGCGCGACACCCTCTGACCCTCGATCTTGCCCCCCCACACGCGGGCGAAGGCCAGCCTGTCCGGGAGCTCAGCGTGGACGCGCGCCGCCAGGTCGAGGACGGTAGACCCCTGGGGCAGGACGAACGGGTCTGTCCGCTCGGCCTTCTTGCCGGAAGGCTTGTTGTACACCCGGACCAGCTGCAACAGTTTCCACAGCGCGACCTTCATGGCCTGCAGGCCGACCCGGCTCACCGCGCTCAACCTGACCGTCGGGAACCGATCAGCGTACAGCTCCTCGATGACCTCCATGTCCTGGTCCCTGGCCAGGTCCGCCTTGGCGATCACCAGCAGGGTGAGCAGGGGCAAATCCTGGGGATCGCCCGCCCCCGGCAGACACCCCACCAGCGGCACATGGACATCAGCCAGGCGGTCAGCCACCTCCTCCACGCCGGCCAGCACGCCGGGGGCCGTCGGGTCGGCCAAGAGCAGGGCGGCGTCGGCCGTCTGGACGAGGCTCGGCATCCAAGGGCTCATGTGTTGGGCGGTGATCGCAGGCAGGTCGACGAGCTGGAGCTGCACGTCCTCGAACGGCATCAGCCCGGGCTGCGGCCGGGTGGTGGTGAAGGGGTAGTCGGCCACCGCGGGCTCGGCCCGGGTCACGGCGCCGAGCAGGGCCGACTTGCCGCTCGAAGGCGCACCGAGGAGGACGACCTGCGCCGCGCCCTCGAAATCCACATGGTGGGACATCCCCCGTTTGAGCGCCCGCCGCTCCACTTCGAAGCGCAGGCGGGCCAGGCGTCGCTTGATGTCGAGCTCGATCCTCTCGGTTCCCTCCTGCTTGGGCAGGCTGGCAAGCATCTCCTCGAGAGCGAGCCGTCGGTCGTCGAGGGTCCGGGCCGCGCGGAACCTCGCCTCGGCGCCGCGATATTGAACCGTGGGTTTGGCCGGCATGCCTCTAGTCCCTGCGCTGGACGATGTAGAACTCGGGCTTGGCTTCGCTTGAGGGCAGGTTGATCTTCAGCGTCCAGCGGGTTCGCGCCGCGAAGCTGCGGGTGAACTCGGCCCGCCCGAGCTCGCCCCGGTCCTCGGTTTCGAGCGAGACCTCGATCTCGTGCTCGCCGGCGCTGACCTCGAAGGTCTGCTCCACCCGTCCGCGACCTCCGACCCCGACCTGGAGCTTGCTCTTCTTGAAGGAGAACGCGACCGGAGCCAGGGGCTCGCCGTCGAACCACAGGTTGACCGCACCGTTCTGCAGAGGCGAGTCGAAGAGCAGCGTAATCGCCGCAGTGTCTATCTTCTCGACCACGACCGGGGGCTGCTCTGCGATCCCACCCTCGACGCCATCCGTGGCCTCCCCCGTCCCAGATTCGCCGAGCTCGAGCTGCCGGCGCTCGCGGGCGGCCTTCAGATAGGCCGCAGCCATCTCGTGGCTGGGATCGAGCACCAGCACCCGCTCCATGGTGGCCGCCGCCTCGGTGTAGCGCCCCTGACGGAACATCTTCACGCCACTCTCGAAGAGATCGGCGTGCAGCCGATGACTCGGCACCGGTGTGGGACGACCGAGAACCGCAGTCGGGTCCTGCAGCTCGTCCGAGACGGCATGGTCACCGTCCTCGCCTGCCGGCTGCGCGCCGCGATCGCCGACCGCTGAGCCGCGCTCCGCTGGCCTCCCGACCCGGGGATCGCCGCCCGCACTGCCGTGCGCAGCTGCGGCGGACCGCGGGGGGCGCTGCGCCGCGAGGCCGAAGCTTTGGCTGAGCAGCAGCTCGGCCTTGGTCCCGAAGAAGTCCACGGTGGCGGTGTAGCCCGAGCCCTTGAGCATGGTCTCGAGATAGGTCGGCACCTCGACGGCGCCGGAGCCCTGACCCGAGCGCACGGTGAACTCGGTTTGCAAGGGATCCAGGCCCGGTCCTTCCAGCTTCAGGCTGCAGCGAACCGCGGGGAAGGGCAGCACCGCTGGCTCGACGGTCACGGTCACCGGCCCGCCGGTGGTCGGCACGTAGCCGGGGTCGATATCGATGTCGATCAGCTGCTCCAGGTAGAAGCTCCACACCCTGTCCGGGGCCACGGCACAGGCCACAGGAGTCCCCTCAGTGGCCTCGGCGGAGAGGACGCCGGCCAGCCTGCCGTCCTCGTCGAGCAGCGGGCCGCCCGCGTTGCCGGGGTCGAAGACGGCATCGGTCCGGTTCCCGACCACCTTGCCGCCGGCATCCAGCAGGTGCTGGGTGACCAGGGCCTTGACCAGCGTCGCCGCGGGATAGTCGCCCGGCCGCAGGCGGCCTCCGCCGTCCACGACCGGCAAATCGCCGGCCGGGTGACCGATGACGTACACGGTCTCGCCGACCCGAATCTCGCCCTCCGGCGACGGCGCCACCCAGTAGGGAGAGCGGCTCCCGACCTTGAGCAGAGCGAGCGCCCGCTCCGCGTCTCGGGCAACGATCTGGGCCGCGAGCAGGCGCTCCACCCCCGTTCCCGCGCCGAGGATGATCGAGACCTTCTGCACCGGGCTCGTGACCTTGCGGTTGCGACCCTGCCAGACGGTCTCGATCTGCTCGCCGACCACCTGCAGGCTGGTCAGGACATAGCCATCGGGATGGATGAAGAACCCGGTGCCGATGCCCGAGAGATCGTTGCCCTGGTACTTCCGCTCGACCGCGACGTAGACGGTCGCCTTCTGGGCATTCAAGGCCGCGGCCCGGGCTGACTGCTGCGCAGCGGCCGGACTGGGAGCGGTGACCGCGAGCACCACCATGGCCGCTGCGCTGATCCGGAAGCTCACCGCCGACCTGCCGGGTGGGTCCGCGGGGCCCGCTGATCCGAAGCACGGTTCGTGCCGGGGGCAGCCGTCTCTAGTCGTGGTCATAGCTCCTTCTCTGGTCCGGTGTCTCTCGTCAGGAAGTCTATCAGGACCAGGCACCGCCTGCTGCCGGCGGCGCCCGCCCAGGTCTCTGGCCGACCCTCTAAGCCTCGCGCGAGGCGTCGAGCGCCCGCTGGTGGGCGACCGCCTCGGCCCACCACAACAGCTCGGCGATGAAGCGGTCGGCCTGCTTGGCGTACTGCCGGTCGATGAGGCCGCCACGGCCGTCCAGCACCTCCTCCACCTTGGGGATCGGCAGCGAGACGGGAATCGGCTGGGCGCCCATGGCGAGGAGGACCAGACGCAGCTGGGCCAGGCAGCTCACGCCGCCGAAGGGAGTCGCCGAGACCGTCACGATCCCGATCGGCTTGCGGCGGAACTCGGGCAGGAGGTAGTCGAGGGCGTTCTTGAGGGCACCCGGGTAGCCGCCGTTGTACTCCGGGGTGACGATCGCGACGGCATCGGCCAGGGCGATGGCGTCCGCAAACTCGGCCATTCCCCAGGGCGGGTCCTCACGAGTCCGGAAGCGCTCCTCCATGTTGGGGAAGTCATACTCCCGCAGGTCGAGGATCCGGGTGTCGATGCTCGGGTCGCTCGCCATCCGGCCGAGGAGAAAGCGCGCCACGCGCGCACTCTGCCTACCTCGGCGCACGCTGCCGAGCAAGATCGGAATGTCGAGCCTGCGAGTCGCCATCTGTCCAACTCAAATGGTAAGTGATCGCAGGCTCGCGTCAAGGCGTCTGGTGTGATCCTCGGCTCCCAGATACCATAAAGTCATGGGTTCCATCGGTCTGATGGCCGGCTCCGACGACCACACCCGCGGCTTCCACCGCATCGTGGTCCTGCTCATTACGATGGTCATCGTGCCCACCGCCGCCCTGCTCGCCCTGGGCATTCTGATGATGGTCTTCTGGCAAGCCCGCCTCAACCTGGTCTTCGGCATCCTAGTCGTGACCCTGGTCGGCTGCCTCGTCACCGGCAGCGTCCTCGCCCTGGTCTTCCTGCGCCGCGAGGCCAACCTGTCCAAGCTCCAGCTCGACTTCGTGTCCAAGGTCAGTCACGAGCTGCGCACGCCCCTGACCTCGATCCGCATGTTCGGCGAGATGCTGCAGCAGAGCCAGGGCAGGGACCCCGCCGAGACCGACCTCTGCCTCGAGGTCCTGCAGCGTGAGACGACCCGGCTCTCGGAGCGCATCGAACGACTGCTCGACTGGGGCCGCATGGAGGCTGGACGCCGCGCCTACGAGCTCAGGCCCGAGAGCCTGGAACAGGTCGTCGACGACGCGGTAGCGGCCTTTGCCACGGTCACGGTTGGCAGCGGCCAAGGGGTCGACCTGCACCTCGACCCGTCGCTGCCGGTTCTCGAGCTCGACCGCGCGGCCATGGTCGACGCCATCGTCAACCTCCTGGCCAATGCCTACAAGTACAGCAACGAGCCGAGGGAGATCGCTCTCGCCGTGACCGCCGACCAGGAGACGGTCAGGATCGCGGTGTCGGACAACGGAATCGGCATTCCTCGACGGGAACAGCGGCGCATCTTCGAGAAGTTCTACCGCTCCGACGAACGGCTGTCGCGGGCCGTCGAGGGCTCGGGGCTCGGGCTCGCCATCGTGCGCCATGTGGTCATGGGGCACAATGGACGCACCGAGGTCCAGAGCGAGCCCGGGCAGGGCAGCACTTTCACCATCGTCCTGCCCCTGCCCTCGACGTCGCGTCGTGCCGCGCACCGCAGCGGTCGCGCGGCCCAAGGGAGGTCGGCATGACGCCGGGCCGGGCGGCGCGCATCCTGGTCGTCGAGGACGACTCGTCGATCCTCCTCGGCCTGCAAATGATCCTGCGCAAGGAGGGCTACGAGGTCGTCATCGCCGAGGACGGCGACACAGGTCTCGTCGCGGCGCGGGGCGGAGATTGGGACCTGATCATTCTCGACGTGATGCTGCCGCGCAGGAACGGCTACGAGATCCTGTCCACCCTGCGCCAGGCCGAGGATCCCACGCCGATCCTGATGCTGTCGGCGCGGACGGCCGAGGTGGACAAGGTCGTCGGGCTGGACCTCGGCGCAGACGACTACATCACCAAGCCGTTCTCCCTCGGTGAGCTGCTCGCCAGGGTCCGCGCTGCCCTCCGGCGCGGGCAGCGCGAGGCGGGCGGGCGGTGGCGGTTCGGAAGCGTCGAGATCGACCCGGCCACGCGTCAAGTCCGCCGCGACGGTCGACCGGTCGAGCTCACCGCGACTGAGTTCGACGTGCTCGCGGCCCTGATCGGCGCCCAGGGCCGCATCCTGACGCGGGAGCAGATCATGGACGCGGTGTGGGGTGTCGGCTACCACGGGACCCGCCGCACCGTCGACAACTTCGTCGCCCAGCTTCGCTCCAAGCTCGAGATCGATCCTGCCCGACCCCGGCACCTGATCACGGTGCGCGGTGTGGGGTACAGGCTGGCGGTCCAGGCACAGGCGAGCCCGGACCACGTCCCCGCCCCGGACGCGGGTTAGAACCGCGACCCAGGGTCGATCTCGCGACCGTGGTGCCCGCGCCCGTGAGCGGCGCTGTCATGCACTGCCTGCCACAGAGGCCCGGCAGGAGTGGCCGAACGATGACTCCGTCATGACCGGAGAGTGACACGCAAGCGCTATACCTGCAACGGTGAACGCGCTCCTGGTCCACGCTCGCTTCCCCACCACCTACTGGGGTTTCCAGTACAGCCTGCGCTTCGTCGCCAAGCGCACGTCCCTGCCTCCTCTGGGCCTCATGACCCTGGCTGCCCTGCTGCCCGAGGGGTGGAGCCTGCGCCTCGTGGACCTCAACCTGCGCAGACTCAGTCAGCGCGATCTGCGCTGGGCGGACGCGGTCCTGGTCAGCGGCATGCTGGTCCAGTCCGAGTCCATGCGCCAGGTCGTGGAGCGGGCCCGAGCCGCCGGCTGCCGCACGGTCGTGGGTGGCCCGGCGCCGACCACGGCGCCGGAGCTCTTCGCGACCGCGGACGTCATCTTCCAGGGTGAGGCCGAAGGCCGGGTCGGCGACCTGGTCGCGGCCCTCGAGCGGCCCGCCAGCTGGCCCACGCTCCTGGCGCCGTCCGCCGACTCACACCCGTCGCTGGACAGTCCCGTCGTTCCGCGCTTCGACCTCCTCGAGGTCGGACGCTACGCGTCCATGAGCCTCCAGTTCTCACGAGGCTGCCCGTTCAGCTGCGAGTTCTGCGACGTCATCGAGATCTTCGGCCGCGTTCCTCGGGTCAAGCCCACCCGTCAGGTGCTGGCCGAGCTCGACGCGGTCCACCGTACCGGCTTCCGGGGCACCCTGTTCTTCGTCGACGACAACTTCATCGGCAACCGCCGCTCGGTGCGCGAGCTGCTCCCGGCCCTCAGGGGCTGGCAAGAGCGCAACGGCTGGCCCTTCGAGCTGTACACCGAAGCCTCTGTCGACCTGGCCGCCGACCCCCAGCTCACCCGAGCCATGGTGGACGCAGGCTTCGCGTCGGTCTTCGTCGGCATCGAGACCCCGTCCCGGGAGGCCCTCGCGGACGTCGGCAAGCGGCAGAACCTCGGGCTCGACCTGGCCGACGCGGTCGACCGACTGACCCGCTCCGGCCTCGAGGTCATGGGCGGGTTCATCGTCGGCTTCGACCGTGACGATCCGGGCGTGTTCCAGGCGCAACGCGCGCTGATCGACTCGCTCCCGGTGCCGCTGGCCATGGTCGGGCTGCTCAGCGCCCTGCCGGGCACGGCCCTGTGGCGCCGCCTGAAGCGCGAGGGGCGGCTGCGCACGGCTCCCGGCGGCGACCAGTTCTGCCGGCCCAACTTCGAGCCCTCCATGGACGAGGAGGAGCTGCTCCGGGGATATGCCGAGCTCCTCCGTGACCTCTACTCGGCGGACAGCTACTACAGCCGCTGCTCCCACTACCTCCTGCGCGCAGGTGCGATCCCGCCAGGATCCATGCCGCGCGGCGCCGATCTCGCCGCCTTTCTCCGCGCCGTGGTCCTGGTCGGCATCATCGGCGCGCGCCGGCGCCACTTCTGGCGCCTGCTCAGGCAGGGCGCACGCCTCGGCAGCGCTGCGCTCCGGCAGGCAGTGGTGCACGCCATCAAGGGCGAGCACATGATCCGCTACACCCGCGATCACGTGCTGCCGCGCATCGCGGCCGCAGTGGAGGAGGTCGCGCGCCAGCGGCTCGCACATTCCACCTTCGCTTCCAGGCATGGCTCTGCGTGATCCCGAGGCGAACCTCGACGACTGACCCGTAGCCCGGGAGCCGCAAGGCTCGCAGTCATCGCGCAAGCCTCGGTAGTCGCTGGCAAGGATGCCGCGGCGGTGATCACCGGGTCGTCGCCGCTGCGCGGACGGCGCCCGGCCCCACTCAAGCGTCAGCGCCTTGCGTTGAACAGGAAACGGCGCGAGTTGCTACCATGAAACCATGCCAGGACGTGTTCTGCTCGCGCTGGTGAAGGGTTGTCGCGCCGGTCAGGCCGCCGCCTGGGACGAGCTCCTCGAGCGCTACGGAAAGCTCATTTGGTCGGTGACGCTGCACCTCGGCGCGCGCCAGGACGAGGCCGAGGAGGTCTTCCAGCGAACCTGGGTCGCTATTGTCGAAGGCATTCACAGCTTGCGCGACCCAAGCCGCCTCGCCGGCTGGGTGGCGACTACGGCCCGCCACCAGACCTATCGCCTGTTCGCCGAGCAGGGACGCCAGCGCCGGCTGGCGTCGCTCGACGAGTCGGACAGCGAGGCCCGGGAGGCCGCGACCACCGGTGACGCGGACACCGAGCGCCTGGAGCGGGTGGAGCAGATCGCAGCGCTGCACGGCGCCATGGACCGGCTCGACCCTCGCTGTCGAGAGCTGCTCGAGCTGCTGTTTCTCCGCGACCCGCCGATGGACTACGTCACCCTGTCGCAGCACACCGGGCTGGCCGTGGGCTCGATCGGACCCATCCGCGCCCGCTGCCTGGCACGGCTGGGCAAGGCCTTCCACGCCCTGTATCAGTCGTCCGCCGCCAAGGACAGGTAAAGGGGAAGGGAGGATGAGGCACCTCGACCACGCGGCTGCGCTCGCCCTCGTGCAGGGCGGTGGCGACGACGTCGAACGGCAGCACGTTGCCGTCTGCGCCCGTTGCCGCCGCCTGGCAGAGGAGTGCACGCACCTGCTTGCCGGCCTGCAGGCGGTGGCGGAAGCGCCGGCGCCTCCGCAGCGTCTGCTGCGCTGGGCGCGGGCATATGCCTTGACCATGGAACCCGCGCCGAACCGGTGGAGGGCGCTCCAGCTCCTCTCCCAGGGCACCCCCTTGGTGGCGACGACTCGCGCCGCTGCCCGGACCGGGGCCGCTCTGCTCTACGGAGACGACCGCCACCAAGTGGACCTGCGCATCGTACCCACCCGCAGCGGTCGTTGCCGCCTGCATGGCCAGATCGTCCCTCTCGCCAGCAGCCCTGTCAGCCCCTGGTTGATCAGCGCCGTGGGGCCCGAGGGCGAGGTCGTGCGCACCACGAGCGACGACCTCGGCGAGTTCTGGCTGCCCGAGCTGGAGTCGTGGAACGGCGCCTCACTGGTGGCGACGAGCGGCGAGGACCGGGTGGTGGTGGCGTGCGTCGGACCGCCGCTGGGAGCAGGTGGGGACGGTGGCCCTACGTAGCCGGCTCCGCCGCCCGACTGGGCTCGACCCGGACGGCGTGCGCGCCCTCGGCGACGACCTCCGCGCCGAGGTCGAACGCCTGACGCGGGATCGACCGTCAGGGCTGAGCGCGCTCTTCGACGCAGCCCGGGACGCGGCCGAGCAGGTGCCCGACCTGGCTCCGTGGGCGGCCTGGGCCGAGGGCTTCTCAGAGCAGGTCAGGGGTCGCACCGCCAACGCCGAGCCCCTGCTGCGGCGCGCCGCCCGCTCCTTTCGCCTGCGTGGCGACGATCACACCGCGGCCCGGGTCGACCTGGCCCTGATGGACGCCCTCGCCTGCCGCGGCAACCACCGCGGCGCCGCCCGGGTGGGGCGGCGCGCGCTCGCCACCTTCATTGCCTGCGACGACCGACCGCGAACGGTCTCTGCCCTTCATAACCTGGGCGGGCTGGCCGAGGCGCGTGATCAGGTGCGGCGCGCGGTGAGCCTGTGGCAACGGGCGCGGCGCCTGATCGGCGAGGACGACGAGCTGCGGCGCGGCGTGGTCGACACCTGCATCGCGAGCGGCCTGCAGGCCCTCGGCCGCTTCCACGAGGCGGCCGAGCTCTACAGTGGCGCCATCAGGCTCCTGCATGAGCACAAGGCGTCGGTCATCCACCCCAGCCTGGGCCTGGCCGAGGTCCGGGCCATGCTCGGCGAGGTGGGAGAGGCCCTCGATCGGATCACCGCGAGCGAACGCCTGGCCGCTGAGCTGGGCGACGACAACCTGGTCTCCGAGGCGCGCCTCCTGAGGTGTCGCATCGAGCTCGACCTCGGTCATGCCGAGCGCGCCCTCGACATCGCCACCCGCAACGTTCCGCGGACCCGAGCGGCCGGCCGAACCGATGACGTGGCCCGCTTCGCGGTCCTGGCATGCCTGGCCGTGGCCCACGGCGCCGAGGGCGACCTCGAGCGCTCCCTGGCGGCGGCCGAGACCGCCCTCGACGAGGCCGGCATGGGCGTTTCGGGAGCCTCCCTGAGGGTGGCTCTGGCTCGCCTCGGCAGGACTCCGGAGACCCCGGACCGACTCGATCGCGACATCAGGGTTCTGGAACGAGCCGGACTCCGCGTGCAGGCCGAGCTTGGCCGCCTCGCCCAAGCCGAGTTGTTCGCTCGGCGGGGCGATCGGCGACGGGCCCTCCACCTCTGCAGCGCGGTCCTGCAGCGGCGCCACGCTTCGGTCCTTCCCCGCCTGTGGGCCCACCGCCTGCGCGCTGACCTGGCCGGGGCCGCTGCGCCCACGACCGCCGTCCGTCACCTCAGGCGGGCCTTGGCGCTGGCCGAATCGGTGCGGGGCAGGCTCAGCTCCGAGGCCGACCAGACGGCGTTTGCCGCCCGCACGGTCGACATCTACACCCGCTTGGTCGAGCTCCTGCTCGCGCACGGCACCGCCCGCTCGCGGCGCCAGGCCTTCGAGCTGGTGGCGCGCGTCAAGTCACGGGCCCTGGTCGAGGCCCTGGACCGTTGCCGCGAGGACCGCTGGCAGGGCAGCCCCGAGCTGATGCGGCGCTGGGACGCCGTACGCCGGGAGCTCGGCGCCATGCTCTCCGCCCTCGAGAACGGCCACGGCGAGCACTCGCGCTACAGCCGGACCGTGGTCGAGAATCGCGTGCGGCAGGTGTCGCGGACCCTGGAGGACTTGGAGCTCGAGGTCGCGCGATCCCATCGCGGCCTGGGGGTTGTCCTGGGTCACAGGCCGCCGCCCGCCCTGCGCACCCTCCTCGAGCCCGGCGAGGTCTACCTCGAGCTGTTCCTCGCCGGTCCCGACCTGTTCGTCTTCGCCCTCACCCGCTCCGGGCTCCGGGTAAGCCGGCAGGCTGCAGCCCGGCACGAGGTGGAGAAGCTCGTTGCGGCGGTTCGCTTCCAGCTGTCCAAGGCCGCGTTCGGCCGCCGTCACCTGGAGACCCCGGGCGCGTTCCTGGTCGACCAGGCCCGTTCCCAGCTCGCTGCCCTCGGCGAGCGCTTGCTGGCGCCTCTCCTCGACCTTCCCCAGCCCCGGGCTCTCTACCTGG
>Ga0316628_100002419_pt1 | contig 13847 bp, 12 predicted proteins | sample OWC_Aug_M2_C1_D5_FD_207648 | JGI IMG/M metagenome (GOLD analysis project Ga0316628, IMG submission 207648) | Wetland soil microbial communities from Old Woman Creek delta, Ohio, United States - OWC_Aug_M2_C1_D5_C | ecosystem: Environmental > Terrestrial > Soil > Wetlands | place: USA: Ohio... | reverse complement strand
CCTTTCTTGACACTGGTGAGAACCGTCCAGCCGGTGATGACGTTCAGGATGAGATATACGTTCAAAACGAACATGTCCCAGAAGAGAACCGACGTCGGCGAGGCGTAAAGCATCACGTACAGGACCCGCGAGGGCTGGCCGAGGTTGACAAAGATGAAGGTGCCGCACATGGCCACGGCCGCAATGGCTAGAAATTCGCCGAGGATGGTGATTTTCCCGAAGGCCTTGTAGTCGTGGAGATAGTAGGGCAGAACGAGCACCACCGCCGAGGCGGCGATCCCGACGAGGAACGTGAACTGTGCGATGTAGAGGCCCCACGAGACATCTCGGCTCATGCCGGTGAGGCCGAGGCCGTATTCGAGCTGGCGCAGATAAAAAAAGACCCCCATCCCGAAAAGGGCAAGCAGAAAAGCCACCCAGATCCAGTATCGTCGGCTTCCTGTCAGTGCTTTCTCCAGCACGGCGACCTCACAAAATATAATAGACTTGCGGTTTTGTCCCCAGCTCCGCCCTGCGGCAGATCGTGAACTTCCTGTCGAGGAGGTGCCTGACTTCGGAGTGCGGATCTTCCACGTCCCCGAAAACGAGGGCTTTTTCCTCACAGGCCATGACGCAGGCCGGTAGTATGCCCTTTGCCAGGCGCTCTTCGCAGAAATTGCACTTCTCGATCACCCCCTTGCTGCGCGTCGGGAAATCGGGGTTGAGCTTTCGGATGAAGGGCCGGGGATTGCGGAAGTTGATGCTCCGCGCCCCGTAGGGGCAGGCAGCCAGGCAGATCTTGCACCCGATGCAACGGTGGGAATCCATCATCACGATGCCGTCGGGCCTCCGGAACGTGGCCCCCGTGGGGCAGACCCGCACGCAGGGAGGGTTGTCGCAGTGATTGCAGAGGATCGGGACTGGCCTTGTTCTTATCGCCCCCGGGATGTGGGCATGGCTTTCGGCGTGAAAAACGTGATCAAACCGCTCGGACCAGATCCACTTGACCTCTTCCTTGGGATTGCCGATATCCGGCACATTGTGTGCGTTGTGGCAGGCCGTGAAACAATCTGTGCAGTCTGCGCGGCATTTTGCCGAATCGACGACCATGGCCCAGCGCCTGGCCTTCAGCCCCGTTGCTTTGGGCGATTCGGACCTCGAGGCCATGAGCCGGGCCACCGACGGGCACACGACCCCCACGGCTGAAATCCCGGCGATGATCAGGAACTGTCTTCTCGTGGGCGTCATCGGCGGACCTCCCCGGGGACAATGTGGCAATTCCAGCACGTGGGTTTGACCCCGACGTAATCGTGACAGCGGTCGCAGAACCGGTCCTTGTTGCTGTGACACTTCAGGCAGTTGCCTGTCAGGCTGATCTCGACTACCGTCCCGTCCTTTGCCGTGTACGTGCGGTTTCCTTCCCGGACGGCGCTGTCGCGCCAAGCCACCAGAAGCTTCATGTGGTTTTCACGCATCCAGGCAGCATCCTCGACGCAGCGCTTCTCCGCGAGCTGACCAATGGCAGGCGTGTCCAGATCGAGCTGCGGCGGGGTGACGGCTTTGCCTTTGCCGTACCAGAACGGAAACGTGATCAGGATCAGGAAGATCACGACCCCGGCGATGATCTTCCCCCGGTCATAGAGTTTCATCGTCTGTTCTTTCCTTCAAGGGCTCGCCGCGCAGATCCGTTGTTCTCTCTTTCTCGCCCTTCATGACGAGGGCATTGGACAGAAGCTCGTGGACGCCCATTACCGTGACGCCGGGCACCCAGTAGTCCATGAGCGCCGACAGGGTCGAACGGTCGATGGCGCAGATGCAGGCCATCCGGTTCACGTCGTGCCTTTCCTTCACATGCCTGACGGCCATGGCCCGGGGCATCCCCCCGCGCATCCGCATCTCGATGTTTTCATCGTTTCCGAGCCCCGCCCCTCCCCCGCAGCAGAACGTCTTTTCGCGGATCGTGTCCTCCGGCATCTCGTAAAAATAACGGGCTGCATGCCGGATGACGTAGCGCGGCTCCTCGAAGAGGCCCATGGCGCGCGCCGGGTTGCAGGAATCGTGGAAGGTGAGCCTCAGGTGATCGTTGCGGCGGGGATCCAGCTTCAGCTTTCCGTTGCGGATCAGATCGGAGGTGAACTCGGTGATGTGCACCATCTTCGTGGAGCGGGCGTTTTCGAAGCGCGTCCCCGTGATCGGCGAGACAGGCTCCTGGAGAAAGTCCGCCGGGCCGTTCATGGTGTCCATGTATTCGTGGAGAACCCTCCACATGTGGCCGCACTCGCCACCGAGAATCCACTTGACTCCGAGGCGTTTTGCCTCGGCGTAGATCTTGGCGTTGAGGCGCTTGATCAACTCGTGGGACGTGAAGAGGCCGAAGTTGCCCCCCTCGGATGCGTAGGTGCTGAAGGTGTAGTTCAGGCCGATCTCGTGGAAGAGCATCATGTAGCCCATGCAGGTATAGGTCCCCGGGTCGGCGAAAAAGTCGCCCGAGGGCGCGACGAACAGGATCTCGGCGCCCTTCCTGTTCAGCGGAACGTCCACCCGGACACCGGTTCGATCCTCGATGTCGTCGGCGAGAAACTCGAGCATGTCCTTGATGCCGCCGGGCTGGATTCCCAGGTGGTTTCCCGTCCGGAAGCAGTTCGCCACCGGTTCGATGACCCAGTTGATATTGCAGCCCACAAGGTTGAGCAGTTCCCTGCCGATCATGGTGATCTCCGCCTGGTCGATCCCGTAGGGGCAGAAGACGGAGCAGCGGCGACACTCCGTGCACTGGTAAAAGTAGTAGAACCACTCCTTGAGGACGTCCACGGTCAGATCCCGCGCCCCGGCAAGTCGTCCGAATCGTCTTCCCGACTCGGTAAAATAGCGTCGATAGACCGACCGCAAAAGCTCCGCCCTCAGCACGGGCATGTTCTTGGGATCGCCGCCGCCGATATAGAAGTGGCACTTGTCGGCGCAGGCGCCGCACCGCACGCAGAGATCCATGAAGAGCTTGAAGGAGCGATACTTCTCCAGGCGCTCCCGCATCCCGTCCAGGATGATCTGTTTCCAGTTCTCCGGCAGCTTCCAGTTTTCGTCATAGGGCTGCCAGGCTCTCGGGTTGGGCAGGTCGAGGTAGGTCAGGTTCTTTGCGGCAGCGCTGTAGCTCCATGTCCCCGGCCGGAAGTCGACGGGTGTGTCCATCCAAGCCGTCCGGGGCGGCTCGTAGCCGATCCGGATCAACTCGTCGGGTTTGAGGATCTTGATGGAGGACATGGCTACTCCTTCTCAACCGGAATCCCGGCCGTCTTCATCTGGTCCCGGAACTCGTTTTCGTACTCCTCGTAGGTGTGGACCTTCACCGGAGAATTCCACGGATTGATGTGCCTGCGCATCCGGCTGTCATTGGCCAGATTCCGTGTGGGGCTGAGAAACACCCCTCCCATGTGCATGAGCTTGCTGAAGGGAAACCACGCCAGGAGCGCACAGACCAGGAACAGATGGGTTTGGAACAGGGCGCTCACGCCCGATGGCACGACGGGTGAAAAACTCACCCACCCCAGGGCCAGGGTTTTCACCTGCTCCAGGTCGGCGGGAAAGACCGTTCGCATGAGGGTGCCCGTCGCGGCAACGGCCAGGATCAGGAGCACGGCGAAGTAATCCGTAAAGAGGGAGATGTAGCGAAGTTGCGGGACAACCACCCGGCGCAAAAACAGAAACGTCAGTCCTGCAAGGATTCCGGCGTCGCTCAGGAAAAAGGTCGGCAAACCGAGTTCAAAGAAACCGTCCAATGCCGCGACACCGCTGATGATGGGGCCCACGGGTTCAACGAAGAAGCGCATGTGGCGCACGAGGATGACCAGCAGGGACCAGTGAAACGTAAGCCCGAAAAACCAGAGCCACTTGGCGCTGCCGTAGACGGTCCGGCCCTCGTAAATCTCCGCCTGCGTGTTTCGGAAAAGCGAACGGAACAGAATCACTTCCAGCGCCATCCGGCCGATCACGCCAGCCGTATTCGAGGGGTTCTCTAGCGGCTTCGATTGAATCCAGGGTAGCGATTTCTCCTGCCCGCAGGTCGTCGGAATGCGGAAGGGAACGGGCGATCGAGCCCAGGAGACGATGCGCCAGACAAAGCCCGCCAGGAAAACGGCGAAGGCTCCGTAGGGGATGACCACGAGGAATAAAGATGCGAGGCCCGCACTCCCATGTGCGCCCCATGCAATAAGGGAAAGTATCAGGACGGCGAGCAGTGACCCGGCCAGGTTGATGATCAATGTACCCTCTTCCCCTTGGAGATCCCTCTATGCATCCTTCTGCAAAACAATCGCCTTGCCGATCAGATCGTGAAGCCCCACGATCTCGACACCCAGCCTGTGGGCCTGGACAAGCTCCCGGAGCTGTTTCTTGCAGTTTGCGCAGGGGGCGACAACGTACTTCGCCCCCGTCAGCCGGATCTGATCCGCTTTCTTGATCCCGCCTGCCGACATCCGCCAGTCGTGCAAGTCTTCGACGACCACAAGCCCGCCTCCTCCTCCGCAGCAGTAGTTCATCTGGCGATTTGGAGTCATCTCGACAAAATTCTGCACCACCGCCTTCAGCAGTTCCCGGGGCTGCTCGTAGAGTCCCGCTCCGCGCCCCAGGTTGCAGGGGTCGTGATAGGTGTAGACGCCGGGATTCTTCGCCGGATCCAGTTTGAGTTTTCCTTCCCTCAGAAAACGGTGGCTGACCTCGATGATGTTCTTGAGTTGAATCCCCCGATACTCGGGCCTGCCGAGAATTTTCTGGAAGAGGAAGCCCGACTTCGTGGCATGCCCGCACTCGCCGATGACGAGGGTCTTGCATTTCAGGCGATGGACCGGCTCCAGGAGACGGTTGAGAACCTTCTCCAGCACCACATCGCTGTAGAAAAGGCCGTAATTGATCGCGTCATAGTTCTCCGTGCTGACCGTCCAGCTTGCGCCTGCCGCATGAAAGGTCTTGGCGATGCCCAGCAGGGTGTCTGCCTCCATGATGAAGTCGCTCACCGGGGCGGCAAAAAAATACTCGGCCCCTTCAACGTCCCGGGGGATGGGAATGTCGATGCCCGTCTCGTCTTTCAACTCTTCCTCGAGAAAATCGAGAGTGTCGATGAAGGCCGGCTTCGGGATGGCGGACGTGTTGCCCGTTTCGCCGAGCTGGGCCCGGGTGCTGACAGTCATGTTCGTGGGAACGAAACCGAGGCTCTCCAGAAGCACGCGGCCGATGCGCGTGATGAGGGCATTGTCGACGGCCAGGGGGCAGTTGACGCCGCAACGCCGGCACATGGTGCACCGGTAGAAGGCGTCCACCATGTCGTCAATGTCCTCCTCCGTCAGCGCCTTGGCCCCCACGAGCCTGCCGAAGAGCTTTCCGGAGCGGGTGAAGTATTTCTTGTAGACCTTGCGGAGCAGATCGGAGCGCCACGCAGGCAGGTCGCGCTGGTCCCCCGAAGTCTGGTAGACCTGGCACTGCTCTGCGCAGTTGTTGCACTTGGCGCAGGTGCCGAGATACAACTCCAGGGGCAGATTGTAGATCTTTGCACCGAGGATCTCCCGGAGGGTCTCCAGAAAACGGACAACCCTTTCCTCGCGGGGAAGGGTCTTCTCACTTCGATAGGAGTATTTCGGGTCCGTATCTTGGCTGGGCTGATGCCGCTCCGTCATATCCGTTTATCTTCTACTCCTTCTGCCAGTTGATGTGGTGGTAGGTAAAGTACTTGGAGATGTAGTGGATCATCTTGCTCCAAGGCAGATAGATCAGGAACAGACTGACCAGAAAGACGGCCAGGAGTTGATCCCACGCAAGAGATGTCCCGCCCGGCTGAAAGGTCAGGAGACCCAGGATGTAGGATCGGGAAGAGGAAGAAGCGTGGGGTACCGAGGCTCGGAGCCCCGCCGTGGCAACGACCGCCAGAAAGGCGAGATTGAAATACTCCTCGAAGGAGGACAGCACCCGGAGGTTCCCGTCGACGAGCCGCAACCAGAAAATATAAATCACCGAGACGGCAAGAAGCCAGAGGCAATACCTCACCGGGAACCCCTGCGTCCAGCCGATCAGGTTCAAGACCAGGAAGAGCACGGCCCCCAGCATCGCCATGTGCATGCAGAAGGTCCCGACCCAGAGACGTCGATTGAAGCGGTAGAGGGTTTCAAAGGTGAAGATTTCCTTCGCCATGTACTTCAACTGGCTTGCAAGCCCTTCCGGCACGGGGTGCAGTGTCCATTTCACGTGGGCAGGCAGGGCAAGCCATTGCACAAATCGCCACCCCGTCCCTGCGAAGAATAGCCCCACAGCAATATAGGGAAAGACATTTGCAATGAATTCCGATCCGGTCATTCTTCTGACTCAATCAGGACTGGCCTGACCGGCCCATCACTCCCCACCGCCCGGCGTCGCGGCTGATGGAGAGTGAATCAGCCGTCAGGCCGGTTCGCTCCCCTTCGACTTTCAGACGCACCCTGTCGGCTTCGAGAGTCCCGCCAGCTTGCAGGCGCCCTTGGCCGGTCCCGTCGGGAAGAGCTCGTAGAGCCTCTTGAGGTCGATCCCGTTGTCCTTGCAGAGTTTGCGGATCATAGGCGCAATCCCGAACTGCTTGAAGTAGTTCCGCAGGTAATTGATAATCTTCCAATGTTCTTCAGTCAACGGGCCCTCTATGTTCTCCACATGGGCGTAAGCCTGGGCGAAGTCTTCGCTCCACTTGTCCAGCTCCTGAAGGAAACCGTCTTCATCGACTTCATAGGTTTTCCCTGCCAGCTCGATCTGGGGCATGCCTGAAACCTCCTTCCGTAATCTTTTGCGATATCGTGATCATTCGTTGTCTTTGAGACGACTGTCCCGGAGAGGAAAGGAACGCTTCCCCTTTCCGACGGAAGTCCCGGTACTGCCTAGCCCTCTCCACAAGGCCTTCAGCCCATTGGGGCGTTCCCAGGGCGTGAAGGTGGGTGAACGTGGCCATCACGTTTTTGCGGCACAGCCCATCCCTCTTGCCGGCGATTCCGCTGCCCCGCTCAACCCGGAAGGCCAGATGCCCTTCACCCGCGTCCCGGGCGAGGACCCGAGAGTAATGGAATTCGTGGCCTTTCAGCCTTGTTCCTACTGGAAAGAATGGGTTTTCCCTCTCCACATCCACAACGGTGTAGCCATGCGCCTGGGGCCGCTTCTCCATCACGAAAGACACAGGCAGGAAGCCGACCATGGGGTACTCATGGCCACCTACGGTCAGGGCTTCCCCCAGAAACATGAACCCCCCGCACTCGGCATAAATCGGCAGGCCCTTTTCCGCTGCCTCCCGCAGCGACAGGCGGAAGGCCTCGTTTTGAGCCAAGAGCCCTGCCTGGGTCTCCGGGAACCCACCCCCGATGTAGAGCGCATCGACGGAGTGCAATGAACTGTCGCTGACCGCGCTGATCTCCAGAATGTGTGCTCCCCGGTCGGCGAGGGTCTCGAGATTTTCAGGGTAGTAGAACTGGAAGGCCCTGTCCCGGATCACCCCAATGGTCACCTGCTCATGATCGGTCTTGTCCGCAGGCTGGAGTCCGGAAAACGCATGATCCTCCCAGGGGGTGGCGCTTTCAGCAACCTGTATCAGACCTTCCATATCCAGGTAATCCCCGGCGATGTCTGCCGCCTTGCCCAGGGCCGGCAGGACCCGGTCATGCTCCTGGGGTGGAATCAACCCGAGGTGCCTCTCCGAGAAGGGGATGTCCGCCATCCTCGGCACCGTACCCAGCACCGGCAGATGACAGTATTCTTCCACAGTCCTGCGCACAATCGAAGCATGGCGCTCTCCGGCTATCCGGTTGAGGATCACCCCCCGGATCGCCACCTCCGGGTCGAAGCGCTGGCAGCCCATGATCATGGCGGCCATCGTCCGTGTCACCTTGTCGCAGTCGACCACGAGGACCACGGGCGCCCTGAGGAGCTTTGCCAGTTCGGCCGTGCTGTGCTCTCCCTCCGGGTTGGAGCCGTCGTAAAGTCCCCGATTTCCCTCAACAATCGAGATGGCGTCCTTGGGGGCATGCCTTGAAAAGGAGCGGACGACCTCTTCGCGCCCCATCAGGAAGGTGTCCAGATTGCGGCACGTCCGTCCCGAAGCCAGGGAAAGCCAGGCAGCGTCGATGTAGTCGGGGCCCTTCTTGAAGGGCGCCACGGCGACACCCCGCTTGTTCAGCGCTGCAGCCAGCGCCGCGCATAGCGTCGTTTTACCCGCACTGCCTCGAAGCGCGGCGATGACCAGCCGGGGACAGGATCGGCTCATGCTCCAACACCTGTGAGCATAAAAGTCGCTATTCCTTCGGATAACATTCCGCCAGCACGAGATAGGTCGTGCTGCCGCTCGACCAGTATTTCAGGCACTCTTCATCGAGTAGGGCCTTGACGGCATTCTGGACGGCATGCCGGTCCTCATCGGGGAACCACTTGGTGACGTCCCGGATGTAGAACATCTTCTTATCGCCCTTTGATTTCTGCTGAAACGCCTCAAGGACCCTCGCCTTCAGATCTTCACCCATGGGCTACCTCCACTTGAACTGCGTCGAGGACCGGAATGTCTCCGTCGCCAAGTCGAAATCATCGATGTGCTTGTCCGTGAAGGGAATCCCCGTCAGGTTGAAGAAACGTTCCCAGCCGACGCGCTCGATCCACTCGCCCACGCGCTCGTGCTTGCGGGCGTTGCTTGCGTAGACCTCGATGATGTTCTTCACCGCGGCAACCGTTTCCGGCCATTTGGGTGGATTGTTCGGCAGGAAGGGAATTGCCAGCTTGGAAAACATGGGCCTGCTGCGAGCGTTCGATACCTTCCCGCCCACCCAGATGGAGATCCCGTCGTTTTCGGGATCGGCAATGGGCATGGCCGGGCAGACCGTGTAGCAGTTGCCGCAGTACATGCACTTCTCGGCGTTGACGGTGACGGTCTTGTTCTTCATATCTCCGCGGATGGCTCCGGTGGGGCAGGATGCCACGGTGGTCGGGATTTCACAGACGTTCGGAACGCGAGTATTGTCTGTCTTGGGGACCGTCCGGTGGATGCCCAGGATGGCGATGTCGGAGCAGTGCACGGCGCCGCACATGTTGAGACAGCATGCAAGGGCGATCCGCACATGATTGGGCAGCTTCATCGTTACGAAGTACTCGTGGATCTCTTCCATCAGCGCTTTCACGGGGCCCGAGGCGTCCGTGGCCGGCGTGTGGCAGTGCACCCAGCCCTGGGTGTGAACGATATTGGATATGGCGTGCCCAATCCCGCCGACGGGGTATTTCTTCTGGGCCAGCTCGGCCAGAAGTGGAGCCACCTTCTGTTTGTCCTCGAGGAGAAACTCGATGTTGTTACGGCTCGTGAAGCGCAGGTAGCCGTTGCAGTACTTCTCGGCGATATCGCAGATCTCGCGGATGTGGTCTGTCGAGAGAAGCCGTGGTGACCCCGCGCGCACCGTGTAGAGCTGATCCCCCGTTTCGCCGACATGCACCATCACACCCGGCTGGAGGATCTCGTGATAACGCCACTTACCGTAATTGCGCTGAATCATGGGAGGCAGCATGGTTTTATAATCAGGGGGTCCGATATCGGTAGGCATATCACTTCACCTCCTTCTTGATGTCTTCAGGCCAGAAAAAGACGTAAGGATTCGTCCTGGGGGCTTTCACCATCTGGGGCACCGCCGGGAGCCCGACGGCCCGGAGGAAAACGCGCATGCCCACGCGCTTAATCAGCTCGCCGACCCGTTCACGCGATTTGCCGTTTTCGCTCCACCAGTCCTGGATCTTGAGGATCAGATCCTTCAGCTCCTGGTAAGGGGGCTTCAACTCCATGAAGGGCACGATGACCCAGGACAGGAGCGCTCCCTCCACGATCGGAGCCTTGCCCCCGATGAGAATCGTGGCGCCCCTCTGATCTCCCGGCCTCAGGGCCTTCGGCATCAGGTTGATGCAGTGCATGCACCGGGTGCAGTCTTCGTCGTAGATCTTCAGCTCCTTGCCGTTGAACACCATACAGCGCGTCGGGCAGAGGTTACAGACCTCCCGCTGGATATCAAGACCCGCCGCGGCATAGGCGGCAACCTCTTTCTGGTCAATGGGGATATCCCCCTTCCAGGTTCCGATGATGGCCAGGTCGGACCGGGCAATCGAGGCAACACAGTCATTGGGGCAGGCCGCAATCTTGATCTTGAACTTGTAGGGGAACATGGGACGGTGAATCTCGTCCTGGAAGCTCATGGTGATGTTGTAACAGGCATCGAGGCTGTCTATGCAGGCCCACTCGCAGCGCCCCGGTCCCACGCAGGCACTTGGTGTGCGTAAAGCCGAGCCCGAGCCGCCGAGATCAAAGCCCTTTGCCGAGAGATCATCGAAGCAGTTCTGGAGGTGCTCCGTCGTGGTCCCCAAGAGAATGACGTCCCCGGTGGATCCGTGCATGTTGGTGAGCCCGCTGCCGTGTTTGTCCCAGACGTCGCAGAGATTGCGCAGGGCTTCGGTCTTGTAGAACCACCCCGTCGGGTGATTGACCCTCAACGTGTGGAAAGCCTGCACATTAGGGAACTCGTTGGGAATGTCCGAGTAGCGCCCGATAACCCCAGCTCCGTAACCTTTTACGCCCACGATTCCGCCATGCTTCCAGTGGCCGATTTTGTCTTTATAGGAACGCTCCAGCTGCAGCAGGAGATCCTTGGCCATGGGCTTTTTTTCGGCAGCCTGCTTCATGTCGTCGACAAAGCTTGGCCACTTCCCTCCGGCCAATTGGTCCAGAAGGGGCGTATCTGATTTTGACATGGGCATTACCTCCTTTGTTACTTGGATCAACCGATCTTCATCCAGTATTCCTTGAACACGAACGCGGACAGGATAATTCCCAGGGGAACATTGACAATGACACCGATCGTGAAGGCCCAGAAGGGCTTCAGCCCGAAGTGGGCGAGCTCCGCGAATCGTGTTGACAGGCCGATACAGAGGAAACAGAACACGAAGGCCCAGGAGCGCAGCTTCTTGATCGGCGAGATCACGTTGGGGTTGAGCACCCTGTCAAACCAGCTCGAGTTGGCCACGAGCTGGTTGAACACGATCGCCTGCTCCGGGGTCGCGCCCGTCGACAGGACTTTCAGGTCCTCGTCGTTGAGCTGCCCCTTGACCGTTGCCTGCCCTTTTTCCGTGTCGATCTTGATCCGGTCGGCGTACTGAGCCGGCACCTGGTAATTCGTGAAGTCCGCCTTGTAGTCCTTGCCCTTGAACTTCCCGGCCAGGTTGGCCTTGCCCCGGTAATCCGCAGGCACCATGGTGGAAACCCAGCTCATGATAAGGGAGGCCGCCAGGAACCCGAGAACAAATTTGGGAAAACGCTCCCAGATGATGCCGGCGCCCACGGCTGCCTTCTTTTCTCCCGTGCTCGTCTCCCAGTACATGACCGACACAACGGCCAGGATGAGGGCCCAGATCCCGATCCAGATATCCCGGCCGATGACCTTCATCAGGGTGAAGGTATGGATCGGCGCCTCACCGAAACGGGTCGCCAGTTCGGCCGCCACGGCAAAGCCCGCGGCATCGGCAAATTCCGATGTGCCCACGATGGCCCCCGCCACACCGGGCGTGATCATATCCGGGACGACCTGCTTCATGGCAAAGCTCAGGACGAAGATCATGAGGATGGCCCATACGGTCACGACGGCGATGGAGATGGAGATGTGCTCGTTCTTGGCCTTCACGGCGCCCCCGACGGCGATGGAGGCCGACACGCCGCAGACGGCCCCGCCGGCCCCCAGGACCGCACCGAACTGGGGCTCGAGCTTGAAAATCTTCGTGGCCGCCAGGTAGATCGTGAGCCACGTGGCCACGGACACGATGGTCGCTTGGAGCATTGCGATGGGCCCCGCGGTGATAATCATGGTCAGGGGAAGGGTCGCCCCGAGGAGGACGATGCCGGTCTTGATGTAGTATTCTGTTCTAAGGGAGACCTTCATCCAGGCTGGGATCTTGACCACGTTTGAGATCAGAAGCCCGATGATGAGGGCCAGCAGCGGCGCCTCCATGTTGAGCTCTTCCATCAGCTTCCATCCGGCAAGGTAGAAGATGGCCAGGGATCCGACAAACAGGATGATGAAACCGGGGATAAATTCCTTCAGCTTGTGACCCATGATGGCCATGGATACGCTGAAGACCGAGCCGAAAAGGAGAAAGATGATGAGATAGTTCCCGGCATTCTTCGTCAGATCCGCGATGACCTTGCTGAACGCGTCCAGTTTACCTGGAATGACGACCCAGCCCTTGATGGATCCCCCCGCCCAGAAAACAAAGATCGCAAGGAACACGATCCCGAGTCCCAGCCAAACGGACCACCAGTCTTCCGTCTTCCACATTTTCTCAAATTCTTTGCCGCTCATGGCACCCTCCTTTCCATGAAACAACTCTATGATTGCTGTTCCTGCACCCCGATTATAGGGCCGGGATGGACTCGAAGCACGATGTACAATAAAATAGGATCAAATCTTATGTCAATCTGTCATTTGAAGAATCATCAAATGCAAGGTTCGCATGAATCTCGAAGACATATATGGCTTCCCCCGGTTGGCATGCAGACGGCTGGCTCACTTTTTATCTGGAAATCCGCTTCCGAACCGATGTAGTGTTTCTTCGGCGTCTGTTTCAAGGTTTCTTCGTGAGGAAAGATGATGGTCGACGGGAAAACCGGGCCTCAGCGCCTGGAAAAAGAAGTCTCGAAAAGAGCCTGTGCCCTCCTCTGGGATGAGTCGCTCGCCTGGGGATTGATGGCCCGGCAGGCACTGAAGGAGGCGGGACTGCCTTTCGATCTGCTCCGGTCGAAAGAAATTTGCGGGGGAGCGCTTTCCCGCTACCGGATGCTCTTTGTCCCCGGCGGCTGGGCATCGAACAAGTTAAGTGCACTGGGAGACGGGGGACAAGAGGAAATCAGGCGCTTCGTCGAGGCAGGCGGCAGCTACCTGGGCATCTGCGGGGGCGCGGGATTGGCCACGGAAGACGGCATCGGCCTCTTGCCCATCCGGAGAAAACCAACGACGGAAAGGGTTGCCAGCTTCAGCGGGCCGATCCGACTCTCGCTGGCCAGTCACGGGATCTGGCAGGGGATTGAAACACCTCTTTTTACCGCCTGGTGGCCCTCACAGCTCCAGGCAGAGGATCAACGGACCCGTGTGCTGGCCTCCTATGAAGGGGCCTTGCCTGATGCCTTCAGCTCCGATATCCCCGTGGGCGAAGGCAACACCACCGGCTGGCGGAAACTGGAGAAGCGATACGGCATCCTCCTGGACCCGGCGCGCCTGCACGGCGAGCCTGCCGTGATGGAGGGGAATTTCAGCCGCGGCAGAGTCGTCCTGTCGCTCGTCCATTTCGATACGCCCGGAGACTCAAACGGTGCAACTGTCCTGCGAAACCTCTGGGATGACCTGGCGCCGGGTTGGTCATCTGACTCCCAAGCAGTCAAGTCATCATCGCATCATCGTCCCCTTCCAGCCCTCCCGCCGGAGCTTTTTGACCGCCTCGGGGAAATAAGGACCGCCGTGGCAGATCTGATCGAATCGGGCTCGAAACACTCCCTGTGGTATTGGCGGAATTCGTTGCTTCTGCAGTGGCGTCGGGGTGTCCGGGGCCTGGAATACGGCACGTTGGCCGTGATGATCGGGGAAATCGCGAAACGACTCGACGATTCCCGGCCCGACGGCGGGCCGGCACATCCCGAATCGATGAAATCATCACGAATGAAAGAGGACCTGTCGGAAATCCGGGATCAGATCATTCCCTTTGTCGAGAAGGCGAAAGATCTTCTGGCGAGAGAACGGCTCTTCATGCAGACGGCGCCCCTGTCTCCGCTGGTATGTGCGGATACGGAGATCAGCTGTATCAGGCAGGAA
>Ga0316628_100002418_pt1 | contig 13848 bp, 13 predicted proteins | sample OWC_Aug_M2_C1_D5_FD_207648 | JGI IMG/M metagenome (GOLD analysis project Ga0316628, IMG submission 207648) | Wetland soil microbial communities from Old Woman Creek delta, Ohio, United States - OWC_Aug_M2_C1_D5_C | ecosystem: Environmental > Terrestrial > Soil > Wetlands | place: USA: Ohio... | reverse complement strand
CCCCGGCCGAGCTGTTCACCGAAATCGGGTTGACGCCATCGCGCGGCGAAGCCAAGCGGCTCATCGCCCAGGGCGGGCTTTCGGTCAATAACGAGCGCCTCGACGGACTATCGCGCCTGCTGAACCTCAAGGACGTCGGTCCGGATGGGATGATCCTCAAGGCCGGCAAGAAAAAAATCCACCGCGTCGTCGTCCGGGATTAGGGTAACGAATCGGCCGGATTCCCGGCCGGAGATCATTCGCAGGCCTGAAGGACTTTCCGCGCCTCTTCGGCGTCCTCGGCCCGAACCCAGAACTGGACGGGGTCGATGCCCGGGATCGCGGTCTGCAGAGGCTCGCCGGAAGTCCAATACTCGATGTCCGCTTCCTCGAGAAGCGATTTGGCTATGATGATGAGCCCGTAATTCCGCGTTTCCAGGACGGTGACCGTTTGGAGCTCGCTCGGGCCGTGAAATTCGTTTCGGCTCATGGATTCCCCCTTTACGCTCGATTTGTCGTCATTGAGCCGTCGCCGGCGGCGCGATTTTGGGCGGATGGCCGAAAACGCTCTCGTATCGGGCGGGATAGGCGTCTTTCCCGCAGAGAAACATTCCGGAAAGCGGAAGCCGGGCCCGGGCCAGACGGGACATCTCGGCGGCGATCCTCCGGATGTCCCACTGGGCGGACGCGTCCTCGCGCAAGCGGGAAATGTGATAAAGCTCGCGGAGGTTGACGCTCAGAAGAACCCGGCGGCGATGGGCGTTGGTCAGGACATAGGCCGCGGCCGGGCCGGCGGCCTCCTTCAGGACGGCATAGGCCATCCCCGTCCGGGCGATGAGCTCCCGGAACGCGGCCGCCTCGCCTGCCGCCTCGACCGACGGCGGAACGGTGGCGCCGAGGGACGGATCATATTCTTGGACGGTTACCGTGGCCATGCGATGGCGCTTGAGTTGGGCGAAACAGGAGGCCGAAACGATCAGCTCGAACGTCAGCCGGGCGTGTTCGAACTCCCGGGGCGGGACATCGTAAAATTCCATCCGCTCGAAAAGAGCGAGAAAAAGAGCCCTCTTCCGCCGGACGGAGAACTTCCGGACGTCGGCCCGGCAACGATCGAACGAACGGGTTCCGGAAGCATGGAGGACGGCCGACAGGATGCGGTCGTCGCCGTCCGGCGTGGCCTCGAAAACGCGGACGTCCGGCTCCGCCGTCCGGCCCCGGGCCTTCGCGATCCGCTTCCGGCCGCCGCCGATTTCCCGTCCGGCCGCCGCTCGAAAGGCGGCCGCCGTTTCCGCGTCAAAAGGCGTCGCCGCGGTGAAAAGAATAAGCGACGGCGCGACCCGCCGCGCTTCTTCGGCCAGTCTCCGGTTGAGCGCGGCGATTTCGGCTGAAGGATGGGCGGCGAATCGACGGATCATCAGCTCGAGGTTCCGGGCGTTGATCGTCAATCCCAGCTGGCCCTCGGTCGCCAGGCTGACGGCGTAGCGGGCGTCTTCCTTGGCCCAGCCATCCAGGACCGCCTGCCGGGCTGGATCGCCCGCCGCCTCCGGATGGGCGGCGAACACATGCGGCCGCAGCCTGGCGTAAAGGGCGTGATAAAGGGCGTTTTGGGCCCTGACCGTCTCGTCGAACAGCCTCCGTTTGCCCGCCCGGACGATCTCCTCGGGCACGACGAAATCGTTCCCCAGCTTGATGTACCGCTGCGATTTCTCGGTGAACGAGCAGAGGCGGAATTTCTCGATCTCCTCGATAGCCAGACGGCTGACGCCGCAGATGTCGAAATTGAAGACGGCATGCTCGGCCACGGAATGATGGCCCATTTTGAAGATGATGTTCCGGTTCGAGCGCCGGGCCTTTTCCACCTCGGCCCGGGCCGCCCGGCGCAATTCGTCGACGGGCCTGGGGTCCCGGGAAATCCGGGCGTAGGCCGCCGAGAGCGTTTCGGGAGTCAGATCGAGACGGTTCGGGGCGGACCGGCGGACCTCGTCCAGGGCTTCCCGGTCGACGTTATATCCCGCCAGAACGACCTTCATGAATCAGGCGGGATTTTCCGGGCCTTCGAAGGCGATCTTAAGGACAACCTGGTATTCCTTGATGCGCCCGTCGCGGATCGAGCCGCGCTGCTCGACGACCTGGAAGAAATGGGCCTTCCGGCCGGACCGGACAATCTCCTCGACCGCCGACCGAACGGCTTCGCTGAATCCCGACGGCGATGTTCCGACGACTTCGATCATCTGAAGCATGGTCCTCTCCTTGGACAATTCAGAGGGGAATGGGCATCGCGCTGGACGCGATGAACACGCCCGGCAGGACATCGTTGCAGCGCGGACAACGGTCGTTGACAAGAAGATTTTCGATCACTTCGAAGCCGCGCCGGCGGATCAACTTCGTCCGGCAATTGGGGCAGACGGTCGGCTCGGTCTCCCCCGAGATGTTCCCGGTATAGATGAAATGGAGCCCCTTCCGGCGCCCGACATCGGCTGCCCGGGCCAGCGTGTCCAGGGGCGTCGCCGGGACCGAAGCGAATTCGTAGTCCGGATGGAACCGGCTGATATGCCAGGGAATATTGCGATCGAGGCCGGCCAGGAACCGGGCGATCTCCGAGATTTCCGCGTCGTCGTCGTTGAATCCCGGGACGATGAGGGTCGTCACCTCGACCCAGATCCCCATTTTCTTCATCAGGGCGATCGAGTCCAGCACCGGCTGAAGGCGTCCGCCGCAGATCTTCTGGTAGGTTTCGTCGCTGAAAGCCTTGAGGTCGACGTTGGCCGCGTCCAGGAAGGGACGGATCACCTTGAGGGCTTCGGCGGTCATAAAGCCGTTGGTCACGAAGGTGTTGGTCATCCCGGCCGCCCGGGCCAGGATGGCCGTATCCAGGGCGTATTCGAAAAAGATGGTCGGCTCGGTGTAGGTGTAGGAAATGCTCCGGCAACCCGCGTTCCGGGCCAGACGGACGATGGCCTCGGGAGACAGGGGGCGGCCTTCGCGGAACGGGCTGGCTTCCTGCACCCGCTGGGAGATCCTCCAGTTCTGGCAGAAGCCGCAGCGGAAATTGCATCCGACCGTGGCGATGGAGAACGACTTCGTCCCCGGGAAGAAATGAAAGAACGGCTTCTTTTCGATCGGATCCGGCGAGGCGGCCACGACTTCGCCGTAAGCCAGAGTCACGAGCTTTCCGGCCCGGTTTTTCCGGACGCCGCAGATGCCGTACTTGCCCGGTTCGATCTCGCAGCGATGAGCGCACAGGGCGCAGATGACGCGATCACGGCCGGTGGAGGACCAGAGACGGGCGGCGTGAAACTCGACCGAAGAGCCAGCCGGAGATGTCATGGGTTCATTTTATTCGAAAACGGGAACGGGCACAAAGCCCGAAGCGGGCAATCGCCGCAGGCGGGTTTGCGGGCCTGGCAGACGGCCCGGCCGTGGCTGACGACCCAAAAGTTGAAATCGCCCCAACAAGTCCGGGGGATGATCTCGAGGAGGTCGCCTTCGACCTTCTCCGGGTTCGCCGCCTCGCTCAAACCCAGCCGCCGGGAGACGCGGAAAACATGAACATCGACGGCGATACCCTCGTCCTTGCGGAAGGCGGCGTGAAGGACGATGTTGGCGGTCTTGCGGGCGACGCCCGGCAGGGTCAGAAGCTCCTCCATGGTCGACGGAACCCGGCCGCCGAAATCGTCGCGGATTTTTCGGGCCGCGGCCCGGATGTTCTTGGCCTTGTTCCGGAAGAAACCCGTCGAGCGGATATCGTTTTCGAGCTCCGCCGGCTCGCTTTCGGCGTACGCCCGGACGTCGGCGTATTTCTTGAAAAGGGCCGGGGTCACCATGTTGACCCGCTTGTCGGTGCACTGGGCTGAAAGGATCGTCGCGACCAGGATCTCCATCGGCGTCCGGAAATGGAGAAACGGCTTCGGATCCGGATATTCCTTTTTCAGGATCCGGAGGATGTCACGGATTCGCTGAGATTCGTCGGAAGGCATCAGGCACCGATATGAAAGAGTTCCTGGCCTTCATGCTCGGCCGCGACATCGTAATAGTCCGGGAAGCGTTCCAGGAGGTCGATTTCCGAGCGAAGCATGTAATAGTGGCTGCGTTCGGCCCGGGCGAGGTAATCAAGGATCCTCCGAGACTGGGCATCCTCGGCCAGGGCCTTGGCCCCCCGGTAATAGTCTTCGGCTTCCTTCTCCTTGGCCATGGCCAGACGGAAAATCTCCGGAACGGTGGTGGCCTCATCGACGGGAACAGACTTTTTCGGCCTGGCCGAAACCGCCGGAACAATGAGGGTCAGGCCGGGAAAGTGGTCCTTGAATAGCCGTTCAAGGATCCCCTTGTGGCGATCCTCCTCCCGGGCCAGGAAGGTCAGCTTCTCCCTCAAGGCCTCGTTTCGGATCTTTTCCAAAAGGCCTCGGTAGATCTCGGCCGCGTCGATCTCGGCCCTGATCGCGACCGGATAGACGTCGGCGGGCCTCATCTTGGGGTTGAACGACATGGGCGCCTCCTTTTTTACTCGATTATCCGACCGGCTCAGAGCCGGATCATCCGTTCGATCGCCCGGCGCGCCCGGACGGCGATGTCGGGCGGAACGATCACTCGCGGAGTCATCGTCTCCAGGGCGTCGACGATCTTCGGAAGCGTGACTTTCTTCATGTTCGGGCAGAGGGCGGTTTCCTTGACCGGGTGGAATCGGACTCCCGGATGATCCTTGGCCAGGCGGTGGATCATGCCGCACTCCGTCGCGATGATCACCTCGGGAGCGGTATTCACGGCCGCTTCGCGCACCATTCCGCCCGTCGACAAAACCCGATCGGCCAGGTCGAGGACTTCGGGGCGGCACTCGGGATGGGCCCAGACGACGGCCCCGGGGTGTTTTTCCCGGGCGCCCCGGATGTCCTTGGCCCGAATGCCCTGATGGACATGGCAGTAGCCGTCCCATGGGATGATTTTTTTCGAGGTGTGCCGCTGGGTCCAGGCGGCCAGGTTTTTATCCGGGCCGAAGAGGATTTCGGAATCGGGAAGGGAATTCACGACCCGATCGGCGTTGGCCGATGTGCAACAGATATCGCATTCGGCCTTGGCCGCGGCCGAGGTGTTGACGTAAAGGACGACCGGCCGGCCGGGATATTGCCTCTTCCATTCGATCAGGTCCTCGGCCGGGAGCATGTCGGCCATGGGGCAGCCCGCCCCGTCGTCCGGGAGCAGGACGGTCTTATCCGGGGATAGGACGGCCGCAGTCTCGGCCATGAATAAAACGCCGCAAAAGACGATGACCCGGCCTTCAACCTCGGCCGCCTTCCGGCTGAGCTCGAGCGAGTCGCCGACGAAGTCCGCCGCTTCCTGGACGTCCAGGCGTTGATAGTTGTGGGCGAGAATGACGGCCCCGCGCTCCCGGGCCAGGTCCCGGATCCGCCGCGTCAAGGCGGCGGGATCGGCCGTGGCCTTCGCCGGAGTCATCGGGTCACCGCTCGAGCTGGGCCCCGCAATGCGTGCAGTTGGTCTCGGCCTTGTTCGTATAGAGATGGCAGTGGCCGCATTCGACGAGGTCCAAGTCGCACTTCCGGCAGGAACACATCTCCGGCGAATTATCCACCGGTCCGTCGCAGTAGGGGCATCGCTCGGGCGCGCCTTCGGCCGCCTCATGATCATGGTCGCCGACGATGTTCGGGCCGGCGGCGGTTCCGGCCTTGCGGGCCTGATAATTCTCCAGGGCGGCATGGAGGGCGTCAGCCCCGAGGTTGGAGCAGTGCATTTTGTTCTTGGGTAGGCCGCCGAGCTCCTCGGCGACTTTCTCGTTGGTGATTTCCATGGCCTCGGCCACCGTCTTGCCGAGGGCCATCTCCGTCACCATGCTCGAGACGGCGATGGCCGCCCCGCAGCCGAACGTCTGGAACTTGACGTCGGTCAGCCGGTCGTCCTTGACCTTGACGTAGAACGTCATCATATCGCCGCAAACGGGGTTGCCGACCTGGCCGACGCCGTCGGCGTCGGGCAGGGTGCCTACGTTCCGGGGATTCTGGAAATGGTCCATGACCTTATCGGAATAAATCATCGGCCGGACTCCTTCAAATACGCGGTATAGAGGGGCGACATGTTCCGCAGCCGTTCGACGACCGGGGGGAAGATCTCCAGGACGCGGTCGATGTCCTCGGCGGAAATCGTATCGATCAGGCTGAAAATCAGCGAGCCCTGGGCCAAGGCGTGATCCAGGCCCATGGCCAGCAGGACATGGGAGACTTTCAGGGATTTCGAGGTGCAGGCCGAAAAGCTCGAGGCTGCGATCCCTTTGAAATCGAGGCCGAGGAGCATCGCCTCGCCCTCGACGAATTCGACGCAGAAGCTGGCGTGGTACGGAAGGCGCCGGTCGGGCGATCCGGTCAGGCGGACCCGCTCGATCGACCGGGTCAGCCCGCCGATCAACCGGTCGCGGAGGGCCGACATTCGGCCCGCCCGCTCGGTCATCGCCGCGGCGGCCAGGCGCGCGGCTTTGCCCATTCCCACGATCGCCGGGACGTCTTCGGACCCGCCCCGGCGGCCGCCTTCCTGGATCCCGCCTTCGATCTGAGGAACAAGCTTCCGGCCCTTTTTCAGAAAGAGGGCGGCGCTCCCCTTCGGCCCGTAAAAGACGTTTCCGCTGAGGCTGAGAGCGTCCACGCCCAAGGCCTTGACGTCAAGGGGAATGTTGCCGGCGGCGGCGACGGCGTCCGTATGGACGAGGGCGCCGGGCGCCTTGGCCCGGACTTCCCTGACGATTTCGGCGACCGATTCGATCGTCCCGACCTCGGAATTGGCCGTCATCACCGAAACGAGAATCGTTTCCGGCCGGAGGGCCTTGGCCACGTCGGCCGGATCGATCCATCCTTCCCCGTCGACCGGAACGAGGGTCGCGGCGAAGCCGGATCGCTCCAGGCTTTTGACGGCGTTGAGGACGGAGGCGTGCTCGATCGAGGAAACGACGAGATGATTCCCCTTGGCTTTCTGAGCCTGGGCAAGGCCCTTGATCGCCAGGTTATTCGCTTCCGTGCCGCTGGCCGTGAAAATGACCTCGTCCGGAACGGCTCCGATCAACGCGGCCACGCCCTCCCGGGCTTCCTCGACGGCTTCGGCCGCGGTCTGGCCGTCGGAATGGAGGCTTTGCGGATTGCCGAACCTATCCCCCATGAAGGGGCGCATCGCCTCCGTCACAGCCGGATCGATCGGGGCGGCCGCGATGTGATCGAGGTAAATCCGTTTCATCGGCCGGCGGAAAGGGCGGGATCAGAGCGAGACGACTTCCTTGACCTCGGGGACTTCCTTCTTCAGGATCCGCTCGATGCCCATCTTCAGGGTCAGCTGGGACATCGGGCAACCGCCGCAGGCGCCTTTCAGGCGGACCTTGACCACGCCGTCCTTCTCGATCCCGACGAGCTCGACGTCGCCGCCGTCCATTTGAAGCTGGGGCCGGATTTTATTCAACGCCGCTTCGACTTTCTCTTTCATGAACATCTCCTTGTCCGGAATATCTTAATATAGTCCCTTCGAGCCGCTTTTTCCAGCCGAGGACCGGATCCGGAGGGAATAAATTAATTCCTATAGGAATGATAGGTTTTAACCGTGCGAAAGTCAAGCCCCATCGTGACAGCGGAAGGATAGTCTGGAGAGAATATGCGGGCGTCACCATCCCGATCCGGGCAAAGCCTTTCAATCGACTCCGGGTGGGAGGCTGGAGGCCCATTAAATAAGGATTCTTCTCCATAGCCCCCCTATCTTGACGGCGGGCGAGCGTCCCGAGGATGTATTGGGAATCAAGACGCCTTTGGAAGAATGAATAGATCGAAAATGCCCGTTTGCGCACGGGTGACACGGAGATGCCCACCGGAGCGCCAGGGGTTCCCCACGGGGGGATGGGTGGCGCGAGGATGGGCGCTCCGTGGCAGGACCCGAAGCACGGGCATTGGCAGCTTTCCGCGGGGATTAACGGATACAAAAAGAGAGCGAGCCCGCCGTCACGAACACTTGTTCCAGCCGCAATTGGGGCAGACCGGGCACTTCTCGTCGGGCAGAGTGGCCCCGCACTGCCGGCACTGGTCCTGGAACATGTCCTTCGAGCCGTTCTTGGCCTCCCCGAAGTGGCGCTCGAGGACGCGGGCGACGGCGTCGGGAATCGAGGTCACGAGCCCGCCTTCGGTGAAGATCGGCTCGGATCCCCCGATTCCCTTGAGCTGGGAGACCAGCTCCTTGGGATCGACCCCGCTCCTGAGGGCCAGCGAAATCAGCCGGCCGATGGCCTCGGCGTCGGCCATGGTCGAATAGCCGCTCTTTCCGATCGAGGCGAAGACCTCGAACGGCTTCTGGTTGAAGAAGGTGATGGTGATGTAGAGGTTGCCGAAGCCGGTCTTAATCTTGTCCGTGACCGACGTCAGGGTGTCCGGCCGTTCTTCCGGAAGGCGCCGAGACGGCGGGGCGGTCTTGACCAGGACCTGTTCCTCGCGACACCCGTCGCGATAGACGGTGATGCCCTTCGTCCCCAACTCGTAGGCCAGGAGATAAGCGGCTTCGACGTCCTTGAGGGTCGCGGCGTGAGGCAGGTTGATCGTCTTGGAGACGGAGTTGTCAACCGATTTCTGGAACGCCGCCTGGGTCCGGATGTGCCCCTCGGGGGAAACGTCATGGGCCGTGACGAAATACCCGGGGAGCTTTTTCCCGGGGTTCTTGTCCTTCCATTCGGCGTACAGGGGATGGACGTCCTTGATCTCGGCGTCCAGGATCCGGGACGTGAATTCGAAGGCGAACACCGGCTCGATGCTCGAGGAACAGCCGGCGATCCGGGAGATCGTTCCGGTCGGGGCGATCGTGAAGACGGTCGCGTTCCGCATCTTCCGCCCTTTGAAGACGGATTTGCCGATGTTCGGAAAATTCCCCCGGGTCCGGGCCAGCTGGACGGAGGCTTCCGTCGCCCGGGACCGGAGAAAAGCCGCGATTTTTTCAGCCAGGGCCAGGGCTTCGGGCGCGTCGTAGCGGATCTTCATCTTAAGCAGGAGGTCGGCCCAACCCATGATTCCCAGGCCGATCCGCCGGTTGCCCTTCGATATCGCCTCGATCTGGGGCAGCGGATACTCGTTGACGTCGATGACGTCGTCCAGAAAACGGACGGCCGCGGCGATGACCTCGGCGAAACGCTCTCCATCGAAGGATTCGGGCTTGGCGGGATCGAAGAAATTGGCCAGGTTGATCGAGCCGAGGTTGCAGGACTCGTACGGGTGGAGCGGCTGCTCGCCGCAGGGGTTCGTCGCGCTGATCGGGCCGAGGGCCCGGGTGGGATTGGAGGCGTTGATCCGGTCGATGAAGATCAGCCCTGGATCGCCGATCGCCCAGGCCGACTCGACGATCATCCGGAAGATCTTGCGGGCGTCCTTGCGGTCGACGGCTTTTTTCGTCCGCGGGTCGGCGATCTCGTAGCTCGTCCCCTTCCGGACGGCCTCCATGAAGGCGCCGGTCGCGGCCACCGAGATGTTGAAGTTGCCGACGCTCTTCCCGTCCTTCTTCATCAGGATGAATTCCTCGATGTCGGGATGGTCGACCCGGAGGATGCCCATGTTGGCCCCGCGGCGGGTGCCGCCCTGCTTGACCGCCTCGGTCGCCGCGTCAATGACTTTAAGGAAGGAGACTGGGCCGGAGGCGACGCCCTGGGTCCGCTGGACGAAACTGCCTTTCGGCCGGAGACGGCTGAAGTCGAATCCCGTCCCCCCGCCCTCCTTGTGGACCAGGGCGGCGTTCTTGACCGTCTCGAAGATCGATTCCATCGAATCCTCGATGGGCAGGACGAAACAAGCGCTGAGGCACATCCCGCGGCCGGCCCCGGTCAGGGTGGGGCTGTTGGGCAGGAAATCGCGGGCCATCATCAAGTCGAAAAACCGCTTGGTCCACGCCTCCCGGTCCTTGGCCGTCCGTTCCGCCGCGGCGACGGCCCGGGCGACGCGAAGGAACAGGTCGGCCGGGGTCTTGTCGACCGTCTCCCCTTTCTCGTTCTTGAGGAAATAGCGGGTTTTCAAGATCCGAAGGGCGTTGGCCGAGAATCCAGCCTGAGCGGCGGTCGTCATCGAGGGTACTCCCCGGGCCGGGCGGCCTCGGAGGGCGCCGGGCCCGCGACTAATTTCATACTAAAATGATAGTATTAATATACACCAAAACAAGCAAAATTGCCAAATCCCGAAATGGCGGGGACGCGCCCCCCCCGGTTTTTAGAACTTGAACCCGGCCAATATCAGGAACAGGTTTGTCTTCACCGTCGGCTCGTCCGGGACCGGATCCTTCACCATGTTGGCGAGTCCGAGATGGTAGCGGAGCTCGACGAAAAGATTCATGCCGCCGAGCGGGATGCCGACCCCGCCGCCGAAGACCAGGCCGTAGTCGATCTGCTGGACGGTCTGATCGGGCTTGTTCATGTCCTCTTCCCCGCTTTCCGAATCGCTCCCGTCGGTTATAACGTATTTGACCTTCGCCGAAGTGACATATCCGATCTCGCCGCCGCCGAGCACGTACGGGTTGATCCCGCTGACGGGAAGGTTGAATTTCAATAGGACCGGGACGCTGATTTCCGGAAAATTGACCTTGAAGTCGAACGAGGAGCCGGAGTCCGACCCTTCGTATCGGACTCCCTTGGGGAGATACATGAGGTCGATCTCGAAACCGAGGGTTCCCCCGGTCTCGAAACCGATACCGCCGGCGAATCCGGCCAGCGACTTCCGGTATTCCTTATCCAATTCGTCATATTCATTGGTCGAATACGTCAAGCCGGCCATGCCGTAGGCGGCCATGACCTTGAATCCGCCGACGCTCGTGGCGATCGGGGCATACACGGGCGCCTCTGCCGTCGGCTGAGTCGCGGATGGTTGAACGGGTTTGGGTTGGGCCGGGGGCGGAGTGACGGGCTTGGTTTCCTCGGGAGTCGGAGCGACGCCGCCGCTGACGACATCCACGACGTTGACGTGGATGTAGGCGGTCAGGCTGACGCCGAGCTCGTTCGTCACCGAAACCTCATACCAGTCGCCGACTTTCTGCTTGGACTCGAGCAACGTCCCCAGCTTCACCTGCTTGATGACCGCGGCCCCCGTATCGGGCTGGGATCGGACGTTGGCCACGTTGACTTTTACCTTCAGGACAGTCGTCTGGGCCGACAGAATCATGCCGCCGAAAACACACATGGCGACGAGCACGAGGGCGATGCGTTTCATGGAGTCCTCCCGTTAGAAAGCGGTCAGGTCTTCTCTTTTATGCCATGAAGAAAGGAAAAGATCAAGCGGATGTTTTTTAACCTGGATTATTCACGAGCCGAGATGGCCGCAGATGCAAGGCGCGGAGGGTGAAGCTGTGCTAATCGCACTGCGAGCCCTTAGCAACGAAGCAGATGCGGCCATATCGACTCGCCCCGACTCGCAAGGCTCGTGTGGGACTTGCTTCGGCTCACAAGGTGAGCAAAGCGTCGCCCGAAGGGTAAAAACTCATCTTTTGTATTTTATTGATAATAATATTAAAAGTTTTAGAATTTTTATGAATAATTCAGGTTAAAGGATCCGTCGGGGAAGAACCGGGTTCAGACGGGATAGAATCTCGTAGCCGATGGTCCCGGCGAGGGCGGCCAGCGATTCGGCCGAAATGGATTCCCGGCCGTCACGCCCGATCAGCGTGACGACGTCGCCGGCGGCCGCTCCCGGAATATCGGTGACGTCGGCGGTGAAGAAATTCATCGCGATCCGGCCGCGGACGGCCGCCCTCTTCCCGCGAATCAGGACGTGGGCGGTGTTCGACAAACCCCGATCATACCCGTCGGAATAGCCGACGGGAATGACGGCCAGGCGGGTCGCCCGGGTCGTCCGGAACGTGCACCCGTAACCGACAAAACCGCCCTTGGGGACCCGCTTGATCTGGGCGATCCTGGCCCGCCAGGAGAGGACGGGTTTGAGGACGAAGGGTTTCCGGCTCCGGAGCCGGCAGGACAGGTAGGTTTCCTTCGACGGCCAGAGCCCGTACAACCCGATTCCCAGGCGGATCATCCCGAACCGCGACTCGGGAAACACGATCGCCGCGGCGGTGGCCGCCATGTGGCGGATCGGAATGACGATTCCGGCCTTGCGGAGCAGGGCCAGCCCTTCGGCAAACTGGGCCGCCTGACGCTTGGGATATTCGAGCGAGGTCGTGTCCTCGACGTTGGCGAAATGGGAGGAAAGGCCTTCGATCTCGAGGCCGGGGAGACGGGCCAGCGTCCGGACGAACGCCGCGATCTCCGTCACCCGCAGACCCTGCCGGTTGGTCCCGGTCTCGAGCTTGACGTGAACGCGGGCCCGCGTGCGAAGGTGAACCGCTTCCCGGGACAGGCCTTCGGCCGTTTTCCGGTCATAGATCGTGAACCGGAAGCCGTGGCCGAGGGCTTCGGCGAAACACCCCGGAGCGACGGGGCCGAGGATCAGGACGGGGGCCTCGAGGCCGGCCGCGCGCAGAGCCGATCCCTCTTCGACCGAATGGACCCCAAGCCAATCGACGCCGGCCGAAAGGGCGAGACGGCTCGTTTCGACCATCCCGTGGCCGTAGGCGTTGGCCTTGACCACCGCCAGGAGAAGACGACGCGGGCCGGCCAAAGCCCGGAACCGATGGACGTTGGAGGCCAGGGCTTTCCGGTCAAGCTCGATCCATTGCCAGAAAAGGCCGTCGTTTGGGTCCGTCATGGGCATCAGGGATCAGGCGCCGGCGAGTCCCTTGCGGACGGCGGCCAGGTCGATCAATCCGGCCAAGGCCTCATCCCGGAAAATCGTCTCGTCCCGCTCGACGCCGGTGGAAATTACGGCAGCCCGGGCTTCGATCCGGTCCTCGAGAAAGCGGAGATAGTCCTTGAATTCCCGCGGCAATTTTTCGAAATCCTTGACGCCGTGGACGGGGGTCTTCCAGCCGGGCAAGGTTTGATAGACGGGAGTGACCCGTTCCAGGATTTCCGTCTCGACCGGGAAATCCGAGAGCGGCGTTCCTTTATAAAGGTAGGACGTGCAGACCTTGATCTCGGGGAACGTGTCAAGGACGTCGGGCTTGGTCACGATCACCTGGACGATCCCGTTGACCCGGCAGGCATAGGCCGCGGCCACGGCGTCGAACCAGCCGCAACGCCGCGGCCGGCCAGTCGTCGCCCCGAATTCGTCGCCGCGCTTGGCCAGGAGTTTCCCGTCCTCGTCGAAAAGCTCCGTCGGGAAGGGGCCCGAGCCGACCCGGGTCGTGTAGGCCTTCGTCACGCCCAAAACCGCGTCGATCGCCGTGGGGCCGACGCCCGTCCCGGTGCAGACGCCGCCGGCGGTCGGATTGGAGGAGGTCACGTACGGATACGTGCCGTGATCGACATCGAGGAGGACGCCCTGGGCTCCCTCAAAAAGAACGGGCTGGCCCGCCCTCAGGATTTCATGGAGAATCCGGGAGACATCCTTGATGTAAGGAGCCATCCGGCGCGCATACTCCGCGTAGGCCGCGAAGACGCCCTCCGGGTCGAGAGGAGCCAATCCCCTGAGGATGGCGATCTCGTTCTTTTCCGCGGTGTTCCGGAAGATCTTCTCCCGGAGGACGGCAAGATCGAGAAGGTCGCCCGCCCGAATCCCGCGGCGGCCGATCTTGTCCTCGTAGGCCGGGCCGATTCCCCGGCAGGTCGTTCCGATTTTCTTTTCACCCAGGGCCTCCTCCGAGGCCCGTTCGAGAAGCCCGTGATACGGCAGGATGAGATGGGCGGTCCGGCTGACGACGAGGAATTCGTCGCGGATGCCGACCGCCGACTTCAAGGCGTCGAGCTCTTCAAGGAAGGCCCGGGGATCGATGACGACGCCGTTGCCGATGAGGCAGAGCGTCCCCGGATGGAGGATGCCCGAA
>Ga0316628_100002417_pt1 | contig 13856 bp, 11 predicted proteins | sample OWC_Aug_M2_C1_D5_FD_207648 | JGI IMG/M metagenome (GOLD analysis project Ga0316628, IMG submission 207648) | Wetland soil microbial communities from Old Woman Creek delta, Ohio, United States - OWC_Aug_M2_C1_D5_C | ecosystem: Environmental > Terrestrial > Soil > Wetlands | place: USA: Ohio... | reverse complement strand
CAGGACCTTCGGGATCGCGTAGGGGGGGCCTCGCCGGCCTGGATTTCGCGCTTCTCCCGGCGGTGGCGCGGTCGTAGAGTGGGGGGCATGCGCACGCTCACCCTCCTCCTCCGTGGCTCGCTCCTGCTCTCCCTCCTGCTCGTCGCCGCGCCCCCGGCGGCCCTCGGCCGCGAGGGCCGCGGCGGACCGCAGCACGTGAACGGTGTCGGCCCGGACGGGGCGGGCCCTCCGGGGCTCCTGGAGCGCCTCGCCCTCCCGGCCCTCTTCCGCGTCGGCGCCGCCGCGGTCGACGTGACGCCGCCCATCGCCGGGACGGCCCCGAACCCCGCCGCCTGCGCCGGCGCCGAGGCCTTTACCGGGCCCCACCTGCTCTCCCTCGAGGAGCCCTACACCGACAGCAACGGCAACGGCCGCTACGACCCGGGCGAGCCCTTCCTCGACTGCCCCACGCCGACGGCCAACGGCGGCGTCCTCCCGCCGGACGGGCGCTGGGACGGCATCTATCTCGGCGGCGGCGACTGCTGCAACCGCCAGCCCACCGCCGTGCTGGACTCGCTCTGGGCCCGCACCGTCGTGGTGCAGCGCGGTGGCCACACGATCTCGCTCACCAGCGTGGACAACGAGGGCGTCTTCAAGGAGATCTGGGAGCAGGTGCGCCAGCGCGTGCGCTCCGACGGCGTCACGGGAATCGACGAGATGCTCTTCAGCTCCACCCACGACGAGTCCGCGCCCGACACGATCGGCATCTCGGGCCCGGACCAGCTCACCTCCGGCGCCGATCCGTTCTACGTCCAGTTCCTGGTGGAGCGCACGGCGGAGAGCATCGAGCAGGCCTACGCCGCCCTGCGTCCCGCGCTGATCCGCTACGGGCAGGTACGACCGGACGACCTGGTGACCTGCTGGTCGTCCTATCCCTTCGCCGCGGACGAGGAGATCGGGGTGATGCAGGCGGTGGACCTGCGCGGGCGTCCGCTGCTCACGCTGGTCAACTACGGGATCCACGCCGAGGAGCTCGGCTTCTCGAACGACGACCAGGACCGGCTGCACCTCTCCTCCGATTGGCCGAACTTCGCGCGCCAGGCTCTGGAGGCGCGCTTCGGCGGGATCGCCATGACCCTCGCCGGCGCCGTGGGCTCGGTGGAGATGCCGCAGGTCTATCCCGGCCCGCGCGATCACACACCGGTCGGTGTCTACAGCTCCCAGGGCAACGGCGGCTGCCGCACCATCTACGCCACCGACGACACGCGGGTGCCCTACGGCTACGAGCTCTCGACGCGAGCGCGGGGCGAGCGCATCGCGAGCTGGGCGGCGCGCGCGCTCGACGACGCCCGGCTCTCGCGCTCCGCCGTGGTGGACGCGCGGAGGAAGACGATCTTCCTGCCGCTCGAGAACGCGCCCTTCGCCTTCGGCTCGGCCCTCGGCGTGATCGCCGGCAAGACCCCGTTCCTGGACGGGGTCGAGCTGACGCGCGATGCGACCGGGGCGATCGATCCGCCGGCGCTGCCCGACGAGTTCCAGACCGACGTCGTCTGGTTCCGGATCGGCGACGCCGAGTTCGTGAACGCGCCGGGCGAGGTCTTCCCCTACACCTACGCCCGCGACTTCGGCGGGCCCGCGGACCAGGCGGTGCCCGACGGCGCGGCGCCGCCGCCCTGGATCCTGGCGCGCCTCGGTCAGCCCTTCCGCTTCGTGGAGGGGCTCGGCGAGGACATGGTCGGCTACATCTTCCCGAAGACGAACGCCGTCGGCGTGCCGACGGACCTGAGCGACACCAACGACGTGGATCGCTTCGGCTGCGGCCACTCGGACGACGGCGAGGCGGCGACGTCGAACGCGGGCGACGTGGTGGCGGCCGCGCTCGACTCGATCCTGCCGCCGCCGGCGGACGCGATCCGCGTGGGCCGCTACGTGGACCGCGACGGCGGGCTCCACCGCAGCCCCCTCGGTGACGGCGGACAGGCGTGCAAGGGCCCGGGAAACCTCTTTCAGCCCGTCCCGGGCGGAGAGGCGGTGGCGGTCTCGCTGATGCCGGACGGCGCCACGAGCTTCGACCCCGGGCTCGCGCAGAGCGTGCGCGTGGGCGGCCACTCGCCCTGGCACTGGATGGACCTGCGCGGCCGTCCGGAGGAGCACGCGAGCACCCAGACGCGCGGCATCGTGGGCCCCGCCGGCCGCCGGGTCTGGCTCGACGTCTTCCCCGACGCGACGGCGCCCTGAGCCCGTCGCGGGGCGCCGCTGCGGCTCAGGCGCCGCGGGTCGTCGGCGCGGCGATGCGGCGCTTGCGCCAGCGCCGTAGCCCCCACTCGCCCGCGAAGAGCGCGGCCATCGTCGCGTACGACAGCACGCCGGTGTAGAGGGTCCAGAGGCCGAGCGGCCCCCGGAAGGCGAGGGCTGCGATCGCGCCGGAGTTCAGCGCCAGGAGGGCCGCCCAGGCCGCGGTGGCCTGGCGGCAGTGGAACGCCATGGCCTCGATGAAGGCATCGCCGTCCCAGGCCCGGGCGATGCGCTCGACGAGCGGCGGCCCGCTCCAGAGCGTGCTCGCGAAGACCGCGGCCGCGGCCGCGCTCGCGAGGGCGGGAAAGAGCAGCAGGGCGCGGCGGTCGTCGAGGACGAGGGCGCCGGCGAGCGCCGCCGCCACCACCCCGTGCTGCGCCAGGAGCGCCCGCCGGGCCCGGCCCGCCGCCCGCAGCCGCAGCGCCAGAGAGAGCGCGAGGCCGGCCAGGCCCGCCAGCGCCGCCGTGCGCGTGCCGACGTGCACCAGTGCGGCGTGCACGAGGAAGGGATACGCGACCAGCAGCAGCACGCCCGTCAGGGCGGGCGCCCGCACGGGCCCGACCGGAGCGACGGTGCGCATCGCGGACCCCATCACGCGCGCGGCGCGGCCTCGTCGTCCCAGCGCCGAAGCTTGCCCGTGGCGGTGGTCGGGAGCTCCGCCACGACGGCGATCTCGCGCGGGACCTTGTAGGCCGGGAGCTGCGCGCGGCAGTGGGCCACCAGCGCGGCGCGCTCGGGCGGCCGCTCGGGATCGGCCGGCACGATCTCGGCCACCGGGATCTCGCCGAGGTGGGGGTGGATACGCGAGTGGACGCGGGCGCGCGACACGGAAGGATGTTGCTCGAGCACCGCCTCCACCTCCTCGGCGAAGAACTTCATGCCCGCCATGTTGATCCGGTTGGTGCGCCGCCCGGCCAGGAAGAGGTCGCCCTCGGCGTCGAAGTAGCCCTGGTCGCCGGTGCGGAAGCCGTCGGGCTCGAGGACGGCGCGGGCCGGCGTCCAGGGCTCGAGGTAGGCGTCGAAGAGGCCCGGCCCGCGAATGCAGATCTCGCCGCTGCGCTCGGGCCCGCCGGGCCCCGCGACGGGCTGGCCGTCCTCGCCGCGCAGCCACACCTCGTAGCCCGGGAGCGGCCGGCCGAGCGCCTCGGGCTTGCGCGCGGCGCTGGCGAGGTTGATCACGGGGAGCCCGACCTCGATCACGCCGAGCGCCTGCACCAGGGGGACCCCGAAGCGCTCGGCGAAGCGCCGCGCCACCTCGCCGCGCAGTCCCTCGGCGGTGGAGACGGCGAGCCGCACCCGGGGGAGACCGAGCTGCGAGCCATCCTTGCCGAGGAGGGCGTAGTGGAAGGGCGAGGCGTAGAAGACGCTCGCCCCCTCGCGGCCCGCGAGCTCGAGGACCGCGCGCGCGAGCGAGCTCGCGGGCAGGAGGATGGTGGCGCCGAAGCGCAGGTAGAGGAGGATCGACACCAGGAAGTGATGGGCCATCGGGAGCAGCCAGAGCACGCGGTCGTCGGGTCCGATGCCGAGCCCGGCGTTCGCGTGCTCGAGGCGCGCCAGGATGGCGGCATGGCCGACGATCACGCCCTTGCGCCGGCTGGTGGTGCCGGAGGTGAAGCGCAGGTAGGCCGGTCGGAGCGCGCGAAACTCCGCCTCGCCCGCGCCGGCCAGGGGCCCCGGGGCCGGGAGCCGCCGCAGGGCGAAGCCCCGCGACTCGTCCACCAGCGCGTGGAGGCGGGCGTCGCGCTGGAAGCGCTCGAGCGCCGGGCCCGCGGTGTCGTCGGGGATCGGCACCAGGCAGGCGCCCGCGGCGAGGATCGCGAGCGCCGTCTCCACGAAGCCCGGACCCTGCCGCGCCAGGAGCCCGCAGCGCTCCGCCGGCGCCAGACCGGCCGCGCGCAGCGACGCCGCGCGCGCCTCGAGCCGCGCCACCAGCTCGGCGTAGGAGATGCGCGTCACGCCGTCGCGCGCGTCCGCCACGAGCGCCGGATGCTCGGGCCGCTCCCTGGCCTGCGCCCGCACCAGATCGATCACGTCCGTCACGCCGGGGACCTCTCTGCGAGGCCGAGGATCGCGCGCCGCACCCGCTCCGGCGAGAGCGCACGGAGATCGCTCCGTGCGTCCGCTGCGAGGGCGGCGGCCACCCCCGCCGCCTCGCCGGTGGCGAGCGCCGTCCCGATCACGCGCAGGGCGCCGAGGGCCTCGTGATCGGCGGAGAGACAGCGCCCGGCCATGGCGAGGCGAGGGTAGGAGCGGCTGGTGAGGGCGCCGAGCGGCACGGAAGAGGGCCCGGCCGGATGCTCGAAGCGCGCGCGGCGGTGGTCGCTCCAGAGCTCGATCGGCCAGCTCGAGAGGCAGACCTCATCCGCGCGCCGGCGTCCCGAGAGCACGTCCTCGCGCGACACCACGGCCGCTCCGACGACGCGCCGCCCCTCGCGCAGGCCGAGGCGGCGCGGCCAGGCCAGGAGCCGCGCGGCGGCGAAGGCCGGCTGCGTCTGGCGCAGGTGCGCGAGGAGCCGGGTCGCGCTGGCGCGCGCCTCGGCCTCGAGGGCGCGCACCCGCTCGGGATCCAGGGGGTCCAGGCCCGCTGCGGGGCGCGGCACGTTCAGGGTCAGGTAGACCTCGCCGGCGGCCGCGCCCGGCCGCACCAGCACCGACTCGCAGCCCGCCGGGAGCTCGCCCCGATGCGCCGCCCCAGCGACCGCGGCGGTGAGCTGCAGCCGCTTGAAGCCCTGCGCGGCGTCGGGCGCCACACCCTCGAGACGCAGGATGTAGGAGGCGCACTGGAGCTCGGAGGGCGCGGCCAGCGCCAGCTCCGCGCCGGCCAGGGCCGCGGCCGCGCCGTCCCCGCTCGCATCCACCACGAGAGCCGCCTCGATCTCCCGGCGCCCGTCCGGGCGGTCCACCTCCAGGATCGCGCCGCCCGTGTCGACGCGCGCCGCGACCAGGAGGGCGCCGGTCCAGGTCGCGAGCGCCGTCCGCCGCGCGCAGACCTCCGCCGCGAAGCGCTCCACGACCGGCGGGAAGACCGGCAGCACGTGGACCCGCCCCGCTCGCTCCACCGCGCCGGCCCCGCCGGCCCGCGCCAGCGCCTCGGCGAAGCGGCGCGGGAAGCCCGGGTTCGCGAATTGCGGCGCGCCGGTGTCGGCCGGGAGGTAGAGCCCGCAGAAGGTGTGGACCAGGGCCTGGGTGGCGTTCCCGCCGAGGCCCGGCGCCGCCTCCAGCAGCAAGGTGCGCGCGCCGAGATCCGCCGCGCTGCAGGCGGCCGCCACACCGGCCGTGCCGCCGCCGGCCACCACCACGTCGAACCGGGCGGCCGCGGGCACCCTCAGCCGCCGAGCAGATCGGCCAGCAGCCGCTCGCGCAGGAGCGCGCGCTCGTCGTCGGCGAGCACGCCCTCCTGATGCACGTGGGCGAGGTTCAGGCGCCCCTCGCGCAGGCTCATGATCGCCCCGCTCCCCGGCGAGGGCATCACCGCCGGGGCGTGGAAGCCGTTCTCGATCGGCGCGCCGAAGAAGCTCGTGGTCTCGGGCAGGAACTCGTTGGTGAAGGCGAAGAAGCAGGAGGCCGCCTCGCCGCGCAGCATCCGCCGTGCCATCCAGGCGTAGCAACGCTTCGGTGCGTAGCGCGCCATGTCCATCGCGACCGCGCCGTGCTCGACCAGGCCGGCCTTGATGCTGGCGAGGCGCTGCTCCTTCAGCTCCGCCACCAGGCCCGCGAAGTCCTGCACCTGATCCGGCGTCACTTGGAACCAGAGGATCGAGACGTGGCTGCGGAAGAGCGCTCCCGCGGCCTTGCCCCTCGGCCGCAGGTTCACCGGGAGCGGTACCACGTAGCTTCCGGGCTCGAGGCCGCGCTTGCGGAAGATGGCGTCGTGCGCGCGGATCGCGGCGGCGAGGTAGAAGAGCACGGGGGTCAGGAATCCCGCCCGCTCGCGCGCGCGGGCCACCACCCGCGCCGTCTCCTCCGGACCGAGCGTATCCAGCGTGTAGCGCAGACGCTGCCGCACGCGGCGGCGCGGACCGGCCAGCGAGCCGGGCGCCCGCGCCCCGAGCGCCTTCATGCGCGACTGCCACAGGGTGGCGACGCGGCCCCGCTCCCTGAAGCTCGCCTCCGGCAGGCCGTCGCCCGCCGTCTCCGAGGCGCCGAAGGCCTCGTCCGGCGAGAGGTCGTCCGGCCGACGCTCGCCGCGATGGATGCGCTCGAGCCAGGCCACGAAGCGCTCGCTTCCCGAGCCGTCGAAGAGCATGTGGGCCCAGGTCATGGCGAGGTCGCTCCGGCCGTCCGCCCAGCGCACGACGTCGAAGCGCAGGAGCTCGCCGCGGCGCAGCGCGAGGACGTCGTTCAGGCGCGCGAAGAAGACCTCCGGCAGCGGACGCACGCCGGTGACGGGCGGCGGCGCGGGCGCCTGGTGCAGCTCGACGCGCGGCGGCGCGCAGCGCTCCGCCCAGGCCAGGCGGTAGACCGGTGGCGCCACGCCCCACGGCCGCACGATGGGCGCGCGCAGGATCGGGTTCGCGCGCACCACCTCGGCCAGCCGCTCGCGGAAGGCCGCCGGGTCGAAGTCCGGCCCGAGGCGCAGCACGAGCTGCGAGCAGTGGCTCGAGCGATGCCAGCCCCGGGCCTCGGCGTCGAAGGCCCGCAGGAAGCAGTCGCCCCCGGTGAGCGGCAGGTCAGCCGGTCTGGAGGAGCTGCTCATGCACGCAGGCGGCGAGGGCCTCGGCCGACGCCAGGTTCTCGGGGGTGAGGAGGCCCTCGTCGAGCCATACGCCGGCGCGCTCCTCGATCGCGAGCAGGAGCTGGGTCACGGCGAGCGAGTCGAGCCCGCTCTCTACCAGGCTGGAGCGAGGTGTGAACTCCGGCCCCACACTCAGGAGCTCGTCGCGCAGGATGCGGAACACGAGATCGGTGAGCGCCTCCAAGGTCCACTGCTCCGCCCCCCGTGCCGTGGCCGCCGCCATCGCCCCTCCGCCCGCGGTCCATACCATAGTCGAGGGCGGGACGCGCGCGGCCGCGCCCCTTCACGCGCCCGGGGCGCTGGTCTAGGATGCGGCGGCCATGGCCCGACGTCGCATCCGCAGCGTCGCCGTGCTCGGCGGTGGCCCCGCCGGCGCGTACCTCGCGGCCGAGCTGGCCCGCGCGGGCCTCAGGGTGGCGCTCTTCACGCGCGGCAAGCGCCCGCCCATCATCGTGGGCGAGTCGCTGGTTCCCGCGGTCATCCCCTTCCTGCGGCACCTCGGCGTCGAGGACGAGGTGCGGGGCTTCAGCGTCTACAAGCCGGGCGCCACCTTCACGCTCGACCTCGACGAGGTGCGCAGCTTCACCTTCGCCGAGGTGCGCGGCGCGGTGACGTCCTACTCCTACAACGTGCCGCGCGACCGCTTCGACGCCGCGCTGCTGGAGGCCGCACTGCGCGCCGGCGCGCGGCGGGTGGAGCACGGCGCCGTGGTCGAGCGCGACGGCGAGGGCGACGGCGTGCGGCTCTCCGAGGCCGCGATCGCCGCCAGCGACGGCTTCCTGGAGGGCCAGCCCGATCTGATCGTGGACGCCGGCGGCCGCGCGCGGCAGATCGCGAATCTCCTCGAGCTCCCCTACGAGACGGGCGAGCGGCGCGACTGGGCGCTGCACGCGCACCTGGAGGGCGTATCGCTCGTGCGCGAGGGCGACGTCCACACCGACCGGCTGGAGCGCGGCTGGGCCTGGCGCATCCCGCTCCCGGGCCGGGTCTCGGTCGGGCTGGTGATCGACGGCGAGCACGTCCGCAAGTTCGGTGACACCGCCGAGGAGCAGTTCGACGCGATCCTGCGTAGCGACCGCGTGATTCGCGGCTGGGGCGCGCAGGCGCGCCGGCTGACGCCGGTCGTCAAGTACTCCAACTACCAGCTCGCCTCGCTGCGCGGGGTCGGGCCGAACTGGGCCCTGGCGGGAGACGCCTTCGGCTTCGTCGACCCGGTGTTCTCGAGCGGGCTGCTGGTGGCCTTCGACGGCGCACGCCAGCTGACGGCCGCCGTCCTCGACGGCTCGCCGCGGGCCTTCGCGCGCTACGAGCGCCACGTGATCGACCACCTGCGCGCCTGGCGTCGGGTGGTGTCCTACTACTACGACGGCCGGCTCTTCACCTTGTTCAAGATGGCCGACATCGTGCAGCACACGCTGATGGGGCGGGTGCTCAACTGGCACTTCCAGCGCCACCTGCCGCGGGTCTTCACCGGCGAGGCCACGATGCACCGCTACAGCCGCGGGCTCCTCGACTTCATGGTCCACTACGGATTGATCGACACCGATCCGCAGAAGCTCGAAGTACACTAGGGGCCGCATGCGGTTTCACCGGGAGTCCCGTCAGGAGGCCTACGACGCGATCGTCGTGGGCGGCGGCGTCGGCGGCCTCTCCGCCGGCGCGCTCCTGGCCCGAGGCGGTCGCCGGGTGCTGGTGGTGGAGCGCCACGACCGACCGGGCGGCTACGCCCACGCCTTCCGCCGCCGGCGCTACCGCTTCGACTCCGCGGTGCACGTGGTGGGCGGCTGCGCGCCGACGTCCTTCGACGGCGGCGGGCTGGTGCACCGCGTGCTGCGCGTCCTCGGCGTGGACGATCTCTGCACCTTCGAGCGGGTGGACCCCTTCTACACCGCGGTGTATCCGGATCTCGCGCTGTGCGTGCCCTCGGGGCTCGAGGAGTTCGTGGACGCGCACGTCCGCTGCTTCCCGCGCGAGGAGAAGGGCATCCGCCAGGTGGTCCAGCTCTGCCTGGACCTGCGCCTCGAGACGCAGCGCGCTCCCGAGCTCCTCTTCGAGCTCGACTTCGGCCGCATGCGCCGGCTCTTCCCCACCCTGCTTCGCTACCACCGCACCACCCTCGCCTCGGTGCTGGACGAGCACCTCCAGGATCCGCGGCTGAAGGCGGTGCTCGCCACCCTCTGGCCCTACCTCGGCCTGCCGCCCTCGCGCGTCTCGTTCGTGTACTGGGCCACGATGCTGACCAGCTACGCGCTGGACGGGGCCTACTACTGCAAGGGCACCTTCCAGAAGCTGGCCGATGCGCTGGTGGCCGGGCTCGAGCGGGCGGGCGGCGAGCTCCTGCTGAAGAGCACGGTGCGCCGGATCGAGGTGCGCGACGGACGCGCCCGCGGCGTGGTGCTGGAGAACGGCCAGCGCATCTCGGCGCCCCTCGTGATCTCGAACGCCGACGCCCGCCAGACCTTCGAGGAGCTGGTGGGGGTGGAGCACCTGCCCGCCGCCTTCGTGCGCGAGCTCCGGCGCATGCGCCCGTCCATCTCGGCCTTCGTGGTCTACACCGCGACGCGTCTGGATCTGCGTGCGCTCGGTGCGAGCCACGAGACCTTCTTCTACCGGAGCTTCGACCACGAGCGTCACTACTCCGGCCTCGGCGGCGAGGTCGAGTGGCTGAGCGTGACGGTGCCGACGCTCTACGACCCGTCCCTGGCCCCGCCGGGCGAGCACGTGCTCACGGTGACGACCTTGATGCCCTACGACGCGTCGTCGAGCTGGCGCCACGAGAAGGACCGCCTGGCGGAGCGCCTGCTGCGCGAGGTGGACGCTCGGCTCCCGGGCTATCGCGACGGGCTGGTCTTCGCCGAGGCGGCGACGCCGCGCACCATGGAGCGCTACACGCGCAACCGGGACGGCGCGATCTACGGCTTCGAGCTCTCCCCCGAGCAGGTGGGACCGACCCGGCTCGCCAACCAGTCGCCCCTCCCGGGCCTGGTGCTGGCCGGCCACTGGACCCGGCCCGGCGGCGGCATCTACGGCGTCGTCACCTCGGGCTTCCAGACCGCGCGCATGGTGGAAGGCTTCCCGAGCGCCGCCGCCTACTGGCAGGCGCTGGAGCGCCGCCAGACCCCCGGCGCGTAGTGCAAGCGAAGCGCGCAGCGAGCCGCAGGCGAGCGGAGGGCGCAGCCCGGCGGCCCGGCCGCCGGTGCGCCGTAGACCGGAAGCGCGCAGCGAGCCGCAGGCGAGCGGAGGGCGCAGCCCGGCGGCCCGGCCGCCGGTGCGCCTAGGATGGCCCGCGTCTACCCCGGGATCGACGAGGCCCTCGCCGACTGGCTGCGCCGCCAGCCGCTCTTCTTCGTCGCCACCGCGCCCCTGTCCGCCGACGGCCACGTGAATCTCTCGCCGAAGGGACTCGACACCTTCCGGGTCCTCGGGCCGCGCGAGGTGAGCTGGCTCGACCTCACCGGGAGCGGCGTCGAGACCCTCGCCCACCTGCGTGAGAACGGCCGCGTCGTGCTCCTGTTCTGCGCCTTCGAGGGCCCGCCGAAGATCGTGCGGCTGCACGGCCGCGGCCGGGTGATCGAGTCCGCGGATCCCGACTTCGCCGGGCGGCGGGCCGCCTTCCCCGACCTCCCGGGCGTGCGCTCGCTGATCCACGTGGAGGTGACCCGCGTCTCCGACTCCTGCGGCTTCGGCGTGCCGCGGATGGCCTTCGAGGCCGAGCGCCGTCAGCTCCTCGAGTGGGCGGAGCGGAAGGGGCCGCAGGGCCTGCGCGAGTACCGCGCGCAGCACGACCGGAGCCTCGACGGCCTGCCCGGCCTGCGCGGGGACGACTGAGCGGAGCGCCGGCTCAGCCCTCGCGCGCGGCGGGGGCCAGCAGCGCCGGCTCCGTCACGCGACGCTCCTCGGCGTAGCGCAGGAGCGCCCGCGAGCCCCCCTTCCAGTGCTGCGCTCGCAGGCCCGCCTGGCGCATGCGCTCGGCCAGGAGCGCGCTCTTCAGGCCGAACTCGCAGACGGCGACGTAGCGGCGCGCGGGGTCGAAACCGGCGCAGGACTCCAGCGCCGAGGCCAGCTCGACCCGCAGCGCGCCCGGCCAGTGCCAGGCCTCGAAGGCCGCGCGCGAGCGCAGGTCGAGCACCGTCGCGTCCTCGGGCATGACGTCGATCTCGAGGTCGGGGGCGCAGCGGGCGTCGGGGTCGAGGCCGTGGAGCTCGAGCACCGCGCGCTCCGCCACCAGGCGCGGCAGGAGCCCGGGATCGAGCTTCGCCTCCTCCGCGAGCAGCGCCTCGAGCCGCGCCTCGGTGGCCGGGCGCTTCGTGGTGAGGGCGCAGTACTCGGCCACGTGCCGCGAGAGATCGTAGGTCCCGATGCGCTTTGCGGCCTCGACGATCTCGTCCTTGTTGCTCCCCGCGAGCGGGCGCAGGATCGCGAGCTCGGTCGCGCGCGAGATCACCGCCAGGTTCGCGAGGGTCTGCGAGGAGACCTGGCCCACCGCCTCCCCGGTCACGATGGCGAGCGCGCGCCGCTCGCGCGCCACCTCCTCGGCGGCGCGCAGCATCGAGCGCTTCAGCAGCACCTGCCAGTAGCGCCGCTCGGTCCGCGCCCGGAGCGCCTCGGCCAGCGGCTGGAAGTCCACGGCGTGGAGCCGCGGCCGGTCCCCGTGACACCAATGCGTGGCGAGGAAGTGGGCCACCCGCAGCACGTCGCGCTCGTGCGCCGTGCCGCCCAGGTTGCAGAACACGAAGTCGAGGGCGACCCCGCGCCGCAGGAGCTGCCAGGCCGCCACCGCCGAGTCGAAGCCGCCGGAGAGGAGCGCCACGGCGCGGCCCTCGACGCCGATCGGGAGGCCGCCGGGCCCCGCGAGCTGGTCCGTGAAGAAGTAGGCGCGTGGGCCCTGGATCTCGATCCGCGCCGTGAACTCGGGCCGCTCGAGGTCGACCCCGGCGGAGAGGGGGAGCAGGCGTGCGCCGAGGTCCCGCTCGACGTCGCGGCGCTGGAAGGGGACGTGGCTTCGCTCCCCCACCAGACGGCAGCGCACGGCGAAGCGACGGCCCCGCACGGCCTCGGCGAAGAGCCGCTCGCCCGCCTCGCAAACCGCCTCCACGCTGGGTGCGGGCCGCTCGAGCGCGCGGGAGACCGACTGCACGCCGAACACGCGGGAGGCGGCCTCCGCCGCCCCCGGGCCCGCCGCACGCAGGAAGATGCGGCTGCGCGTCGGCCAGACCCGCGCGGAGATGCCCGCCGTGGCCAGGGCGTCGGACAGATTGCGGGCGAGCCGCGCGCGGAAGCGGGCGGCGGTGGGGCGCGCCTTGGTGCCGAAGTCCCCCGAGAGCCGCACGAGAATCAGCTCGCCGGGCGCCTCGGCCGTGGCCTGGTCCATGCTGGCCTCGTGCGGAAGGGGCAGGGTCCCGCCCCGAGCCCGAGGCTACCGAAGGCCCGGCGCCCACGCCGCGTCGCGCTCGGATACACTGGCGCGCGACCGGGGAGGCTCGAGATGACCTGGTGGGCCTGGCTGGTGCTCGGCTTGCTGCTGCTCGGCGGCGAGATGTTGACGCCGGGCGGCTTCTTCCTGCTCTTCTTCGGGATCGGCGCCCTGGCCGTGGGCCTGCTCCAGCTCGGCGGCATGGGCGGACCGAGCTGGCTGCAGTGGCTCCTCTTCTCCGTGATCTCGGTCGCCACCCTGGCCGGGCTCCGGCCCCGCTTGATGGGGCGCCTCGCGCGGCGCGCGGGAGGTGCCGAGGAGGGGGTGACGGGCGAGGTGGCGGTGATCGAGGCGCCGCTCGCCCCCGGCGCGACCGGGCGCGCGGAGCTGCGGGGCACGGTGTGGAGCGCACGCAACCTCGGGCCCGAGGCGCTGGCGGCCGGCGACCGGGCGCGCGTCGAGCGGGTGGAGGACCTGGTGCTCCTGGTACGCAAGGAGGCGTAGAGCATGCCCGACAGTGGAACGATGATCGTCGTTCTCGTGCTGGCCGCGCTGGCCATCTTCCTGGTGGCCAAGACCGCGACGATCGTGCCGCAGCAGAGCGCCTACGTGGTGGAGAGCCTCGGCAAGTACAGCAAGACGCTCCAGGCCGGCTTCCACATCCTGATCCCCTTCGTCGACCGCATCGCCTACCGCCACACCTTGAAGGAGCAGTCGATCGACATCCCGGAGCAGGTCTGCATCACCAAGGACAACGTGCAGGTCGAGGTGGACGGCATTCTCTACCTGAAGGTGATGGACCCGGAGCGGGCGTCCTACGGCATCGGCAACTACGAGTTCGCGATCCAGCAGCTCGCCCAGACCACGCTCCGCAGCGAGATCGGGAAGATCGACCTCGACCGCACCTTCGAGGAGCGCACCGCCATCAACGCCTCCGTGGTGACGGAGCTCGACAAGGCCTCCGCGCCCTGGGGCGTGAAGGTGCTGCGCTACGAGATCAAGAACATCACGCCGCCGAAGGACGTGCTCACGGCCATGGAGAAGCAGATGCGCGCGGAGCGCGAGAAGCGCGCCGTGATCCTGGCCTCCGAGGGCGACCGCGACGCCAAGATCAATCAGGCCGAGGGCGAGAAGCAGCGCGTGATCAAGGAGTCCGAGGCCACCAAGCAGCAGCAGATCAACGAGGCGCAGGGCCAGGCGGAGGCGATCCTCGCCGTGGCCACCGCGACGGCGGAGTCGCTGCGGCGGGTGGCGGAGTCGCTGCGGGTGGAGGGTGGGCCGCGTGCCATGCAGCTCCGCATCGCCGAGGAGTACCTGGTGCAGTTCGGCCAGCTCGCCAAGGCCGGCAACACCTTCGTGGTGCCGGCCAACCTCTCGGACCTGGCCTCCATGCTGGCGATGCTCACCGGCACCTGGCGTGCCGGCGCGGCGGTC
>Ga0316628_100002416_pt1 | contig 13857 bp, 8 predicted proteins | sample OWC_Aug_M2_C1_D5_FD_207648 | JGI IMG/M metagenome (GOLD analysis project Ga0316628, IMG submission 207648) | Wetland soil microbial communities from Old Woman Creek delta, Ohio, United States - OWC_Aug_M2_C1_D5_C | ecosystem: Environmental > Terrestrial > Soil > Wetlands | place: USA: Ohio... | reverse complement strand
CCGCCATCAGCTCCCCCATCGAGCCGAACGGCTCGCCGCGGAAGTCGCTGTCGGTGCCGGCGAGCACCACCCGCACGCCGCGTCGGGCCAGCGTGTTGGCGACGAGGACCACGCCGCTGTCGAGGAACTGCGCCTCGTCAATTGCGACGACCTCGGTGCCCGGGCGCAATCGCTCCATGATCTCGATGGCGTGCTGCACCGGCTCGGCCTCGACGATGGTGCCGTCGTGGCTGCTCACGGCGTACACGCCGGAGTAGCGCTCGTCGAGGTGCGACTTGAACACCTGCACCTTCTTCTTGGCGATCACCGCGCGGCGGACGCGGCGGATGAGCTCCTCGCTCTTGCCGCTGAACATCACGCCGCTGATGACCTCGATCCATCCGGGAGTGGTGCCGTGGAACATTTCCGTTTCCGGGTGCGGAGGGTGGAGCGCAGGCGAAGGTACGGGGGTCGGGCGACGGGCGTCAAGCGAGGGCCCGGGCCGGGAGTCCGGCGCAGGGCCGCGCCCGCGCTTGACCTGCCGTCATCCGGACCGGGTAGATTCCCGGCCCGCGCCCGCTCGCGACGCGGTGCCGGCATCGTTCCGCCGGTCCGGGCGCGCGCCCGCACCTGTCGCCCGAGGCGGCACTCGCATGAGAGTCGGCCTGCTTCTCTGGACCGTCGCCAACTGCTACGTCTTCTGGCGCGCGTGGTCCGCGCCGTTGCTGCGGCGCGCCCCGCGCTGGCTGTTCGTCGTCGTCGCCGTCTTCCTGTGGGGGAGCTTCGTCGCTGCGCGCTGGCTGGAGGGCGTGCTGCCGGGGGCCGCGCTCGCACTGCCGGAGCTCGTCGGCGCCGACTGGATGGCGATCGTCTTCTGGTCGGCGGCCGCTCTCATCGTCGTCGATGTCGTCACGCTGGCCGGCTTCCTGTTCCGGCGCTGGGCGGGGGCTGCGCGCGGCGGGGCGCTCGCCGTCGCCGGGGCCCTGGCCGTGATCGCGACGGTGCAGGCCCTGCGCCCGCCGGCGGTGCGCGACTACGAGGTGCGGCTCGCCGGCCTGCCCGCGGCGGCGGATGGCCTCGTCCTCGTCGGCATCTCGGACCTCCACCTGGGCAGTCTGCTCGGCGCGCGCTGGCTCGACGCGCGAATCCACCAGGTGGAGGGCCTCCGCCCGGACGCTGTCGTCGTCCTCGGCGACGTGCTGGAGGGCCATGGGGCGTCGGAGTCCGCTCTGCTGCAGCGCCTGCGCGGGCTGTCGGCGCCGCTGGGCGTGTGGGCGGTCAACGGCAACCACGAGCACTCCGGTCGCGGGGCGGGCGGCGCCGGCCGCCTCGAGGACGCCGGCATGCGCGTGCTGGTCAACCAGTGGGCTGAGGTGCGGCCCGGCCTCGTCTTCGCCGGCGTGCAGGACCTCACGAGGCTGCGCTACTCCCGGGCAGGCGGCGATCCGATCGGGGAGGCGCTCGAGCGACGGCCGGCGGGCGCCGCCACCGTGCTCCTCTCCCACAGCCCGCTCCAGTACGAGAGAGCGGCCGCGTCGGGGGTGGGTCTGATGCTGGCCGCCCACACGCACGACGGCCAGCTCTGGCCGTTCGGCTACTTCACGCGCATGAACTACCCGTTGATGGGCGGGCGCTACGTCGTGGGCGGGATGACGGTAATCGTGTGCCGCGGCACGGGCACCTGGGGGCCGCGCATGCGGCTGTGGCGTCCCAGCGAGATCATCAGGGTCACCCTGCGCGCGTCCTAGCCGGGCCGCGCGGGCGCCCGCCGCTCCGGCGTAGTGGCTCAGGGTGGCGAGCTCCGGCCGGCCCCCGGCGGAATCGCCGGCCGGCGGAAAACGGCCAAGCCGCGCCACTCTCGCGGCATCTATTGCGGGAAGCCCAGGTGTTTCCTAGGTTGCCGGCAGACGGCATGGCGATTCTCCGCATGAATGCTCACTTCTCCAAGGAGTGCATCCGGTGAACAAGTCCGATCTCGTCAACGCGCTGGCCGGCAAGACGAAGATGTCCAAGGCCGAAGCGGGCCGGACGGTCGAGGCCCTGTTCGCGCCGAACGGCGTCATCGCCACCGAGCTCAGGAAGGGCGTGAAGGTGCAGATCACCGGGTTCGGGAACTTCGAGACCCGCAAGCGCGGCGCGCGCAAGGGCCGCAATCCGCGCACCGGCAAGGAGATTCTCATCAAGGCTTCGGTTGCCCCGGTGTTCCGGGCCGGCAAGGGACTGAAGGAGACGGTCGGCAAGAGGAAGTAGTCAGCCCGCGTCCCCATGCGCGAGGCGCCACCGCGGAGGACCGCGGTGGCGCTTCGTGTTTCCGGGGGTCTTCACGCCGAGAAGTGGTGCGACGGCACTGCCGCCGAGGGGAGGCGAGAGGTCCGCCCGGCGCGCGCCGCTTGCTTCGCGCGTTGCGCTGGCGCCGCCCGGAGGATCCTACCCGCGCCGCTGCCGTGGCGGCCCCGACCCGCGGTCCACGCGGGCCACGACGCGCCGGCCGCGTATGGTGGCGCCGGTGAGCGCCCCTGCGACGCGCTCCGCGTCCTCGGCCCGCACTTCGACCAGAGTGTACAGGTCACGGACGTCGATCTTGCCGATGCGCTCTCCGGGGACCTTGGCCTCGCCGACGATCGCGCCGACCAGGTCGCCGGCGCGAACGCTGTCCTTCTTCCCGACGCCGACCCAGATCTTCGCCCACGCAGCGATCCCCGACGCCACGGGAGCGTCGGCGGCGCCGGTCGCGGCCTCGCCGGAGTGCATCGCGAGCCTGCCGGCCTGCGCGGCGCGCAGCGCCGCCGCGGCGACGTCGGCCGGGTCGTAGCGGTCGAACAGCGGGCTCAGGGCCAGGAGCTCCCGGTCCAGGTTGCCGGCCTCGATGATGCCGGCCAGCGCGCTCCTGATCCTCTCGGCGCGCCGCTCGGCGGCATCTGCCGCGCTCGGCAGCCGGAGCGCGGTCAGCGGGTGGAAGTGCCGGCGCAGCCACGGCAGCTGGTGCGGCTCGGCCACGAAGATGGGCGGCGAGTCGCCGGGCGCCGCGGCGAACACGCGCTCCGCCTCCTCGCGGCTCCGCGGACACGCCGCAACCTGCAGCGCGTCGTCCCTCTCGGGATTCACGGCGTCGAGGATGCGGCGGCGCACGTCGGCGACGCGGTCCGCCGCGGCCACGACGAACCGCGCCGGGCCGCAGGGCAGCGGCGGCGGCTCGTCCACGGCGGGGAAGCCGAACGTCATGGCCTTCCAGGCGAAGCGCTCCAGCAGCGTGTCCAGCGCGGGCCCCGGCAGAGAGGCCAGCAGGATGCGCTGTGCCTCCTTGTCGCACTCGGACATCACGGTCTCGAGTGCCGCGATGCCGTCGGGCTCCAGCTCGTCGGGCCAGGCCAGCACGATCGTCCGCGCTTCGGCCGGTTTGAGGGCAGAGCGGCGCAACAGGGCCGCGGCGTCCTCCACCGCCGCGAGCAGCAACGGCGGGAACCCGGAACCGAGGCGTCGCGCCGCTCGGGCGAGGCCGGAGACGGCCACGACGCCGGCGGCCGGACGGCCCGCGGCCTCGAGCGCGCACGCCACAGCGACGGCGCGCGCGGCGTCGGGTGCGAGGACCAGGGTCGGGTGCTCGGGGATCGGGAGCAGATACGGGAGGGCTGCCTCCGGGACTGGAGGGATGAGCGCGGCCACGTTGTGGCCTCGGGCGATGACCGGTGCGGCGTCCACGGAAGCGTCCCCCTTCGGATGTCAAAGAAGCGTGCCGCGCGGAACATAGCAGCGGCGCCGGGCGGTCTCAAGCGCGGCGGCCTCGCGCGGCGGCCTCGCGGCGGTGCGTCCCGCCGCCCTGCAACACGGCGGCCGTGGGCGCGTAGTGAGGGAAGGTCCGGCGCGAGCGGGCGGCCGCCCTTCCGCCGCCGGGGGGGCTTGACCGCCGGGCAGGAGTCCCGTAGGTTATGCTGAAATTTCCGCATTTGCGGGGGGTGACGAATGGGCGCGATGGAGCCGACGCTGAGCCGCCGGGAGCGAGAGGTCCTGGACATCCTGTTCCGCCGCGGTGAGGGCACGGTGGCGGAGGTAATGGAGGAGATGGAGGATCCGCCCAGCTACTCGGCGGTGCGCTCGGTGCTCCGGATTCTGAAGGAGAAGGGCCACATCGTGCATCGCGAGGACGGGCCCCGCTACGTGTACGCGCCCAGCCAGCGGCGCGACCGGGCGCGGCGCGCCGCGATAGACCACCTGGTGGACACGTTCTTCGACGGCTCTGCCGAGCAGGCGATGGCGGCGCTGCTGCGCCGGTCGGACCTGCAGTTGTCCGAGACGCAGATCGAGCGGCTGGCCCGCGAAATCAGCCGGGCGGGAGAAGAGGGAAGGTAGACCATGCCGTACTCAGCGGGGACGTTATGGGAGAGCGGTGTGGCGTGGGCCCTGGGAATCCTGTTCAGGGGGGCCGTGCTGCTGCTCTTCGTGTACTTGGCGGCGGGGGTTCTGCGCCGCGCTTCGGCGAGCCTTCGGCACCTGGTGTGGTGTGGCGGGATCACGGCGGTGCTGCTGCTTCCCGTTGTGACGCTGGTCATGCCGTGGCGGATCGGTGTGGTTCCCGGGATCCTGGCGGGAGCCGCGCAGGCCGCGCTGAGCGCGCAGTCTCAGGCTGCGCCGGCGGCGACGCCGCCGCAGCAAGCCGCCTTGGCCCCCGGTCGTGGGAGCGGCGCCGGCGTCCCGGTGCGGCCGGGGCAGGCACTCACGCTGCCGGCGGCTCCGCCGAGCGAGAGCCAGGTGGGGCAGCCCGCGGTCGCCGCGAGCGCGCTCGGGAGGTGGGCTCTGGCCATCTGGGCCGGTGGCGTGCTCCTCGTGCTCGCGCGCCTGGGATTGGGCGCCGCGCTGCTGCGCCGCATCGTGCGCCGCGCGACGCCGCTCGAGTCGGCGGACTGGACGCACCCGTTCATGGAGGCGGCGGACCGGATGGAGCTGGACGAGCTGCCGCGGCTCATGGTGAGTGATGGCGTTCCGATGCCCGTGGTCTGCGGCATCGTCAAGCCGGTGATCGTGGTGCCCGCTGCGGCGCGTGAGTGGACCGACGGGCGCCGCCGGGCCGTGCTGTGCCACGAGATCGCCCACCTGCGCCGCCGCGACCTGGCAGTGAACCTGCTGGGGCGAGTGGCTTGCGCGCTGCATTGGTTCAACCCGCTGGTGTGGTACGCGGCGTGGCGCGTGCGCATCGAGAGCGAGCGGGCCTGCGACGACATGGTGCTCGGTGTGGGCACCAGGCCGTCCGAGTACGCCGACCACCTGCTCCAGATCGTGTGCGTCGCCGCGCGCGCCCGCACGCCGGCGGTGGCGCTCCCCATGGCGGAGCGGCGCGTGTTCGAGGGTCGGATGCTCGCCATCCTGGAGCGGGACGCCCGCCGGGCGCCGCCGTCGTGGCGCCAAGCGGCAGCCGTCGCGCTGCTGGCCCTGTTCGTGTCGCTGCCGTTGGCTGCGATGGGGACGGCGCGGCAGGTCGCGCCGGGTGAGGAACAGTACGAGGCCCTGGCTGAGCAGGGCGGGCCGGGAGCGGCGGGGGGGGACGAGCGCGGCGGGGCAGAGCAGCTCCGCGCGGGGCGTGGGGCGCCGGACCGGCCGCCAAGCGGCCTGGCGGAGCAGGCTCAGAGCGAATCGCGGACGGAGACGCAAGGCGACGCGCAGAGCCACGCGCTGTCGGAGCGGCTCAACGGGCGGGTGAACTCGGTCGCGAACAACCTCGGCGATGCGCTTGGCAACGCACGCGCCGCAGCGGCGGCGGCCGCTTCCGCGGGCGAGCAGTCTGGCGGGGACGTGGACCCGCGCGTTGTGGCGGCTCTGGTGTCGGCTCTCAAGGACCCCTCAGCCTCGGTGCGGCGCGATGCGGCGCATGCGCTGGGCAGGCTCCAGGCCCGCGGCGGCATCACGGTCGCGGCGCTCGCAGAGCGCGTGGACCGGGACCAGGCGGCCGAGGTGCGGCGCATGGCGGCGTGGGCTCTGGGCCAGATCCAGGCGGAGGAAGCCGCTGAGCGGCTGGCGAACGCGCTGGACCGCGAACAGGTGAGCGAGGTGCGGCACATGATCGTGTGGGCTCTGGGACAGCTCCAGGGCCGCGCGGCGACCGGCTCCCTGGGGGCGGTGCTGAGATCGGATCGCGACGACGACGTGCGGCGAATGGCGGCGTGGGCCCTCGGGCAGATCCAGGACGCGTCGGCCGTCCCGTTCCTGGCGGCGGCCCTGTCCGACAGCTCGGTGGCGGTTCGGACCATGTCCGTCTGGGCCATGGGGCAGATCCAATCCAGGCAGGCGGTGGGCGCCCTCAGCGGGGCGCTGCGCGACAACTCGGCCGCGATGCGTGAGAGGGTGGCGTGGGCGCTGGGCCAGATCCAGGACCGCGCGGCGGTCGGGCCGCTGGCGGAGGCGCTGGGCTCCGAGCGCGAGGCGCGCGTGAGGGTCATGGCCGCCTGGGCTCTGGGGCAAATCCAGGACCAGACGGCCGTCCCGGCCCTCGCTGCCGCCGCGTCCGACAGCTCCACCGCGGTCCGGGCCATGGCTGTCTGGGCCATGGGCGAGATCCAGTCCAGGCAGGCGGTGAGCGTCCTCAGCGGGGCGCTGCGCGACCGCTCCCCGGACGTGCGTGGGAGGGCGGCATGGGCCCTGGGGCAGATCCAGAGCGACGCCGCGGTGCCGGCGCTCGCGCAGGCGCTGCGGGACAGCGAGGAGGCTGTGCGCCGCATGGCGCTCTGGGCACTGGGCCAGATCGACAGTCCGGCAGCCTACACGACAATAGCGGACCTGCTGCGGGACGCCAACGAAGAGGTCCGCCGCGCCGCCGCCCGCGCCATGAGCCGCGGCGGCGGTCCCATGCCCATGCCGATGCCCATGCCCATGCCGATGCCCATGCCCATGCCGATGCCGTAGCAGTAGCAGGGCAGCAGCCCGGCTTCGCGGACCGGCCGGCGGCATCCTCGGATGCGCCGGCCGGCTTGCCGCTCGACCCCGCGTCAACCCCTCCGCTCCCTTCGATCCGGCAAGCTCGCCGCCAGCCTCCCGCTCCGCCCTTGACGGCACGTGCGCGGTGCTGAATATTCCGCAGCATGCTGATTTTTCGGCATCCTGTGGCGGTCGCGGCGTGCGCGGGGCGGACTGAGGACGCCCCCGGGGAATCGGCGGGGGCGGTCGGCGCATGGGGTTCGTGGCGTCCCGGACCGAAGCGGCTCCGCGCCGCAGGGCGGGCGTGTGCTCCGTCGCGGGTCGTCACTCTCCCCGTGTGCTGCTGCCGTCCGTGCGGCCTGCCAACCTTCCCGTCCTGCGCGGTGTCCTACCGTGGCGACGCTCAACTCCCACATCTGACCGATCGAGGACGATCATGGTAGCGCTGTCGCTCCTCGCTGCGCTTGCGCTTCAGCAGCAGGCCCTGGCGGGCCCGACGCCCACTCCCGCGGCGCTCGCCGCCGACACGGGCTCCCTGCGTCACGCCAACGGCCGGGTTCCGCCGGTCGCGTGGGCGACCCGCGTGACCGGGCGGGCGCCCCGGATAGACGGTCACCTAGATGACCCCGCATGGACTTCCCTCCAGCCGATCACTCAATTCACTCAGCGGCGCCCGCTCGACGGGCAGCCCTCGACGGAGAGCACCGAGGTGCGCATCGCGTTCGACAACGAAGCGGTCTACGTGGGCGTGCGCATGTTCGACTCGGAGCCGCAGCGCATCGCGGCGCGGCTGGGGCGCCGGGACCAGGACACCCAGTCGGATGTGTTCTCGGTGACGATCGACTCGTACCACGACCATCGCACGGCGTTCGCGTTCGTGGTCAACCCGCTCGGGGTGAAGAACGACGAGATCCGCGGTGGGGACAGCGACTCCGGCGACGACTCGTGGGACCCGGTATGGGACGTCGCCACCACGCGGGACTCGCTGGGCTGGACGGCGGAGTTTCGCATCCCGCTCTCGCAGCTGCGCTATCCGAGCACGCCGACCCAGGTGTGGGGCTTCAACTTCTCGCGCTGGATCTACCGCAAGGACGAGACCACGCGGTGGGCCTGGTACTCACGGGCGGATCAGGGCTACGCCTCGTTCTTCGGGCACGTGTTCGGCTTCGACGGCCTGCCGCAGCCCAGGCGGCTGGAGCTGCTTCCCTACTCTGCGGGCGTGGAGGAGCGGATCGCCCCCGAGAGCCGGAGCGATCCGTTCAACGACGGGTCCAGGGAGTTGGCGCGCGCGGGGATGGACCTCAAGTACGGACTCACGTCGGGCCTGACTCTGGACGCGACGTTCAACCCCGACTTCGGCCAGGTCGAGGCCGATCCGGCCGAGGTCAACCTGTCCGACTACGAGACGTACTTCTCCGAGCGCCGGCCGTTCTTCGTCGAGGGGGCGAACAGGTTCAGCTTCTCCGGGACCCAGTTCTTCTACTCGCGGCGCATCGGCCGGGCGCCGCAGGGGTCAGCTGTCCTTCGCGGGGACAACTCGTTCGTGGATCAGCCGCGCAACAGCACGATCCTGGGAGCGGCCAAGATCTCCGGCCGCACGGGCTCGAGGTGGTCCGTGGGACTTCTCGATGCCGTCACCGCGGCCGAGTACGCCACCGTCGACTCGATGGCGGTGCGCTTCCACGACGAGGTCGAGCCTCTGACGAACCACGCCGTGATTCGCGCCACGCGGGAGTACGGTGGGGGCTCCAGCGGAGTGGGCCTCATCGCCACGGCGGTGAACCGGCGCATCGACGATGGCCGCCTGGACTTCCTGCGCTCCTCGGCGTATGCGGGGGGAGCGGACTTCTATCACCGCTTCCGGCAGAACCGCTACAGGCTGTACGGCTCCCTGGGCTACTCGGCCATCCACGGCGATACGCTGGCCATCCAGAGGGCGCAGCGCAGCAGCGCGCGCTACTATCAGCGCCCCGACGCCGGCTACGTGGAGTACGATCCCGGACTCACGTCCCTGACCGGTTGGACCGCGCGCTTGGGCCTGGCCAAGGAGCGCGGCGACTTCCGCTATTCGATGTCGGCCCGGGCCGTCTCGCCGGGCTTCGAGGTCAACGACCTGGGCTACCAGACCAGCGCCGACGACATCGCGGCCAGTCTGTCGGCATCCAGGCAGTGGAACCGGCCGGGGCGAGTCATCCGCTCGGCGAACCTCTACGTGAACGGGAACGCGGCGTGGAACTTCGGCGGCGTGCGTCAGTCCACGAACGTGAATCTCAATGGCTACGTCGAGCTGCTCAGCTACTGGTCCGCAAGCGGCGGTGTGACCCTCCAGGCCCCCGCTCTGTCCGACGCGCTGACGCGAGGCGGGCCCCTCGCCGGCGTTCCCGGCGGCGTGAGCGCCTACGCGAGCGTCTCGAGCGACTTCCGCGAGCCCTGGCAGCTCGGCGTCTCGGGCAACTACAGCGGCGACGCCATGGGCGGGTGGTACTCGGGCGGCGGGGCCTACTTCACGTGGCGACCGACCCCCACGGTTCTGCTCACGATGTCGCCATGGTACTCCAGCAACCTCAGCCGGCAGCAGTTCCTCAGGTGGAGCGCCGACTCGACGGCGGCCGCGACCTTCGGGACGCGATACGTGTTCGCCGAGATCCTCCAGCACTCCCTGGACTTGACGACCAGGCTCGACATCACCATCTCGCCGGCGCTCTCCCTGCAGCTCTACGTGCAGCCGTTCGTGGGCACCGGCGAGTACCGCAGCTTCAAGGAGCTGGTCGCGGCGCGAACCACCGACTACATCACCTACGGCACCACGCCAAGCTCGCGGGACTCCCTGCTTCTGGACGACGATGGGAACGTCGTCGGTCACGTCCTCGATCCCGACGGAGCGGCTGGCCCGCGCCCCAGCGTGGTCATCGGCAACCCCGACTTCAGCTACCGCTCGTTGCGCGGCAGCGCGGTGCTCCGCTGGGAGTACCGGCCCGGCTCCACGCTGTTTCTGGTGTGGACCCAGAGCTGCTGGGCGTCCGAGGGCAGCGCGGTCTTCGACGCCGGGCGGGACCTGCGCCATCTCTGCCAGTCGCGCACCAGCAGGAACGTGTTCGCCGTGAAAGCGAGCTACTGGCTCAACATGTAGCGCCGTCGGCTCTCACCTCTCCGGTTGTCGGGGACGCTCAGCGGGTCTCCAGGCCAGGCCGAGCGGCCCCGGCATCCGGCACTGCCGGCTCGATGCGTCCCGGTGTCCGGCACGCCGCCCGTCGCTCCCCGGCATCGGGCCCCCCGGCCTGAAACCTCTTGACACCCGCCGCGTAGTGCTGAATATTCAGCAGGGTGCTGAACGGTCAGCAACAGATGGAGACGGCGACGTGACACGGAGGACGATCATGCACGGAACGGTGGTGGGCGCGCTGGTGAGCGCAGCTGCGTTGGCGTTGGGAGTCGGAAGGGCCGCGACGCCCGGATCGTTGGAGCGCGGCGCGGCGGCCTCGGGCCAGTGGTCGGCTTCGCAGAGCAGGGTGGGGTTCGACCAGCAGCTCGCCCGCGAGGTCCTGGATGCGGCTCGGGGCGCTCAGCCGGTGCTGTGCGCCATCGCCCTGGAGGCTGTGGATTCGCGCCACGGCCGCTGGGGTTGGGGCGAGACCCCTGCGGGGGTGGCCGACAGCTCCGGCGCCGCTCGCTGGGCGTTGGGGGAGCGGCCCGCGGACGCGGCGCTGCCCGTGCTGCTGAGGGGGATCGAGGACCCCGACCCATGCGTAAGGGCCATGGCCGCCCGCGTTGTGTCCCGAATGAAGGAGGGCGTGGCCACCGCCGGGCTGGTGAGGGAGCTGCGCTCGGCGGAGCCGGAGACCCGAGCGACCGCTTCCGTCGCGCTGGGGCTCTCCGACGACGAGTCGGCGCTCACGGACCTCATCGAGACGCTGCGCGACCGGGTTCCCGGTGTCAGGGCGGCCGCCTCCTGGGCGCTCGGAGTGATCGATGATGTCCGCGCCTCTCTGCCGCTGCGGCGCCTGCTGGACGACGACGCCTCTGAGGTCAGGGCGGCGGCGGCCACGGCGCTCGGGAGTCTCCAGGACCAGGGAGTGGTGCAGTCGCTGTTGCAGCTGCTGCGGAGCGACCCGGACGAGCGTGTGAGAGTCGCCGCAGCCGCGGCGCTGGGGAGACTGGAGGCCAAGGAGGCCGTCCCCGCGCTCGGCGCCGCTCTCGGTGAGCGCAGCACGGCGCTGCGCCGCATGGCCGCCTGGGCGCTGGGCCAGATCGAGGACGCCGCCGCGGTGCCCCACCTGGCCCGCGCCCTGGACGACGGCGACGAGGACGTGCGGGAGATGTCGGTTTGGGCGCTCGGCCAGATACAGGAGAGGGAGGCCGTAGAGCCGCTGGGCGACGTGCTGCGGGACGACGAGGCGGCGCCGGTGCGCCGCATGGCGGCCTGGGCACTGGGCCAGATCGAGGACGCATCCGCCGTCGAGCCTCTGGCGAGCGCGCTGCGGTCCGATCGCGACGGCGACGTGCGGCGAATGTGCGCCTGGGCCCTCGGTCAGATCCAGGCGCCGGGTTCGGTCCCAGGGCTGGCGGCCGCGGTCTCCGACGCGTCGGCCGCGGTTCGCGTCATGGCGGTCTGGGCGCTGGGCCAGATTGAGTCGGAAGGGGCGGTGACCGCTCTGGTCGGCGCTCTGCGCGACAACTCGGCCACCGTGCGCGAGAGGGCGGCGTGGGCCCTGGGTCAGATCGAGAGCAACGCGGCGGTCCCGGGCCTCACCGCAGCGCTGCACGACGCCGAGGCCAGCGTGCGCCGCATGGCCCTCTGGGCGTTGGGACAGATCGAGAGCCCGTCCGCCTATTCGGCCATCGCCGAGGCGCTGCGCGACGCCGACGCCGACGTTCGGGGCGCCGCCGTTCGGGCCATCGGCCGCGGCGGCGTCTACCCCATGCCCATGCCGATGCCCATGCCGATGCCGCGGCCCTTCCCGCGCTAGCGAGGCCTGAGGCAGGCCTGGCCCCCGACCAGCCGTGTTGTCGGGCGCAGGGGCCAGGAGAGCAAGTGACCGACCGGCTGGCCGTCCCCTCGGATGCGCCGGCCGGTCCCGTCAGGCGTCTCGGCGGAGGGCGGCGCAGGCCCAACCTGACGCGCTGCACGCTTCGCGACTCTGTCGCGCACCCCCGCAGCCACCCCCGCAGCCACCCTTGCGTGTCCGCGCTCCAAAGGGCATAGTGCGCCGTCCCCGGCGAGAGGCGTGGTGCGCCATTCGAGGGAGGCTCACGTGGCCGCTGTCAAGCTGGATCTCTTCAGGAAGTACAGGACCGAGTACGTCACCCCCGTGAAGCCGGTTCTTCTCAAGGTGGGACCGGCGAAGTACCTCGCGTTCGAGGGGAAGGGCGAGCCGTCGGGCGAGGCGTTCCAGCTCGCCATCGGCGCGCTCTACGCCGTGGCCTTCACCGTCAAGATGACCCGCAAGTTCGCGGGCAAGAGCGACTACAAGGTGGCCTGGCTCGAGGGCCTGTGGTGGGGACCGAACAAGGCCGCTCCGTTCTGCGTGAAGTCGCCCCAGGACTGGCGCTGGAAGCTGCTCATCCGCACTCCGACCTTCGTGACGCAGCGCGATCTCGCCAGGGCGCAGAAGGAGCTGCTGGCGAAGGGCAAGGCGCGTGAAGTGGCGAAGGTGAAGATCGAGACGATCCGCGAGGGGCGGTGCGTACAGATGTTGCACGTGGGCCCGTACGAGAAGGAGACGGCATCGCTCGATGCGATGCACGACTTCGCCCACGCGAAGGGCCTGGAGTTCCGGGGCGTGCACCACGAGATCTATCTCTCGGATCCGCGTCGCGTGGCTCCGGGCAAGCTGCGCACCATCCTCCGCCATTCGGTGCGGTAGCGTGCGAGAGGCTGAGGAGACACCGGCCGCTCGGAGGAAGGCCGCGATGCGCATGAGCCTCCGGCTCGGGGTCCTGGTTCTCGCGCTGGCGGCACCGGCGCCGCGGGCCGCGGCCCAGCAGCCCCCTGCCGCCGCGCCAGCCGGCCCGCCGCCCGGCGACGCCTCGCAGGTGCAGCCGGCAGGCGCGCTCGCTCCACTGCGATTCCTGCTCGGCGAATGGGAGGCGATCCCCGGCGCGGACTCGACGGGAGGCGCGGGAGCGGCTTCGTTCTCCGTCGCGCTCCAGGGCAGGGCGATCGTCCGGACCAGCTTCGCCGAGTATCCGGCCGACGCCGGTCGGCCCGCGTCCCGGCACGACGACCTCATGGTCATCTTCGCCGAGGGCGACGGAGTGCGGGCCGACTACTACGACAACGAGGGCCACGTCATTCGCTACGGCGTTGCGGCGCGCGCCCCCGGCGAAGCGGTGTTCGTGAGCGATGCCGTCCCGGCCGCGCCCCGCTACCGGCTGACCTACGTGCTGGCCCCGGACGGGACGCTGGGCGGTAGGTTCGAGATCGCGCCGCCGGGCGCGCCGGAGGCTTTCCACACCTACCTGACTTGGACGACTCGCCCGGCCTCGGGCGGCGCGGGTCTGCGACCGGCGCCCGCGCGCGCCGACACCATCGTCACGGTTCCCGAAGGCACGGCTCCCACGCTGGATGGGACGCTCTCGCCCGGGGAGTGGTCCGCCGCCCTGGTGACGACTCTGGCGGGCGGCAGCCGGCTGCGGCTGATGCAGGCCGGCGGCTTCCTCTATCTGGGGCTGCAGCCCAAGCCCACGCCCGTGCTGAGCGTGTGCGCGGAGCGCGGCAACGAGGTCGTCGTCATGCACGCTTCGGGCTCCCTCGGCACCGCCCGGTACACGCGGAACGCCGACGGCTCGTATTCGACCGGGGGCTGGTCCGCGTGGTGCTGCGGCGACTCCACGCTCAGCGCCGGTCTCCGGTCGGTGTTGGACGCCTACGAGCGCACCTGGGGCTGGTCCGCCCCCAACGGCAGGCTCGGCGAGCCCGGGGACATGGAGCTGAAGCTCGCGATGCCGCAGGGCCGCGTGCGCCTCGCGCTGACC
>Ga0316628_100002415_pt1 | contig 13859 bp, 12 predicted proteins | sample OWC_Aug_M2_C1_D5_FD_207648 | JGI IMG/M metagenome (GOLD analysis project Ga0316628, IMG submission 207648) | Wetland soil microbial communities from Old Woman Creek delta, Ohio, United States - OWC_Aug_M2_C1_D5_C | ecosystem: Environmental > Terrestrial > Soil > Wetlands | place: USA: Ohio... | reverse complement strand
ATTTTTGTCGAGAACGCACGACTCAGGACGACCCCAAAACGTACGGCGCTCTGGCGATTGTTGGTTTTGATTAAACGACCAGCCGCCGGCTCGTTCTATCCTGGAATCGAGTGAACTGATTTTGAGCTCGACCGGCATAGCCGTTCATATGGGCTTCTCTCTCGGCCTTTTCCATGTCCGCGTCAACCATCAGCCAGACCAACTCTTTAAATTTCGTCTTGGGCTGCCACCCAAGTTTGACTCTTGCCTTGCTCGCGTCGCCCCGCAGGCATTCGACTTCGGCTGGACGATAGTACTTGGAATCGATTTCCACCAACTCATGCCAGTCGAGGCCGACGTGGGAGAACGCTTCACCCAAGAATTCGTAAACGGCGTGAGACTCGCCTGTCGCTATGACGTAGTCGTCCGGCTCATCTTGCTGCAGCATAAGCCACATCGCTTCGACGTATTCTTTTGCATAGCCCCAATCTCTTTTGGCGTCCAAGTTGCCGAGGTAGAGCATTTCCTGCAAACCCGCCTTGATCCGGGCCGCGGCAGAGGTGATTTTGCGGGTAACGAAAGTTTCCCCCCGTCGAGGCGACTCATGGTTAAATAGTATTCCGTTGCAAGCGAAAATGCCGTAGCTCTCCCGGTAATTCACCGTCGTCCAATAAGAATACGCTTTTGCCGCCGCATACGGGCTGCGGGGATAAAAAGGCGTCGTCTCCGTCTGTGGCGTCTCGCGAACCTTGCCGTACATCTCCGAACTGCTCGCCTGATAGAATTTTGTTTTGAGGCTCGTCTCGCGGATCGCCTCCAACATGCGAATGGTTCCAAGCGCCGTTACATCTCCAGTGTACTCAGGGATATCGAAACTCACCCGCACGTGACTCTGAGCGGCCAGGTGATAGATTTCATCGGGCTGCAGGCGGTAGAGAAGCTTAATCATGTTTGTTGAATCGGCGATGTCGCCGTAATGGAGAAAAAGTCGCACTCCGTTGATGTGAGGATCCTGGTACAAGTGGTCGATGCGCTCGGTATTGAAAGTTGAAGCCCGCCGGATAATGCCATGGATTTCGTACCCTTTTTCCAACAAGAATTCTGCCAGATACGAACCATCTTGCCCTGTGATGCCTGTGATTAGTGCTTTCTTCACTGCCTTTCCTTTCCTGTTATGTATTCATTTTAGCCCTTACGGGCGCCACTTCGCGGTCGCTCAGTTCACTTGCGGAAGGCCATATCAAGACTTGCGTTTTAAACTTTCCAAACGTCTCGTCCAAAGCCTGACAGCATCGTAAAAGACATTTTTTCTAACAAAATTTGAAGTCGACACGGTTTGGCGCTTATTAAGATTGTCGATCCACTACGGAGATAAGAGCCATCCCAGTGATAATCGGCGACGGCAGATGCGAATGGGATTATATTTAACTTGATGACAACGGAAAAACGCCTAGAGGAAGAAAGAAGTGTCTAATGCGTTCAGGGTGGCGACGCGCCAAAAACTCACAGCGTGACAATGGGTGATACTAATAAACACGTCTTGATATCGTGACCCGACCTCTATACGGCTCGTGCCAAGCCAAGAACGTTCCATGTCGTTGTATCAGGATCTCGGTCAAACTCGGGAAACGCCCCTAACCGAAGCAGCGTGAACCCCGCGCATTCTAGAAAAAGATTCAGCTCGAGTGGAAAAAAATAACGTACTCTATGCGTCTCCTCCGTTTGCCCCGCCAGCCGCTCTCCTTCTATCCTCCACAACCGGTAGTTCACCTTGCACGAGTGACGGCTGATGTCGAGTTCACCGGAGGCGACGCGGAGAACCTGTCCCGCCTCAGTGGGAATACACTTGATACGCTCGCTCGGCCCCTGCCGAATCACGGCCGGACCGTACCAGGTGTCAAAGATGAGCAATCCGTCCGCTCGGACATGCTTTCTGGCCGTCCGAAGAGCTGCAAGAACATCCGCGTTCGTTAGCTGATAACCCAGTACGGCAAACATCATCAACGCAGCGTCAAACGATTGCTCCAGTTGAAGGGTGCGGACATCTCCTTCATAGAACGTGGCTTTGCCATTGATTCGCCGGTTGGCTGTTTTCAGCCGTGCGATTTCCAACATGCCGGCCGCGCGGTCAACTCCGACGACATGATAATCCTGCTCGGCGAGCGGAAGCGCATGATTTCCGGTCCCGCATCCCAGGTCCAAGACTTTGCGAATATTCCCGTTCCTGTACTTCTGTAGAAGGTCGCTGATCAAGCGACACTCTGCGAGATAGTCTTTGTCCCTATAGAGAACATCATACGCATCGGCATATTCGGAGCCAAAGACGTCGTTCATGAGAGCACCTGATGCACGGCTTCACAAACCCTGTCCATTTGTTCCTCTGTCAAGGCCAATCCGGACGGCAAATACAGGCCTTGACGCGCAATCCGCTCAGCCACTGGATAGCGCTCACCCAAAAACAATTCCCTTTCATGAAAAACCGGCTGTTCATGTAAACCTAGGAAAAACGGCCGGGTCTCTATTCCGTGTTCTTTTAGCCGTTGGGCGAAAGCCGACGCATCCATGCCGGATTTTTCGGAAAGCACAACGCCATACATCCAGTAGACGTTGCGCGCCCATGACTCTTCCACCGGCAACTGAAGATTTTCTATTCCTGTGAGGCGGCGGCTGTACTCCTGTCCAATCCAACGCTTGCGTGCGATGATTTGTTCGATCCGCTCCAATTGCGCGACACCGAGCGCCGCCTGAAGATTGGTTAGGCGAAAATTAAACCCCAGCTCTTCGTGGTGGAAACGTCGCTCCGGCTGAAAACAAAGGTTCCGAAACGAGCGAATCCGTTCCGCCATTTCAGGGTCGTCCGTTAGCACCATGCCACCCTCGCCGGTGGTGATCAGTTTATTCGCATAGAAGCTGAAGCAGCTGAGGGTTCCGAAACTCCCGCAGCGGCGCCACTGCGGCTGCGCCGTGTGGCGTCCCGCCAAGTATTCGGCGCCGTGAACTTCGGCCGCATCCTCTATCACCGCGAGCCCATGACTCTCAGCCAACTCCAAAATCGGATCCATATCGACTGGATGGCCGTAGATATGCACCGGCATGATCGCGCGCGTTCGGCTGTTGAGCTTTTGCTTGACCTGTTCGACCTCCATGCACCACGTCCGCGGATCGCAATCCACTAAAACCGGGATGGCGCCACTGTAAACAACCGCAAGGGCACAGGAAATGATAGTAAACGTCGGTAAGATCACTTCAGCGCCCGGCTGCAGCTGTAGGCACGCTACAGCTGCGTGCAGCGCAGCCGTCCCGTTGCTCACGCCAATCCCGTAGCGGCGCCCACAATAAGCGGCCCATTGATTTTCAAATTGCTCAATGTAGCGCCCCGCTGACGAAATCCAACCCGTGCGTATACACTCGGTCACATATTCCGACTCGTGTTTCCCTAAAAGGGGCTCGTTGACAAAGATCATCCGTTCCTCTGTTTTAAGCATAGGGAAATCTTGCGCTTCTGCATCGCTCGCAACCCTCGCCACGGGGGAAGCGGCGCTAGAATCGCTCCTTCTCGTCCTCACCCGTGTAAGGACCTTGTTTGATCTCAAGGAAAACGGTGTCCTCGAGCATACGAAACCCGTGTCCTCCCCCGACCATCAGCATGACGTCCCCGGGCCGGAGCTCGCGGGTTGCCACCAACTCACGGTCGTCGTTGAAAATGTCAATTTCGCAGCGCCCGCTTTGAACCACTAGCACTTCCGAAGTGCCAACGAGATGCCGCTCCAGAGCGCGGTGATTGTGCCGCGCGATTTTGCCTCCCGCGGGATAAACCACGAACCCGACCTGCTGTTTGAACTCGGACGGGGTCAAAAAAGTTGTTCTTGCTGGCCTCATTTCGGCGCGGATTATATAGGCCAACGGCATGTTCTTAAAAAAAATGTGTTCAACATGTTCCATGACGGCTGTCTCGATGTGAAGCGTCAAGAATGCAGGTCGCGTTTAGACGCGAACACGTTCCTTGGCTTCTTCTAAAATATCGATGAGACGGTTACGAAAATCGTCAGGGCTGTAAGAGGAGATTCGTTCATGCCCCGCATCGGCGAGACGGCCGCAAAGTTCCTCGTCCGTCCAAAGACGGTAGATCCCCTCCGCGATAGACTCCGCTGACCGCGGATCGGCCACCACCGCCGCGCTGCCCACCTGCTCGCGAATGCCGCGGATGTCGGAAGTCAGAACCGGACAGCCAAAGGACCATGCCTCTAAGACCGGAATGTTGGTGGGTCCGAAAAATGTCGGCATCACCAGAGCCACGGCTCCCGCGTAAAGCGCGGACATATGTTCTTCAGGAACATAGCCGAGATATTTTATTTGTTTTTTTATACCGAGCTCGGACGCGAGGGCGACCACATTGCGGTACGTGCTTTCCCGTATAACTCCCGAATACGACCCACAAAACACAATCGGGGCTTCGATGTGGTGTTCTCGGTCTAATAATCCCAGTGCCTGCACGATGCGCGCATGATTCTTGTGCGGCCAAAACTGCGCCGGATAAAACAAATACCGCTCTGGAAGCTGGTAAAGAGAGCGAACGATTCTTTGCTCTTCCTCGGAAACGTCTACGGCCAGATAGCTAGCTGGCAAATAGGGCAAAACTTTGACGCGATCCGGTGTAACCCCATAGCCTCCGTAGCAGTTAAGAACGTCTTCCTTGCCCACCTCTGAATCGGCTAAGATTACGGTCGCCTGCCTGCAGGCATTGCGAAAAAGATATTCTCGATATTCCCACTCGCCGTTTGCCGAAACCTCAGGGAACTCAGGCTGAAGTCTATGTTGCAGATCGTGCACCGCGATCACGTAGGGGACTCCGGCTTCAAAAGCAATGACCGTCGGATGCGGATACATCAGCAGTTCTACATGGCACCGCAGCAGGCGACGATACAGATCGGCTCGTTTCCGGACGACCTCTGGATCGGGGACCGGCGGTCGCCCGTTCGATAGGAATTGCTCCAGTTGTTTTCTCAGCCAGCGCCACGCCTCGCGATGCGGTCCTTCTCCGACCATTTCGCGCATTCGGTCCAGAAGCTTCCGTGTTTCCAGAGGTATTATTTCCCAGTTCTCCGGTTGAAGGGGAATCGTGGGTCGGCGGATCTGCGTCGTGTTGGTAAACAGAACGAAGTGATCTTCGCACCCGTTTTGCCCCCACACATTTAAGGCGTGCAGGATAGTCTGGCTGTATTGATAGACGCCGCCATTGGCGGGATCCAAATTAGGAAGGATTCCGATGCGCATGGACACTTGTCTTGTATGCGAGATTGGCCAAAGAGGCTGGCTCCCGAAGCAAGCAGGTCTTTTCGAAAACGCCCGGCAGCGGTTTGCGCAAACGAGTGGTGATTCGCGTGCTTCTGCTGCTTCGCCGGGAATAGTTTATTGCGGATGCGGCGCTGCCAATCGCAGCGAATCGCCAAGCTACGGGTTCGCCTTGATCTCCTCGCGTCGCCTGACTGCTTCTCTTAGTGGCATAGGTAAACTGTTCACTTGTCCGGTTCCAATAGGAACCGTTCAAACATATTTGTGAATGATATCCACCAATTCACCCATTCGATCATAGTACGTGTGATCCTGCAGAGTGCGTCTCTGCCCAGCTCGCGCAATATCTTGTCTTTCATTTTCATGTGCCAGATAGTGACGAATCAACTCGATGGATTCCGGGATACTGCGATAGGCAAGCACCTCTTTGCCAGGATCGAACATTTCGTGAAGGTTTGGCTTCCAATCGGTAATTAGAACCGTTCCCACTCCGGTCGCCTCGTAAAGGCGACAGTTATTTGCATACGGGGGAATGTCGCCGTGATGATTTAACGTAAGCTTTGAGCCGCGCAGTATTTGATACATATCTCGGCCCCACGCATAGCCCTTATGTGCCGCCCGGATAGGTGAGACCTCGGACAGCCCATCCACGTTCGGTCCCCAAATCCTTAACTCTGGAAATCGCGAGCATAACGCTTCCAGCAAGACGATCCGGCTTCTATGGACCGTCGCAGCAAGACTTCCTACGAAGGCAATATCAAATTGTTTCACGTTCGTTTCTAACTGCGCCAAGACCCGCGGCTCGAACCCTAAGCGGTGATATTCCGCTCGGAGACCATTTTGTCTGAAAAGATCAACAGTGGGTGGAAATGAGGAAACGGCAAGATCATAGCAGCTAAGGTCCTCCGATTTAGGAAGCTGCGTCGCTGCATGTTGACCGATGAGGAATCCTACGTACGGTTTCATTTCCTTCAAGAACGAGCTGGGAATGGAGTCCATGGCTTGATTGAGAAGAACATCCGGCTTACTGAATCTGATTTGCGCTGCCAGCACTTCGTAAAACCATTCTGGATTTCCCACTTTGGAAATCCATGGGATTATCTTTTTCCTAAGACGAAAATGCCATTTCCGCGCGCACGGTACTTTCGGATGATTTTCTCTCACCCATGCTTGTTGGAGATATAGATTGTTAGCGTGACAATCATCGGCCTCGTGCCCGAGACTGCGCAGATTGCTGGAGTAAAAGTCCGCCATACCATAGAGGCTCTCGTTACGTGCTCGCAACTGCTCTGCATAGCGCTCATTCTTTAACCCTGGGTGCCGCGCGTACAGCCAGTCAATGAACTCGGGGTAGTCGGCATTCAGGATCAAGAATTTCATGGATAGTTGTTATTTAATTCCACCCGCGGGTCCAATCACTCGAAACTCCATGAATCGCAGAGGCAATCGAGACAATCGATGATTTGGAGACTTGACGAATGATAAAGCCCTATTGCACGAAGGCCGGCACAACTGTGCTGACCAAACCCTGCATAATCCACTCGACGGCCGACTACTGCTGGAGATCAAGAAGGCTTAGTAACTTCCTCTTTTCCTCTTCCCAGGAAAAATGGTCTCTGGCCCGCTCCCAACCCGATATTCCCATCTGGCGACGCAGAACAGGGCTTTGTGCCAGCGCCACGATTCGTTCAGCCATGGCAACACTATCTCCTTCGCTAACCAAGGAACCTGTAGCACCATGGACTACCGCTTCGGGAATTCCGGCATGCCACGTTGAAACTACGGGCAGACTATGCGCCATCGCTTCAAGAACCGCGACAGGGAAGCCCTCCTCATCGCCACGCTCATCCGTCATGCTGTGTTGAATAAATATTTCTGCCGCCTTCATCAGTTTGCGCACAACTGCATTGGATTGGCCGCCATAGAGAGTCACTTTCTCACTCAAATTGAAGGCGTGGACAAAATGTCGGACCGCGGGGAGTAACTCGCCCGTTCCAACATAGTCCAGCCGCAATTTCGGACACACCTCAGCGGCTCGGCGAAACGCGTCGAGAGTCAGAATCGGAGCTTTTTTAGCGACCATCCGCCCTACCGCGACGCAGCGCACAAGCCGCTCAGTGTCCCGAACCTCGGGCTCAGCGGCCACATCGACGCCATACGGAATGACGTGAAGCTTGCTGGCATCTAATCCCACGCTCAGCAGTCTTTGGCGGCTGACTTGGCTCATGGTGATGACGCCGTCGGCGCGATTGTATTCAAGGTATTCGTCGCGCCATTTCGCCTCGCGTAAGCGCTCGGAAACATCGTAGCCGTGAGCGTGGGCGAAAAACCTGATTCCCGTCTCTCGGCAAAGTCTGAACCACGGGAGGGCCAGATCCAGATATTCACCCACAACCACTTTAACGTGACAATCCCGAAGAAAACGCCTCACCATATTAGTTACGTGATCCTTCACCGGGAGGCCGAGTCTTCGCGCGCAGGCGTCCAAAACCCGCCGCATCGGTTTACCCAAAGCCACCTGATCTAAGACAAGGTTAGGGCAATCAACACCCCATTGACCGCCGTATGGAGGCCGCGCCGTCGTGGCAACCACGGCTGTACCCCCGGGCAGAAGATCCTGCATGTGTCGGCGTATGAACGTCTCCGATAAGGCGCCGATATGCGGCGCAAAAATGGCTAGCGGACAGTGTTTCATACGGGTTTGATCGCCGTTCCCGAGACACCAATGATCATCGAACTCTCATAGAACTCGTCGGGTCTCACATCATAATCAGAAAGATATCGAACCAGTGGAACTGCAAACCGAGTAAATATCGCGCGCGCGGGAGCGGACATTGGACGGCGTCTTAACCATAGTCCGATCATCTGAGCTAGACTTGCGTCCCAGCCACCGAGCGCCTTCAGTTGAACCTGTCCGAAGCCAGCGTTTTTCAGAAGTCTTTCTAAGGCAAATGGCGTATAGCGGTATTCGTCTTGAGGAACGTCATGAAGCGGCCATAAAAAGGGAACCGTAAAAAACAACACTCCACCTGGTTTCAATACTCTCAGCACCTCACCCATAATCCTTTGTGGATCCGGACAGTGTTCGAAAACCTCGGTCGCTAACGCGCAATCTGCCGAATTATTCCTCACCGGCAAGGTGTGCCCATCCCATTCCAAATCTGGGCGTTGGTAAGCGTTATCGTGTAGATCAATTCCTATGTAGGTCTTCACTCTGCTAGGCGACTGCAGCACAAGCGGTTTGTAAGGCATGTAGCCACAACCGACATCGAGTACCGTCCCGCTAAGATTTACCAATTGCGAACGAAGAGCCTCTAAAATAGATTTACGTGCGATATAAATATCGAGTGTAGCCGCTAGGCATCGGGGGTTTAGAAATTCGTGATGTTCGGCTTTCATCTTTAGCTGATGAACTAATCGGGGTAGCATTGTCGTCCGAGCTTCTGATGAACCCATGTAAGCCTTTGTGGCCGAGGTGGAACGAGTGGTTCGGCTCTGTCGACCAACAATTTTCGAATCTTTCCTATCATCCCTGTAGTAGGCATATGAACAGCGGCAGCATCCCATTTTCGCCGTCGCAGCAGGACGGCGTGAGCATAATCCCCTTCATACCAGACACTGACCTCCTGATAGAGCAGAACTTCCGTATTCGTGTCGTTCGCCAATGCGGCGATAGTTTCGATGCTGATGTTTTCGTCCACTGGTTGAATCTGGTCAGGGTGATGCTGCCGTAACCACGCCAGGTGACCTGGCGTAGGAAAGGAGAGAACAATGCGGCCCTCGTCGCTGGACAGGTCTTTCAACACCTGATGCAATCCGGGCCTATCGACAACTGCGATGTGCTCATAAACATCCATTAGAACAATAAGGTCAAACTTATCAGTAAATGTCTCTGCCCCGAGGTGCCCCTCGACGAACGAAAGTCTTGATGAGCCGAACAATTTTCTGGCCATTTCAACCGACTTGGGACTAATATCCAGACCTATCACCCGAGACCCCGTCCACTTTCGCGCCATACGCCAGGAAATGTCTCCAATACCACAGCCGATCTCCAGTATTCGTGCGGGGTTTGTCGGCGCCCATTTATCGATTGTTTTCCAGGCACACTCGACCCGGAGGTTACCTTCGACAAACCCCTCGAGCTTGCCGGATACATTGGCGTCGTAAAAGGTTCTTGCCGTCTCGTCCAACGCGGCGATATCCGTTAACCTCATGTTACAGCCTCACTCGTCTCCGGGCCGAATATCCCAATTAGGTGCCCAATAGACTGAGCCCCATGCCTCGCGTCCGGGCAACGGATTGCCCCAGCCAAAAACGTCATGTTCCCTCACTTGAATCGTAAACGCCCGGCTAAATCGCGCATAATCGGACACCGCATTGCCTACATAGATATGGGCAAAGTAATTCCCGGCGTTCAGAGGCACACGTCCCATATCACAGCACACTTGCCAAAACCGCGATTGTCCGGCGGCGCTCGGAACATTTTGGATCTTACTGCTCATGGTGATCACTGGCTCTTCGGCCGGGGTGATGATACAAACCCCGATGGTGACTTCGCTGATGAATCGAGGAGCCTCAATATCGAACCCGAGCGTGATATCCTCGCCGCATGAAAACGATACGTGTGTCCTACTGTTCTTTGGATATAGGAAAAACCCTGAGCCGTCGCCCGTGTCTTTCCACTTCAAGTCCGCCGCGATTTTCTTCTGTTCCTCCGCTGGCGGCGCCTCGTTGTATTGATCGATGTAATACTCAACCACGCTACTACTGGGCCCGTCCATCTTTAGGACTCCGCCTTCTATCAGAAGAGTGCGTGAGCAAAGCGATTTTACGAAGCCTAAATTGTGACTCACGAACAACACCGTGCAGCCCTGGTGGGTGACGTCTCCCATCTTGCCCAAGCACCTTTTCTGAAATGCCATGTCTCCCACCGCTAACACCTCGTCCACAATGAGAATATCAGGCTCCAAGTGGGCAGCGACAGAAAAAGCCAAACGAACGTGCATCCCGCTGGAGTAGCGTTTAACCGGCGTATCGAGGAATTGTTCCACTTCCGAAAAAGCAACAATCTCATCGAATTTTTTATCGATCTCCCATTTCTTCATTCCAAGAATCGCGCCGTTTAAATAGATGTTCTCTCGGCCGGTGAGTTCGCCGTGAAATCCGGTTCCTACTTCCAAAAGAGAGCCGACACGCCCGAAGATTTCCGCTCGTCCCTCGGTGGGTTCTGTAATACGCGATAGAATTTTTAACAGCGTACTCTTTCCAGCGCCGTTGCGTCCTATAATTCCGACGACTTCTCCATGTTTGATTTCGAAAGAAACATCCTTGAGGGCCCAGATCGTATCGGCCCGATTTGAGTCCGAGCCGAGCGCTGAATCGTGGCCATTGCGCCGAAACAACGAAGACCAGCTATGGCTAATCTGATCGCGCAGCGTATCGTGTCGCCGCCTTGCGAGACCGATCTTGTACTGTTTGAATAGACGTTGGGCGCGGATCGCGATAGGGCTCATAGAGAAAAGATTCAGCGCTTCCGGAAAGAGCGGTCTTGGGCTACCTCACGACGTTCGTCAAACTATGTCGGCAAACGTCCGCTCGGTGTGTTTAAAAAAGATAACTCCGGTAACAAACAGGGCCAGCACCATGAGCGAGCTGATAAGGATCACGCCGAAGTCCGGGCTCTGTTTGCCGAGCAACGCCCAGCGAAATCCTTCGATGACTCCGGCCATGGGATTAAGGCTATACAAAAGACGCCACTTTTCCGGCACCAAACTTACCGGGTACGCGACGGGCGAGGAGAACAGCCACAGTTGGACCAGGAAAGGAATCGCGTGGCCTACGTCCCTGTACCTGACATTGAGTGCCGAGAGCCAAAGTCCCACCGCGAGCGCCGTCAACAGGACTAGAGCTAGCAGCAGCGGCAGGGCCAAGATTCCCCGGGTGGGCAGTACGTGAAACCAGAGCATCATAGAGATAAAAATGACGAAAGAGATCGCAAAATCCACGATTGGGGATAAGACGCCGGAAAGCGGCAAAAGAAGCCGCGGAAAATAAATTTTCGAAATAAGTTGCGCGTTGCTAACCACGCTCTCGCTTCCCCGGGTCAGCGAGCTGGCGAAAAGGTTCCAAGGCAGCAGAGCCGAGTAGGCAAAAATGGGATAAGGAACCCCATCGGAAGGGACCTTGGCAAAGTTTCCAAAGACCGCAGTAAAGACAATCATGGTCATTAAGGGTTGAAGCACGACCCAGCCGATCCCGATGATGGTCTGCCTGTAGCGGACTTTCAAATCGCGCCAGACGAGAAAATAGAGCAATTCTCTATATTCCCAGATCGCTCTTAGATCGAGATCGATCAGCTTCCTGCGCGGCTCAATGACGATGGTCGGCTCGGCAAGGGACGGAAAAGTGGGCGCTTGTGTGAGGGTATTCGGCATGGCTTTTCTCTCAGGCTTTTGTCGAACAATTTCCGCGCCGCTGGCGGCACGCGGTAGCCGTTGGTCTAAGCGGATTGTGGGATGTTGCGGAATGATCGATTGCTCGCCGCGGAGGTTGGATCTTTTTTTGACGTATATTTGCCGGTGGCGCAGCAATGCATGGCAATGCGGCAAAGCTTGGATACTCTGTCAGCTAAAGTCCAGAGTCGATTGCCGCTTGCCTCGATTGTTTATTGCCTAACAGTATTTTACGGTACCAGTCCAAATAACTATCCACCTGTCGCTGCAAGTCAAACTGCTCTCGGGCATCTCTAGCAGCGTTCTCCCCCACGCGTCCGAGCAAAGAGGGATCGTTCATCAAGCGCTCAATACCGACAGCCATGGCCGCGGCGTCACCAGGCGGCACCAGGATTCCAGTCGCTTCGGCCACACCATAGCGATTTAATTTTGCAGCCTCCGATTGTCCCTCCGCCGCCTCCAATCCTTTCACTTGTTCGGGTATTCCGCCGATTGCCGTTGCGACTACTGGAGTCCCGCAGGCCAGAGCTTCGAGGACGGCGTTGGGAAAGGTATCGGCGCGGGCGGCATGGAGGTAAAGATCTGCGGCTTGATAGTAACGGGCTACCGCTTCGCTGTCCTTCTGGTACGGCACGAAACGTACCTCCGCCTGACCGATTCGCTCGGCTGGCGCATCTTCGCCCAGTGCAATGAAGAGCAGGTCCGGCCGGTCAAACCGTTCGACAACGAGGGCGATAGCATTACGCAGGGTCTGGTAATCTTTCCATACGTTTCGTCGAATGCCGTTAGCTATAAAGAGAAGCACCGGGGTGCCTTGAGGGATGCCCAGAGCCGCCCGAACCGCATGCTTGTTTGTGGGATGGAAGACAGATAAATCCAGGCCGTTGGGAATGACCCGAGCCTCCACCACAGCGGGGGCGAGCACAGACTGTTCTACTTTGCGCATGAGCCATTCACACGGTGTCGCTATATACAGGCGGCTTTGCGCATAGATATCCCGCTTTCGCCGCCAGTTGTAAGTTGTAGCGTCGCGCTGAACAGCAGGATAAATGTTCAAGTCAGGGCAGTGTCCGCAGCCGATTTTCCATCGCTCGCAGCCCAGCGAATGAGCGCAGTGACCGCTCAGCAGCCAGGCATCGTGCAGGGTCAGTATCGTTACGGCTTGCTCGCTTAGCCATGGGAGGGCGCGCAGGTCAAAGTAGCCGCCGTGTAGGTTGTGACAATGAACGATATCTGGCTTTTGCGGTGTCATACTGAGAAGTTGGCGCGTTCCCGGGTAAGAGAAATCCTCGACGCCCAACCAGTGTTCCAGTTCGCGTCGCGGATGTTTACAGGCGCGCGCTACCTGCAACAGGCCGTACAGTTTACCATCCAGCCGCTCACACTTTTGCCTCAGCGTCCGGCAAAAGAGATCCCACGGCGTCGGAGGGGTAATGTCGGAAATCACCATCACGCCAGAATCGTTACTGCGCCTAGAACCTACCGCGAGCCACGAGTTGTGTCCGCGGGCCCGATAGGCTTGAAACAGGTTCCAAGCCGTCTTTTCCGCGCCGCCGCTAACGTCTACCGTGCTGACTTGCAGAATATTCATGGCTGTTCAGCTACGGAACCACTGCGACAGTCTGTAGGCAAACTCTTGCCCCTCCCAGTCGCGAACCAAAAAACGAGGCAACTGCCATTGATCGGTAGCTCGACCAATAATCCCCGGAAACGCGGCGCACGCGCATTGAAAGCCAGCTTGTCGGACGGCTGCTACCGTCTCCTCGGTGTAGTCAGAGCGTCCACCGTACGGGTAAGCAAAGCTCGTCACGCGTCGTCCTAAAATCTCCTCTAAACGAGCTTTGCTTTGGGATATTTCCTCCCCTTGTGCAGCTGCTGGAAGTGTAGAGAGCATGGGGTGACTCACAGTGTGCGAGCCGACTTCAACTAGTGCTCCGTCGGTCAGCTGAATCATTTCTTCTGGTGAGAGGACGCGATGAGTCGGCCGACCCGATGTTTCCACACCAGCCGCTGTGAGAAGATCATCCACGAGTTTCCTTCGCTGTTTGTCGGGAAGCGGCAGAAGTGTTTGGAACAGCGAACGATAGAGCTCGTGGCGTGGAGTAGGGTTGTCTCTCTGGGAAATATTCCAGCCCG
>Ga0316628_100002414_pt1 | contig 13861 bp, 12 predicted proteins | sample OWC_Aug_M2_C1_D5_FD_207648 | JGI IMG/M metagenome (GOLD analysis project Ga0316628, IMG submission 207648) | Wetland soil microbial communities from Old Woman Creek delta, Ohio, United States - OWC_Aug_M2_C1_D5_C | ecosystem: Environmental > Terrestrial > Soil > Wetlands | place: USA: Ohio... | reverse complement strand
ACGCAGCACCAGGTCATAGTCCACGGCGCTGTGATCCGTGATGACGAGGACCGCGTCCTGGCCGGCGAGCGCGGCCTCGTTCAGCGGGACCGAACACATCGGCGGCAGGTCGGGCCACGAACGCATCCGCGGCGCTTCCGGGATGTGTGGATCGTGGTACGACACGCTCGCGCCGAGACGCAGCAGCAGTTCGATGACCTCGAACGCCGGGCTCTCGCGCGGATCGTCGATGTCTTTCTTGTAGGCGAGCCCGAGGACCAGCACCTTGCTGCCCTTCAGCGGCTTGCCCCGCTCGTTGAGCGCGCCCTGCAGCTTGCCGATGACGTAGTGCGGCATCTCCACGTTGACGTCGCCGGCCAGCTCGATGAACCGCGGGCCGACGCCGTACTCGCGGGCCTTCCATGACAGGTAGAACGGATCGAGCGGGATGCAGTGGCCGCCCCAGCCGGGACCGGGGTTGAAGCGCATGAATCCGAAAGGCTTCGTGGAGGCGGCGTCGAGGACCTCCCACACGTCGATGCCCATCCGGTCGTAGACGACTTTCAGCTCGTTCACGAGGGCGATGTTGACCGCCCGGAAGATGTTCTCGGTCAGCTTCGTGGCTTCCGCCGCTCTGGCAGACGACACCCGCACGGTGCGCACGATGATGCGAGCGTAGAGGGCCTGCGCGAGATCCGCGCTGATCGCGTCGACGCCGCCCACGACCTTCGGCGTCGTCGTCGTGCCGTAGTCCTTGTTGCCCGGGTCCTCGCGTTCGGGCGAGAAGGCCAGGAAAAAATCGGTGCCGCACCGCAGCCCGGTCTCCTCCAGGATTCGTTGCAGCAACTCGTCGGTCGTGCCCGGGTACGTCGTCGATTCGAGGACCACGAGTTGTCCGCGCCGCAGCGCCGCCTTCACCTGCCGCGCCGAATGCTCCACGTACGTCATGTCCGGCTGTCGCTGGGGCGTGAGCGGCGTCGGAACGCAAATGAGGATGGCGTCCGGCTCCGAGAGGCGGGAGAAGTCGACGGTGGTGTGCAGGCGCCCGGTGGCCACCGCCGCCGCGATCCGGCCGCCGTCGAGGTGCTTGATGTAGCCTTCGCCGCGCGCGAGCTTGTCCACTTTCACCGGGTCCACGTCGAAGCCGATGACGTCGAAGCCCCGCTCGACCAGGGCCAGTGCCAGCGGGAGACCGACGTAGCCGATCCCGATGATCCCCACCCTGGCGTCGCCCGCCTGGATGCGCTGCTTGAGTGTGCCTGCGTAGTCCATGGATCAGAGGTCTTTCCCTAGACGGTAGACGGCAGATCGTAGGCGGTCCGCCAACGCTAAGTGCTTCGAGGCGCAATCACGGCCACTCTTGCGGAGGCGCAAGTGGCCGGTTCTGCTTCCTCACCACGCAGTCCTGAGCGCACAATACGTCGCCGTACTTGTGCGTCGAAGGACTAAGGACCAGGGACGATCACGCGGTGATCCTGATGGCGACGGCGGTCATGTCGTCGTTGGCGGGCGTGCCGCCGCGGAACTGCGCGACTTCGTCGAAGATCGCGTTCACGATGTCCCGCGCCGTGCCCCCTCTCGCCTTCGCGATGGTACGCATCAATCGCTCGGTGCCGAACTCGTGTCCCTCCGCGTCCATCGCCTCGAACACGCCGTCGGTGCAGAAGATGAAGCAGTCGCCCTGCCGCGTGTCGAACGTCACCTCGTCGTAGGACGACCCGGCGAACGTGCCGAGCGGCACGCCCGACACCTCGACGGGAGCGCAGCCGGTCGCCGTGCAGCGAATCGGGTACGGCAGGCCCGAGTTGGTCATGACGACCGTGCGGCGGCGCAGGTCGAAACAGGCGTAGCACAGGGTGCAGTAGTACTCCTCGAGCTGGCGTTCGTGCAGGATCACGTTGATCCACGACAGGATGCTCGCGGGGCTGGAACGTTCGGCCGAGTGCCGCCTGCGGAACGTACGCGACCTGACGAGTTCGCCGGCGAACGCGCCGTACAACGCCGCGGGAACGCCTTTTCCCGACACGTCCCCGACGGCGACGACCAGGCTGTGCGGCTCGGGGCACAGGAAGTCGTAGAGGTCGCCGCCCAGCTCGTGTGCGGGGGCGAAGCGCACCGCCAGGTCTACGCCCTTCAGCCGGCGCGGCGCCTCGGTCGGCAGGAAGGCCTCCTGCACGCGCTGCGCGAACCGCAGCTCCTTCTCGAGGCGGTCCTCGTTGGCGCGAATCGTCTCGTAGAGGCGGGCGTTCTCGATCGCGACGGCCGCCTGGCTCGCCAGCAGCGTGAGCACCTCCACGTCGTCGGTGTCGAACGCCTCGAACTCGGGGCTCTCCAGGTCGAACACCCCGATGCAGCGATCCTTCACGAGCAGCGGGATGGCGAGTTCCGACCGCACGTCGGCGACCGCTTCGATGTAGCGCGGATCTTCACGAACGTTCGGCGAGAGCACCGCCTCCTTGTGCAGGGCGGCGTAGCCGACGATGCCCTCTCCCAGTCTGACGGGCGGCAGGTTCTCGACTTCCCCGTACTTCACCGCCAGCTTCATCTCGAGCGTCAGCGTCGCGGGATCGAGCAGCAGGATGCCGAAGGTCCGGTAATCGACGATGCGCTTGGTGAGCTGTGCGAGGCGCGTGAGCAGATCGTCGAGATCGAGGATCGACGAAACCTCGCGCCCGATCTCGGCGAGCGTTTCGAGCATCGCCGCGTATTCGCGCTGGCGTTCGAACAGCCGGGCGTTCTCGATCGCCACCGAGATGTGGGTCCCGAACTGGCGGAGCACGCCGACGTCGTGCTCGGTGAACTGGCCGGGCTTGTCGCTCAGGCAGTTGAGCGCGCCGATCACCCGGCCCTTGCGCCGCAGCGGGACGACGAGTTCCGCGCGCGTTCCCGGGACCGCCTCCACGTAGCGAGGATCGCGCTGCACGTCGTTGACGAGGAGCGGCTGTCCGTCGGCCACGGCCGCGCCGACCAGCGCCTGCCCAGGCCCCAGCCGCAGCGTGCGAATCACGTCGTCCGGGTAGCCGACAGAGTACGCGATCCGCAACTCGCCGCTTCGCTCCGCCACGAGGTACACCGCGAAGGCGCGGAACTCGATCAGGCGGGCGATGAGTTCGGGGATCTTGCGGAGGAGTTCGTCCAGGTCGAGGACCGACGTCACCTGCCGCCCGAGATCGAACAGCGTGGTGAGCAGCTGCTGGTCGGACGGCTGGTTCGCCGTCGGTGATGCGGGCGCGCCGGTCGAGGGTGCGGGAGGTGACGGGTTCGACGACTGCACAGCGTCCGGATTATACTCACCGGGCGCCCGGAGACACCATGGATCTCAGCCTTCCACTCGATTATCAGGCGATTCAACGCATCCTTCCCCACCGCTACCCGTTTCTGCTCGTCGACCGCGTCACGGAAGTGGAGACGGACAAGCGCATCGTCGGCATCAAGAACGTGTCGCACGACGAACACATCCTGTGCAGAACGCCGGGCGAACGACCCTCTCTGCCGCGCACGATCCTGACCGAGGCGACCGCCCAGGTGGGCGCGATTCTGATCCTCTCGAAGCCGGAAAACCGCAATCGCTTGATCTACTTCATGGGCATCGAGCGGGTTCGCTACCGGCGGCCGGTCTACGCCGGCGACGTGGTGGTCATCGAAGCGAACGTCTTGCGGCTGCGGTCGCGGATGGGCATGCTGAAGGGCGTTGCGCGCGTCAACGGGCAGGTCGTCCTCGACGGGACGATGACGTTCGCGCTGGGGAATCCAAAGCAGGACGAAGCATGAAGCAGGCGTGAGGCGCAGGGCTTCGGCCGTCGTCGGGCTCAGGGCCCGTCGCTTCCCGCCCGGACGACGAGCAGCACCATTCCGACTTTCATCCCGCGCGACACCCATTTTGCCCAGCGCGACCCCGGGTGGAAGTAACGCCAGGCGTCGAGACCCGCGGGCACCAGCACCATCGCCCCAATCCACCCTTCGTCCACGCGCAGCGTTTGCGCCATCGCACGCGTGTCGCGCTCGGCCGGCCCGGCTTTCGCGCAGGCGGCGGCGCCGTAGCCGACCGACGCGAGCACGTTGAAGGCGAGGATGCCCTTTCGCATCGGCGCACGCTCTTCCCGCAGGCCCGGGTTGCGGGAGAGGATGATCTCGCTCGACAGGTGCTGCATCCAGAACCCGGCCGAAGCGATCGTGAATTCCTTGCGCGGCGGCAGGCCGGCCGGATGGGTGATCGCGAAGAACGGGATCCCGCCGAAATCGACTTTCTTCAGCGAAGGGCGAACACCGAAGACGGCGTCGAACAGCAGGTGACCGCCCTCGTGGACGCCGAGACCGGCGGCGCCGCCGAGGAGGAACATCGCGGTCCTCCGAGCGGCGCTTTCTCCGCCTCCCGATTGCGTCGAAGGCGTCTGCTCCGCGGGCACCGCGGGGCCCTCCTGCCCGGCTGCAACGGCGGCCACAAGCAGAAACGAGACGACGAGAAGCGGAACCGGAAGGTGCGCCCATCTCCGGCAGGACGAGGGGCGGCACGCGCAGGGCGTGGCACTCATGTTGCAGCCTTTCCCTGCGATCCGGACACCTCGTCCGTTCGGGGCCGCGCTCGCGAACGGAGACGCGTGGTTCGGTGGGAGGGTGAAACGATGCTGGAAACCATCGCGATCATTCTGATCGTGCTGTGGCTCCTCGGAATGGTCAGTGGCTACACGCTGGGAAACTTCATCTACATCCTGCTGGTCATCGCGATCGTGCTGTTCCTGGTGCGGTTGGTCAGCGGGCGACGAGTTGTCTGAGGCGGCGCCTCCGCGCGTCGCGCGCCCTGAAGGCGGCAGGCGTGCTCACCGCGCCCTCACCCCTTCGACTCTGCTCAGGGTGCTCCGAGCCTAGTCGAGGGGCACCAAGGTGACGGGCGCGGTCTTCTGTCAGGGCTCGGCGCGTTGAACCACCCCGCACGTCACCGACCCGTCCCCTCGGGTTTCGTGCCCTTCCACAGAACCCTTCCGAGCCGCTGGTGATACCCCGTGAACTCCCCGTCGTTCGGATCCTCGGCAACCGCCTGCCGCACCTGGTGAATCTTGGCATCCAGGTCGTCCGCCATGGACAGGATGAAGGCTTCGACGGTCATCGGCTCGATGGGCGATCCCAGGTCCCTCGACCCGTGATGCGACACGATCAGGTGCTCGACTTCGGTCAGCAGGTCCGGGGGAAACCCTTCGATAGCGAGCGCCGCGTCGCGCACCATGATGACGCCGAGCGTGATGTGGCCGAGCAGCCGGCCTTCGCGCGAGTAGCTGGTCACCCCGTCGTAGGCCAACTCCTGCAGTTTCCCGATGTCGTGCAGCAGCGCCCCCGCAATGATGAGGTCCGCGTTTGCCTCGTAGGCGCGCGCCAGCATCAGCGCGACGCCGGCGATCTTCAACGCGTGTTCGAGGTAGCCGCCGCGGTAGGCATGATGGATCACCTGCGCGGCGGGCCAGACGCGCAAGGCCGCCTCGTTGCCGGCGATCACGGCGCGGAGCAGCCTCTGCAGGTGCTGATCCTCGACGCTCGCGACGAGCGTTTCCAGGTCTGCCCACATGTCCTCGATCGGGCGCGGCGCCGTCGGGACGCAGTCCTCCTCGCGGAACCCGAGCGCGCGGTCCTGCGAGGGGTTGACGCGCCGGATGTTCTCGATCACCAGCTGCAGCCGGCCGTTGAACGTGTTCGCGCGCGCCTTCACCTTGACGAACTCGCCCTCGTCGAACTCCCCTCGCAGGCGCTCGACCTCGTCGAACACCTTCGCCGAGATGCGTCCGGTCGCGTCGAGAAGCGTCACGGACAGGAAGTCGCCGTTGCGGCCGCTTCGGATTTCCTTCTGCTGGCACAGGAAGAAGCCGATGCCGCTGGCGTCGGCGGTGAGTTGTCGGATCGGCGGGAGGCGCATCTCCAATTCCTCAGTCGGGGCAGAACAGCTCGGGACGTGTGAATCGTAAAGCCGCAATCGTGAGTCTAATGCGTGCAGCGAGGGACGTGCCACAGGTCCGATACGGATCAGCCGGCAATGGCGATGGTAACATCGTCTAGAGGTATGGAAGAAACCGAACAGGCAGGCCGCCCGGATACAGCCGACACGGCGCGCGACAAGAGCGAGACCCAGGCGATTAGCCTGCCGGTCACCGGGATGAGCTGTGTGGCGTGCGCCCGTACGATCCAGCGCACGCTCGAAGCTGTTCCAGGCGTGTCCGCCGCCGGCGTCAACTTCGCGACCAACCGGGCCACGGTCAGGTTCGATCCGTCCCTGGTGACCGTTGACAGCCTGGCTGAAGCGGTCAGGAGCGTCGGGTACGACGTGCTGACGCCGGGCGCGGGCGACGTGCGCGACGAGCGTTCGATCGAGGACGTCGAGCAGCGGGCACGCGAGGCCGAGTATGGCCGCCTGTGCCGCCGCCTGGTCGTCGCGGCTGTCTTCTCGGTGCCGATCTTCGTGCTCAGCATGGCGGAGGTCGTGTTCCGCGGCCTGCACTGGGTCGAGCTGGCGCTCGCGGCCCCGGTGATCTTCTACAGCGGCGCGCAGTTCTACCGCGGTGCCTGGGCGAGCGTGAGGCATCGCAATGCGGACATGAACACGTTGATCGCCGTCGGCACCGGCGCGGCATTCACCTACTCGGTCGTCGCGACTGCGGCGCCGGGTCTGGTTGCGGCGGCCCACGGTGCTGCGGCCGTCCACCACGGCGCGCCGGTGTACTACGAGGTGGCCACGGCGATCATCACGCTCGTGCTCGTGGGACGCCTGCTCGAAGCGCGGGCGCGCGGGCGCACGTCCGAGGCGATCAAGCGGCTGATCACGCTGCGACCCCGCACCGCGCGCATCGTGCGAGACGGCATCGAGATCGAAGTGCCCGCCGGCCAGGTCGTTCAGGACGACGAAGTGATCGTCCGCCCGGGTGAGCGCATTCCCGTGGACGGCGAGGTGACCGACGGGGGGTCGGCCATCGACGAATCGATGTTGACCGGCGAATCGCTTCCGGTCGACAAGGCCCCCGGCGCCACCGTGTTCGGCGGCACGGTGAACCGAACGGGCACCTTCCGGTTCCGCGCCACGCGCGTCGGCCGCGACACCACCCTGCAGCAGATCGTCCGGATGGTGCAGGAGGCCCAGGGCAGTCGTGCGCCGATCGCGCGGCTGGCTGACGTCATCTCGGGCTATTTCACGCCGATCGTCATCTGCCTGGCCGTCCTCACCTTCGTCGCCTGGTTCGACGTGCTGCCTCCGGGCGCGCGATTCGCCACTGCACTGGTGAACTTCGTGGCCGTCCTGATCATCGCGTGCCCCTGTGCCATGGGACTCGCCACGCCCACGGCGATCCTCGTCGCCACCGGGAAGGGCGCAGAGAAGGGAATCCTCATCCGTGGCGGGGACATCCTGGAACGGGCCGGGCACATCACGACCGTGGTGCTCGACAAGACCGGCACCATCACCCGCGGCCAGCCGGAAGTGACCGACCTCATCGCCGTGGGGTCACATCTGGAAACGTCACTTTTCGCACGTCTGGCACCGGGGTCACAGGGGGGAAAAGGCCACGGTCTCGGGTACGACCCCCCGCCTGATGCAGAAAGCGGGGGTTTCAGGTACGACCCCCTTGGTGAGGAGGAGGCGCTCCTGGCGGTGGCCGCGTCGGCCGAGCGCCGTTCCGAGCATCCGCTCGGCCAGGCGATCGTGCGGGCGGCGACCGCGCGGCAGTTGCCTGTCGCGGAGCCCGCTGCGTTCGAAGCCCGGCCGGGTTTCGGCGTCGTGGCAACGGTCGACGGGACGCGCGTGGTGATTGGAAACGAGCGGCTGATGCGGCAGGAGGGCGCGTCGACGGCACCGGTCGACGACGAAGCACGGCGGCTCACCGCAGCGTCGCGAACCGTCATGTACATCGCCGTCGAGCGACTCCCGGACTCCGGTCACCGGACTCCGGACGACAGGGTACTCGAAGTCGTCGGCCTCATCGGCCTCGCGGACACGCCGCGCGAACAGTCGGCACGCGCGGTCCGGCGAATGAAGGACATGGGGCTCGAGATCGTCATGATCACGGGCGACAACGCGGCGACCGCCGAGGCGATTGCCCGTGCCGTCGCGCCCGACGGGGAGATTTCACGGGTCATCGCGGGCGTGCTGCCGGACGCAAAGGCCGGGCACGTGAAGGCGCTCCAGGCGCAGGGAAAAGTCGTCGCGATGGTGGGCGACGGCATCAACGACGCACCGGCGTTGGCCCAGGCGGACGTCGGCATCGCGGTTGGCTCCGGGACGGACATCGCGATCGAGGCCGCCGACATCACGCTGATGCGCAACGACCTGGGCGGCGTGGCAGACGCCATCGCGCTGTCGCGAAGGACGATGGGCGTGATCAAGCAGAACCTGTTCTGGGCGTTTGCCTACAACGTCCTGGGCATTCCCATCGCGGCGGGCGCCCTCTACCCGTTCACGGGCTGGATGCTGAGCCCGATGATTGCGGCGGGCGCGATGTCGTTCTCGAGCGTGTCGGTGCTCACCAACAGCCTGCGGCTGAGAAGGGCGTAACGATGGACGGCGCGCAGATCCTCGTCACCATCGGCGGCGCATCCCTGATCGCCGCGGTGCTCGTCTTCTTCTTCGGCCCGACAAGTGGCAGCCGCGCTCGCCTCCGCCGCGACTGACTCCCACCCTTACGCCGGATCGGGTTCTATCCGCAGGTTACGCGGATTAAGCCGACTTTCGCTTGCCACAGCCGCGAGGCTTCGACAGCGTCGACCGAAGCTGGACGCCACCCCAGGGGTAAGAGCCGCTATAATGCCGTGCCGTGGCTGATGGCTTTCACAGGTCCGCCCTCACACCCTCCGGCGAACCGCGCGCCGAAGCCTTCGCCCGCCTGTTCGAAGCCGTCCATGAAGGCGTGTACATCGGGACGCTCGGCGAGGAGCACGATGCCACCCTCGCCGCGAACCCGCACCTGAAACTCATCTTTGGATACGCCCCCGAGGCGCCGGAGCGATCGGTCCGGCCGTTCGAGGCGTCGCGCTTTCTCGATCCTGCCGCGCGCTCCGGGTTCCTCGATCGACTCAGGCGCGACGGCGCCGTCACCGACTACCTGCTTCGGCTGCGGCGCGCGGATCATTCCGCCGTCTGGGTGGAAGTGACGGCGCGCGCCGATTCGCCGATGGCGGACGGCGTGCTGAGGGTCGAGGCGCTGATTCGCGACGTCAGCGATCGGAAGCGACTGGACGACCAGACACGCGACCTGTATCACCAGCTGCTCCAGGCGGAGAAGATGGCGGCGCTCGGCCAGACAATCTCGGGCGTCGCCCACGAGCTGAACAACCCCCTGGCGACGATCCTCACGTGGGCGGAGCGGTTGTCGCAGCGGCCGGGCGACGAGAACTTGCGCCGCGGCCTCAACGCGATCCTCGGCGAATCGGAGCGGGCCGCGAAGATCGTCCGGAACCTGCTCACGTTCGCGCGCAAACGCCACACGACGCGGACGATGGTCGATCTCAACCAGGTCGTCCGCGAGACGCTGGCCCTCCGAGCCTACGAGCAGCGCGTCACCAACATCTCGGTCATCGACGCCCTGGCCGCGGGGCTGCCGCAGGTGTTCGCCGACGCTCACCAGATCCAGCAGGTGCTGCTCAACCTCGTGATCAACGCCGAGCAGGCGATGCTGTCGGCCAACGGCCGCGGCGCGCTCGTCGTCCGCACGTGGCACGATGCGGAGCGGGACACCGTCGTGCTCGAGGTGAACGACGATGGCCCGGGCGTTCCGGAAGACGTGCGGGCGAAGATTTTCGACCCGTTCTTCACGACGAAGGACGTCGGAAAGGGCACCGGCCTGGGGCTCACGGTCGCCTACGCCATCGTGCAGGAACACGGCGGCCGCATCTGGGTGGAATCCCCGGGCGGGGTGGGCGCTTCGTTCTTCGTGGAACTGCCCACCAGCGATGTCGCCGTTCGCCCCGCGCCCACCGCACCGGCTCCGGGAGACACCGCGGCGTCGGGGGCGTCGGTCCTGGTCGTCGAAGACGAACCCGCGCTGGCGGCCGCGGTGGCGGAAGGACTGGCGGATGCGGGGTTCGTGGTCGATCGGGCGGGCGACGGCGAGGAGGCCCTCGCCCGCGTGCGCGATCGGGATTACGACGTGATCGTCTGCGACCTGAAGATGCCGCGGCTCGACGGCACGCAGTTCTACCGGGCCATCGCCACGACGCGGCCCGCGCTCGCGCGGCGGGTCATCTTCGTCACGGGCGACGTCGCGGGCACCGACGCCGAACGCTTTCTCGAGGAGACCGGGTGCCGGTGGCTGGCAAAGCCGTTCCGGCTCGGCGACTTGGTGCGCGTCGCCCGCGAGGTCATCGCGTAGGGCAGCACGCGCGCCGGCGCTTCCGTCGTTGCCGCCGGCTTCGGCAAATCCGCCTTCGCCATCTTCCGCTTCGCTTCGAAGGCCACCAGCGTACCGTGCAGCAGGCTCGCGATCGCGTTCGGCGCAAGCGCGCGCATCGACTGGCAGGCCGGCGCGAGCGGCATCGCCTCGCAGGCAAGCGCCTGGCGAAGCCTCTGAATCGCGCGGGCGTGCAGCTGTGACACCCGCGACTCGTTCACGCCGAGTTCCGTCCCGATCTGCTTCATCGTCACGTCGCCGAAGTAGTACAGACTGATCAGCCGGCGCTCGCGCTTGGGCAGCGATGCGATGGCGCGGTGCACGCGCTCGCGCGTCTCGGTCCTGACGTAGGCGGCATCGGGCGCCTCGGGTTCGGACGGCACCAGCACCGCGGGCAACGACGCCTCGGACACGTGGTCGCCGGCGGAAACCGGCGAAGTGGACTCGATCGTGTTGATGCGCACGATCGTGCGTCCCAGCCGCTTCTCGTCCGACCCGACGCGCGCGGCGAGATCCGCGAGCGACGGCTCGTACCCGAGTTCGCGTCGCAGCGCTTCGCGGGCCGCTTCGAGCTCGCGCCGAGCCCGCCGCACCCCGCGCGGCCATGCCTCCCGGCGCAACGCGTCGATCATCGCGCCCCGCACCCGCCGCTCGGCGAACGTCTCGAACTTGATGCCCCGGCTCTCGTCGAACCGGTTCGCGGCGTCCATCAAGCCGAGCACTCCATCCTGCACGAGGTCGCCGATGTCGATCGAGTGCGGCATCGACGCCGCCAGGCGGCGGGCGAGCGCCTCGACGAAGGGCAGGCCGGCGACGACGCGTTTGTTGTCGGCGGGAAGCGGGTGCGGCATGAAAGGCTCCTGAACTCGATGAGGGCCGGTTGATGAAACCGCGTGACGGCTGCGCCATATCGCAACACGGGTGCCACAGCCTCAGCTATACGCAGGGCGAGACTGGTCGAGCCGGAAGGTCAACAGTAAGTGAATGAGTGTGAAGAAGTTGGCTCTTCTGTGACACGAGGATGCGCGGCGGGAGTCGGAACGCACGGGATTCGGAAACGCCAATCCTTTGACGCTTTCGCCGGGTCGTATTGCCAAAACGGTGACGGGGAGACGGAACTGAAATCGACAGAAATGCGATGCTAGCTGGCGGCGGAAACCTTGCCGGCGTCCGGCCTGACGGCGGGATCGGTCATTCTGAACCTGATCTCTTTCGCTGTTCCCATCGCGTCGAGCGCGCTCGTCACCACCTGCGCGGCCCGGGAACGGCTGACCTCGTCGCCGCACTTCGCTTCGAGCAGTTCGGCGTGAGAGAGGATGATGCCGAGCTGGTTGTTGAGGCGGTGGAAGAGCAGGCGGAGATCGGCGATGTCATCCATCTCGAAGGTCCCCGGCGCCGGACGCTATGACCCGAGCGCGCTGAAGTTCGATGCCACGGCGCTCGTGGGAGCGGCGTGCGCGTTGGATCGTACCGGATCGCGCCAGAGGCTGTCCACGAAGATACGGACCGAACCGCCCGCGGTCCGGACGTAATCGAGCTTGCCACTCGCCAGCCAGTTGTAGATGGTGCGCCGGCTCACCCCTACCAGCTGCGCGGCTTTCATGATCGAAACGGCTTGTCGCTCCAAGGTGTTCCTCCATAGGTGTTATCGGCAGATCGGTCCGTCCCCCTTTAGCCCATCCTTTCCGTTGACCCGGATCCTCATCGGTGTCAAAATGCTGGCGCTCAGCCCAGCCGTACCAAGAAGGAAGGGACCGGCGCTGTCGTGGGGTGAGAGCGGGGCGAAGGCCGTTTCCATCACAAAACCGCATGTTTCCCGCGGTGATGTCGGTTCTTTGACGCATGCCTCAACCTTTCCACCTGCTCATCGTCGAGGACGAAGCGCCGCTTCGAGAGGTCATCGCCGAACAGCTCGCCGACCGCGGCTTCGTGGTCGAGCAGGCGGGAACCGGGGAAGAGGCGCTGGAGCGGCTGTCCGCGTTTGCCTACGACATCCTCATAGCGGACCTGCACCTGCCGGGCATCGACGGATCGACCGTCGTCGAACAGGCCGTGGCGCTCTACCCCGACCTCATCGGCATCATCGTCACGGGCTACGGCACGGTGAAGACCGCGGTCGAGGCCATCAAGCGCGGCGCCGCGGACTTCATTACCAAACCGTTCCAGTTCGAGTCGCTGATGCACGTGCTGAACAGCGCGCTCGAGCAGCGCCGCCTGAAATCGGAGAACGCGTACCTGCGCTCGCAGCTCGAGGAGCGCTACCGCTTCGAGGGCATCGTCGGGCGCAGCGTGGTCATGCGCGATCTCTTTCACCTGCTCGAGACGGTCGCGGGGACTTCGAGCACGATCCTGATCACCGGTGAGACGGGAACCGGCAAGGAACTGGTCGCGCGCGCCATTCACCACAACAGCCCGCGACGTTCGCAGCGCTTCGTCGCGCTGAACTGCAGCGCCATCCCTGAAACGCTGCTCGAGGCGGAACTGTTCGGCCACGTCCGCGGCGCGTTCACGGGAGCGGTCGCGAACCGGGCGGGCAAGCTCGAACAGGCGAATCGCGGCACGCTGTTCCTCGACGAAGTGGGGACGATGAGCACGGCGCTGCAGATGAAGCTGCTGCGCGTGCTGCAGGAGCGCGAGTTCGAACGCGTCGGCGACAGTCACGTGGTGCACGTGGACGTGCGCGTGATCGCCGCGACCAACTCGGACCTCGCGAGGATGGTGGCCGAAGGCAGGTTCAGGGAGGATCTGTTCTACCGGCTCAACGTCATCCCCATCCACCTGCCGGCGCTGCGCGACCGCAAGGAGGACATCCCGCTGCTCGTTCAGCATTTCCTCCAGAAGTACGCCACCAACGGGACGCTGCCCGGCGACGGGCCGGTCAAGACGCTGACCGTGTCGCAGGGAGCCATGCGCAAGCTGATGGCGTACGGCTGGCCGGGCAACGTGCGGCAGCTCGAAAACGCGCTCGAACGTGCGGTGGCCCTGTCGGGCGGACGCAGCCAGATCGAAACACCGGATCTACCGCCCGAAATCCAGAACGCCGGTGAACCCTCCGCGGCACAGGGTCTCGCCCTGCCGCTCGGAGGCGTCGACTTCGCGGAGTTCATCCACAAGATCGAGCGCGATCTCATCATCCAATCCCTCGAGCGTACTGGCGGAAACAAAGGACAGGCAGCGCGGTTGCTGAACCTGAAGCGGACGACGCTGGTCGAGAAGCTGAAGCGGTTCCGGGAAGAGAGCTGACGCGGTCTCGAGCGGCCCTGGGCCTTCGCCTTGGACTGTGGCTGGCTTTGGGCTGTTCGGCCTTGCGCTCTTGCTTCCGGCACCCGCCAGCCAAGGCCTGAGGTCAAAGGCCAGACTTCAAGACATAGGCCCGGTCTTCTTGGCGCGCTCGGGTGGTTCCGGCAGGATCCGGATTGTCTCGGGATTCGGAACATCCGGACCCGGCTCGTGCCCGGGCTTCGGGGGGCGATCGGGTCCTGGCGGCGGCGGCGGTTCGGGCGGCGGCGCCTCCGGCTCGCTGGGCG
>Ga0316628_100002413_pt1 | contig 13862 bp, 11 predicted proteins | sample OWC_Aug_M2_C1_D5_FD_207648 | JGI IMG/M metagenome (GOLD analysis project Ga0316628, IMG submission 207648) | Wetland soil microbial communities from Old Woman Creek delta, Ohio, United States - OWC_Aug_M2_C1_D5_C | ecosystem: Environmental > Terrestrial > Soil > Wetlands | place: USA: Ohio... | reverse complement strand
GTTGCCTGAATTATCGGGCGAGGCAAACGATGAGTATTGGCTGGAGGAGGTATTGCCTTCGCCGGACGCGGGGCCGGAGGCGGCTTATGCGCGAGGCGTGCTGCTGGAAGAGTTGTATGTGGCGCTTGAAGAGTTGCCGAAGGAGCAGCGCGACGTATTCATTGCCCATGAACTGGATGGGCGCAGCTTCAAGGAGTTGGCGGGGGAAAATGGTGTTGGTGTGAACACGCTGCTGGCGCGCAAACGTTATGCGGTGCTGCATCTGCGGGCGCGACTGCAAACGATTTATGACGAATTTGATATTTAAGGAGAGATGAAATGAACTGCAAACCAAAATGCTGGAAGATCGTGCTGCTGGTGCTGGTGGGCATCGCGGCGCTGGGCTGGGTGGTGATGGCGCTGTGGAACTGGCTGCTGCCGAACTTGTTCTTCGGCGTCAAAGAGATCGACTATGTGCAGGCGATGGGTTTGCTGCTGTTGAGCAAGATATTGTTCGGCGGGTTCCGCGGTCACTGCGGCGGCCATGCCAAGTGGCATCGCCATCGCTGGGAGCAGATGACGCCGGAAGAGCGCGAAAAATTCCAGAACGGCATGCGCGGCTGGTGCGGCCGGGACAAACCGGAAGACCCTGCGTCCAGGGACTGACATGACCAAGCGCATCCTGTTGCTGGGGGCGACCGGACGTACTGGCCGCCTCGCGCTGGAGTACGCCTTGTCGCAAGGGCTGGCGGTGACAGCGCTGGTGCGCCGTCCGGAGGCGGTCACTGCGCAGTCGGACAAGCTCACGGTGATGGAAGGCTCGCCGCTGAATGCGGAGGACGTGAGGAAGGCGCTTGCGGGTTGCGATGCGGTGGTCAGCACGCTGAACAACAACCGCACTTCGGACAACCCCTGGGCAAAGCGGCTGAGTCCGTCGCTGTTCATGACGCATTCGATACGCAATTGCCTGGCGGCGATGAAAGAGCAGGGCATGCGCCGCATCGTGGTGCTGAGTTCGGTCGGGGTGAACGATTCGTTCGATGATGCCGTGTTCTTCATGCGCTGGCTGATCCGCAATACCAACCTGCAATACACTTTTCAGGACCACGATGCGCAGGAGTCGGAATTGCGCCGGTCCGGTCTCGACTGGACCTCGGTGCGCGCGGCTCTCTTGAGCAACGGCAAGAAGTCAAAACCATTGGTCACGAGCTATTACAACGAGCCGAAGCCGGCGCTGATGATCTCGCGGCTGCAAACGGCGCATTACCTCATCGATTGTCTGGACGACCAGACCACGCTCCGCAGGGCGCCGACAATCTCCGAGCGGTAGCGTAATGCCATGAGTAAACAGTGCAAAAAATCCCGGCACGGTTTAATTCAGTCGCTTGACTTAAGCAAATGACTGAATTATGTTGTCCATCCTTTTACGATTGCCCGACGAAATATGGCTGCGAAGAAAGAAACCAGTTGCCTGTTGATGCAGACCGCGCAACGCCTTTTCGGTTACCAGCCGAGTTCGCAGGAAGAAACGCGCTGGCGCTTGCTGCAGGCGGCCGCCGAAGTTTTTGCCGAGGTCGGCTACCACGGCGCAACCACGCGCGAGATATGCCGCCGTGCCGGGGTCAATCTGGCTTCCATCCATTACTACTACGGCGACAAGGCGGAGTTGTACCGCGAAGTGTTCCGCTTGCCGTTCCTCAACGAAGGCAATGTGTTCGCGACACTCGATATCGCGCAGATGTCGTTGCCGGAAGTGCTGTCGGTCTTCTACAACTGGCTGTTCCCGCCCTCTGCAGAAGAAGACCCGATAGTCCATCTGTTCGTTCGTCTGCATGCGCGTGAGGAGGCGGAACCTAGCGGCGTACTGGGTGATGTGCTTGTACAGGCGTTCCGGCCCAATCACGAAAAGATGCAAGCCGTGTTGTGCCGGGAATTCGCCCTGAAAAAGCCGGATGTGGAGGTGGACAGGCTGGCCTTCTGTCTGGCGGGTTTGGTGAGTGTCTATTTTCATGGCGGACGCGCGATCGTCGAAGATCTTGCGCCACATTTGCTCCATGACAATAACGCCAAGGCCGTGATGGTAGAGAGGTTGGTGGAATACGCCCTTGCCATGATCGAGTCCGAACGCAAGCGTCGCGCAGCATCCGGGCGGGCGAAGAAGTGAGCAAGGCTGGTTAGTCAATACTCTGGTGCAGCAGAGGAATGTTTTGAAAGGAAGAAATGCAATGAGCATGATGAACATCAAACGCAAACATCCGGTCGCCATAATCGCTTTTGCTGGATTGGCTCTGGCGGGCGGAGCTGCCTGGATGATCGGCACCGGCAAAGCCAAAGCCGAACAAGCCGCGCCTGCAGTTAGCCGTCCTGCACTGACGGTGCGGACGACGGCGCTGCGCGAGGACAAATGGGCGCGCACGTTGACGGCCAACGGCAGCATCCTGCCGTGGCAGGAAGCCATCATCAGTGCCCAGGTGCAGGGTTTGCGCATTGCGGAGGTGAAGGTCAGCATCGGTGATCATGTGCAACAGGGTGATGTACTGCTGACACTGGACAACTTCTCGTCCCGCCTGGCCGATGATCCGGCGCTTCCCCGTTCTGCCCAAGCCCGCATCGTGGCGCCCGATTCCGGCGTTATTTCGGCGGCCAATGCCAACGCGGGCTCCATGGTGCAGCCGGGCGCCGAACTCTTCCGGCTGATCCGCAAGGGGCGGCTGGAGTGGCGCGCGGAACTCACCGCCGATGAGCTGATGCTGCTACGCAAAGGAATGCCGGTGCAAATCGCGGTGGGCGAGGGGCGCATCATCAAGGGGACGGTGCGCGCGATCTCGCCGTCGGTCAATCCGCAGACACGTTATGGCTATGCCCTGGTCGCATTGCCCGACAGCAGCGGGATCATCGCTGGCGCGTTCGCGCACGGCACGTTCGACATCAGCGGCGGCAAGAAGGCCCTGCAGTCGCTGCCGCAATCTGCTGTCATGCAGCGTGGCGTCGCGACTTACGTCCTGCTGGTGGGCTCCGACAATCGCGTGCATGAGCGTGTCGTGAAGGTGGGCCAGCGCAGCGGCGACCGTATCGAGATCAAGCAGGGTCTCAAGGCTAACGATCCGGTGGTGGAAAGCGGCGGAGCGTTCCTGACCGAGGGTGATGTTATTCAAGTGGTGAAAGGCTAAACATGAACGTCTCAGCCTGGTCCATACGCAACCCGATTCCAGCCGTTCTCGGCTTTACCATGCTCACGTTCCTGGGCGTGATGTCGTTCAAGGCGATGAAGATCCAGATGTTCCCCGACATCGATCTGCCGATGATCACCGTGACGGCGTCGATGCCGGGCGCGTCGCCGGACCAGATGGAAGCCGAGGTGGCGCGCAAGATCGAGAATGCGCTGGCCAGCGCGCAGGGGCTGAAGCACCTGTACACGCAGGTCAAGGACGGCTCCGCCGTCGTGTCCGCCGAGTTCCGGCTGGAGCGCGATTCTCGCGAGGCGCTGGAGGATGTGCGCTCGACCGTTACGCGCATCCGCAGCGACCTGCCGAAAGAAATGCTCGACCCGGTCATCAACAAGGTGGAGCTGGCGGGCAAGCCGATCGTGACCTACACCATCGCCAATCCGAACATGAGCGAGGAGGAATTGTCCTGGTTCGTGGATAACAACATCACCAAGCTGCTGCTCGGCGTGAAAGGCGTCGGGGCGGTGAATCGTGTGGGTGGCGTGACGCGCCAGATTCGCGTGGAACTCGACCCGACCAAACTGTTGGCGTTGAACATCACGGCGACCGAAGTCTCCAGCCAGCTGCGCCAGATCCAACAGGAAGCGCCCGGCGGGCGCACCGATCTCGGCGGCCTGGAGCAGGCGGTGCGCACGGTGGCGACAGTGCAGACGGCCGAGCAGCTCGCGCAAATGGAAATCAGCATACGCGACGGGCGCCGCGTGCGGCTGGACCAGGTTGCGAACGTCAGCGACTCCATCGCCGAACGGCGCTCGGCTGCGCTGCACAACGGCAAACAGGTGGTCGGGTTCGAGATCATGCGTTCGCTGGGAGCCAGCGACGTGGAGGTGGGCAACGGCGTGGCCAAGGCGCTGGAGAGCCTGAAGCAGACACATCCCGGGGTCACGGTGGAACGCGTGTTCAACACGACCGACCAGGTCTATGAGACCTACAAGGGCTCGATGGAAATGATCTTCGAGGGCTCCCTGCTGGCGGTGATCGTGGTGATCTTCTTCCTGCGCAATGCGCGCGCCACCATCGTGGCGGCTACCGCATTGCCGCTGGCCGTCGTTCCTACGTTCGCGCTGATGCACATGTTCGGCTTCACCATCAACATGGTGACGTTGCTGGCGTTGTCGCTGGTGGTCGGTGTGCTGGTGGACGACGCCATCGTCGAGATCGAGAACATCATGCGCCACCTGGAGATGGGCAAGAAGCCATACCAGGCGGCGATGGAGGCTGCCAATGAAATCGGCATGGCCGTGATCGCGACGACGTTCACCTTGGTGGCCGTGTTCCTGCCGACCGCATTCATGGGCGGCATACCGGGGAAATTCTTCGTCCAGTTCGGCTGGACTGCCGCCGTGGCCGTGTTGTTCTCGCTGGTAGTGGCACGGCTGCTGACGCCGATGATGGCCGCCTATTTCCTGCGGCCGCGCGCGCTGCATGCGACGCCGAAGTGGCTGAAGATCTATCTCAAGTGGGCGAAATGGTGCCTGGAAAATCGCGTGAAGACGCTGATCTTCACGGCGGTGTTCTTCTTCGGCTCGTTCGTGCTGGCTGGCACCTTGCCGACGGCCTTCCAGCCCAAGGACAACTTGTCGCAGACCCAGGTGACGCTGACGCTGCCGCCGGGCAGCAAGTTCGAGCAGACCTACGCCCTGGCCGAGGAGGCACGCAACATCGCCATGCAGAACCCGAACGTGACCCTGGTCTACACCGCGATCGGTGGCGGGGCGACGGGCGGCAATGCATTCGAGCCGACCGGTGCGCCGGAAGCGCGCAAGGCGACGCTTTCCATACAGCTGAAATCGAAGAAAGAGCGGACGTTGCGCAAGCAGCAGATCGAGGATGAATTGCGCGAAGCGATGGCGGCGTTGCCTGGTGTGCGTATCAAGGTCGGCATGGGCGCATCCTCCGACAAATACCAGCTCGTGCTGACAAGCGATAACGGTACGTTGCTGAACGACTACGCGCTGAAGGTAGGGCAGGAATTGCGCACGATACGGGGCATCGGCAACGTGGTTTCCAATTCCAGCGTCCTGCGTCCCGAGGTGGTGGTGCGGCCCGACTTCGCGAAGGCAGCCGACCTGGGCGTGACTTCGAGCGCCATTGCCGAGACGCTGCGTGTGGCGACCAACGGCGATTACGACCAGTCGCTGGCCAAGCTCAACCTGCCGGACCGGCAACTGCCGATCGTCGTCAAGTTGCGCGACGATGCGCGCCAGAACATCGACTTGCTGTCGCGACTGGTGGTGCAGGGTTCGCGCGGGCCGGTGATGCTGGGCAACGTCGCGACCCTGACCCTGGAAAGCGGCCCGGCCCAGATCGATCGCTTCGACCGCCAGCGCAACGTCACCTTCGAGGTCGAGCTGGCCGGCCAGCCCTTGGGCGCGGTGCAGGCTGCCGCGCTGGCGTTGCCGTCCATCAAGAACATGCCGCAGGGCGTGGAGATGGCGCCCGTCGGCGATGCCGAGATGATGAAGGAGTTGTTCGCGAGCTTCGGCCTGGCGATGTTCACCGGCGTGCTGTGCATCTACATCGTGCTGGTGTTGCTGTTCAAGGACTTCATGCAGCCGGCCACGATTCTGTGGGCGCTGATTCTGTCGATTCCCGGCGCGTTCCTGGCGCTGTTCCTGACGCACACGTCTATCTCGATGCCGTCGATGATTGGCATTATCATGCTGATGGGGATCGCGACGAAGAACTCGATCCTGCTGGTGGAATACGCCATCGTCTCGCGGCGCGACCGCGGCATGGGGCGCAGCGAAGCACTGCTCGACGCGTGCAGCAAGCGCGCACGGCCCATTGTGATGACGACGATGGCGATGGGTGCGGGCATGCTGCCGGTGGCGCTCGATGTCGGCATGGGCGACGGCAGTTTCCGCTCGCCGATGGCCATCGTCGTGATCGGCGGATTGATCACTTCCACTTTCCTCAGCCTGCTGGTGATCCCGGTGGTGTTCACCTATGTGGACGATCTGGTGCGCTGGATCAGCGCCCGTTTCGGGCGCCGCAGCAGCGAACCAGCCATCGGCCAAGAGGTCAGAACCATTACGCCATAGCTTGTAGGCGACTTTTAACGATCGGAGAACTCCAATGAAAATCACAAAGAAGAAAACGGCGATAAGCGTTCTGCTGGCGCTCGGTGTTCAGGCGCAGGCGCATGGCGCCGATCTGATCGAGATATACCATGCAGCGCAAAACCAGGATGCAGTGTTTGCTTCCGCCCGCGCCGCGCAGCAGGCGGGCCGCGAGAAATTGCCGCAGGGGCGCTCTTTGATGCTGCCCAGCGTCAATCTCAACGCCAACGCCACCCACAACGACATCACCACCAACTATCCGCCCAGCCCCTTTAGCAGTCTGATACCCGCCAACCAGAAATACAACAGCCGCGGCTACGGCGCCACCCTCACGCAACCGTTGTTCCGCGAACAGAACTGGGCGCTGTATAACGAGTCCGAGTTGCAAGTAGCGATTTCGGAAGCGCAATTCAAACAGGCCGAGCAGGACGTCATTCTGCGCAGCGCGCAGGCTTATTTCGATGTGCTGATCGCCCAGGATACGGTGAGCCTGACCGCGGCGCAGAAAACCGCCATCTCGCAGCAACTGGAGCAGGCCAAGCGCAATTTTGACGTTGGCACCGCCACCATCACCGACACCTATGAAGCACAAGCCCGCTATGACTTGGTCGTCGCGCAGGAACTGGCCGCCGCGAACGATCTCGAGGTCAAGCGCCGCACTCTGCAGCAATTGATCAACGGCGATATCGGCGAATTGAATGTACTGGGCAGCGCTTTCAAGCTGGAGTCACCGGACCCGGCCGATGTGCAGAAATGGGTGGCCGATGCGCAGCAGGGTAATTATCAGATCGCCGCTGCGCAGGCGTCCTATCAAATCGCGGAAAAGGAAGTGGCGCGCAATCGCGGCGGGCATTTGCCCACGGTCGATCTTGTCGCCAACTACAACAAAAACACCAATGTCGGCGCAAACGGCTTAACCCCCCTCGACACCCGCTCCACCACGATAGGCATACAACTCAACCTGCCGCTGTTCCAGGGGGGCGCTACCCAATCCAAATGGCGTGAAGCCGAGGCGAATCGCGAAAAGGCCCGGCAGGATCTGGAGAACACGCGCCGTACCGTGGACTTGCAGACACGCCAGGCTTACCTGGGCGTAGTCAACGGCATCGCGCGGGTGCAGGCGCTGCAACAGGCGCTGAAGTCCAGCGAAAGTCTGCTGCAGGCCAGCAAGCTGGGGCAAGAGGTCGGCGTGCGCACCAACCTCGACGTGCTCAACGCGCAGCAGCAACTGTATTCGACGCGCCGCGATCTATATCAGGCGCAATACAACTATCTCGTCGCAAAACTAAGCTTGAAGGCAGCGGCGGGAAGTCTGGCCGAGCCAGACCTGGTCCGCGTCAACGAGGCGCTGCACTGATTGTCATGGGCCGGAGCGCTCCGGCGTCGCCGCGAAGAGTCTAGCGGTGGGAGGAAAATAGATCTGTCCCCTTTTCTCCCCGTGGTGACCGAAATTCATTTGTCGTTGCCGGAGTGATCTGTTTTCTTGCCCAGCAGCGCTTTCAGGTCGGCGAAAGGGTTGTGCGTCGCCGCTGCCTGCCCATCTTCTTTCCGGTCGCGCACCACCTCGTCCATCACGCGCGAATGTTCGTTGTCGTGGCAGTACAGACATAGCAGTTCCCAGTTGCTGCCGTCCAGCGGGTTGTTGTCGTGGTTGTGGTCCTTGTGGTGCACCGTCAGCTCGCGCAGGCGCGCGCCGGAGAATTCGCGGCCGCAACGCCCGCATATCCACGGAAACAGCTTGAGTGCGCGTTCGCGATAGCCGGCCTCTCGCAACTCGCGTTGCTTGCGCGCCTCGGCCACGACGCGGTCGAGGCGGGCATGATCGGGCGTGGTGTGTTTGGGCATGATTTACCGCCAACATGAAGTTGGCACAACTATAACAGGACCCGCCACAGGCGAGGAATTACGCATGACGACTACACCTACTTCCGGTCCCAACGGGCGCTCTTTCAACGAACTGAAGCTGCCGCCCGCCATGCTGGGCAACCTGCAACAACTCGGATACCACAGCATGACACCCATCCAGGCCGAGAGCCTGCCCATCACGCTGGCCGGGCACGACCTGATCGCGCAGGCCAAGACCGGCAGCGGCAAGACCGCCGCCTTCGGCCTGCCGCTGCTGACCAAGCTCAATCCCAAGCATATGGGCGTGCAGGCCATGGTGCTGTGCCCCACGCGCGAACTGGCCGACCAGGTCACGCAGGAACTGCGCCGCCTCGCGCGCTACATGCACAACATCAAGATCCTCACGCTGGTCGGCGGCAGCACCATGCGGCCGCAGCGCGAAAGCCTGGGATTCGGCGCGCACATCGTGGTCGGCACGCCGGGCCGCATCATGGACCATATCGAGCGCGGCTCGCTGGAGCTGAACGCGATCAACACACTGGTGCTGGACGAGGCCGACCGCATGCTGGACATGGGCTTCTACGACTACATCGCATTCGTGGTGAAACGCTGCCCGGACCGGCGCCAGACCATGATGTTCTCCGCCACCTATCCCGAAGGCGTCACCCGGCTGGCACGCCAGTTCATGCACCAGCCGCAGGAAGTGACGCTGGCCGAACAGCACGACGACAGCAAGATCCGCCAGCACTTCTACGAGGTGCGCCACGACAGCCGTCTGCCTGCCGTCGCCGCCCTGCTCAAGCACTACCGCCCGGTCAGCACGCTGGCCTTCTGCAACACCAAGCAGCAATGCCGCGACCTGCTCGACGTGCTGCATGCCGAGGGCATCCACGCGCTCACGCTGAACGGCGACATGGAACAGCGCGAGCGCGACCAGGTGCTGATCCAGTTCGCCAATCGCAGCTGCTCCGTGCTGGTCGCCACCGACGTCGCCGCGCGCGGTCTGGACATCGCGCAACTGGAAGCCGTCATCAACGTCGACGTCACCCCGGACCCCGAAGTCCACATCCACCGCATCGGCCGCACCGGCCGCGCGGATGCCGAAGGCACCGCCTTCAACCTGGTCAGCCCTGCTGAGATGAACCGCATCGGCAACATCGCCAAGCTGATGGGCATCGAACCCGAGTGGGAAGAGCTGGATGCGCGGCAACGCGAACACAACGCCCCGCTGATCCCGCCCATGGTCACGCTGCAGATACTCGGCGGCCGCAAGGAAAAGATCCGCCCCGGCGACGTGCTGGGCGCACTCACCGGCGAAGCTGGCTTCACCCGCGAACAGGTCGGCAAGATCACCGTCACCGACATGTCCACCTACGTCGCCGTCACCCGCGACATCGCGCGCGAAGCGGTGAAGCGGCTGAACGCGGGCAAGGTGAAGGGCAAGACGGTGAAGGTGAGGGCGCTGGAGGATTGAACTTCTGAAACGGGGAATGACAGTTGCTCGGCCTTAGCGGACTGGGGTAGTTCGCTGAAATGGGTGTCTTTTCGGTCTGTAGAGATGTCCGCTTCCAATCTAGAAGCAGTCGTTTCCGGCAGGTGTTCTTGGTGTAACTCAAAGGTCGCTTGCTAACTCATCGACCTGCTTTTTGTTATCTTCACACACGGCCATCGCACATCCCACTTGAGTTTGGGTTTCGCGCCGACCATCCGACCACGTTATTACAGCAAGACAAATGCCTAAATCCTGCTTAGCCTTCATCGTTTCATCAAAATTACTTTGCAGCAGCCGACACCGTACCCGAAATACACGTAGCCCCTACCAAAGTAGTCACCGAACCCGTGGCAATTTCGATTTTGCGCAGGGTGTTATAACGCGTGTCTGCCACATATAGATTCTTACCATCGGTCGCCATTCCACTGGGTTGACTGAAGGATGCGGCAGTTCCTGCACCATCCTTCGCTCCCGGTTTCCCAGAACCCGCCAGCGTGGTCACCGCACCTGTTGCAAGTGCAATCTTTCGGATCGAGTTATTGCCATAATCCGTGACATAAAGATTACCGTCGTGAGTCACGACGTTTTGCGGATAGCTAAACGATGCCGCGGCGCCTATATCATCCGCCGCACCTTCGTTGCCCGTGCCTGCCAGTGTGGTGACGCGTCGTGTGGCAATATCGACTTTGCGGATGGTGTGGTTGTAGGTGTCTGCGACATACAAGGCTGTGCCATCAATGGCGATGCCGCGCGGATTCTGGAACGAGGCATCTGCGCCAACCCCGTCCTTTTTACCTTCCTTTCCCGACCCTGCCAAAGTGCTGACTGAACCCGTAGCAATTTCGATTTTGCGAATCGCGTGATTGTCGTAATCCGCCACATACAAATTGCTGCCATCCGACACGATGCTGCGCGGATAGTTGAATGATGCCGCCTTACCGATACCATCAGCCTTGCCTGGCTTACCCGATCCTGCCAGTGTGGACACCTCGCCAGTAGCAAGCACAATTTTGCGTATCAGGTGGTTGTTATAATCGGCAACATAAAGACTATTGCCGTCAGAAGTTACGCTTTGCGGATAACTGAATGCCGCTGCATTGCCAATATCATTGGTCTCGCCAGCTGTATTCGATCCGGCGATGGTCTTAACCGCTCCAGTGGCAAGTTCTAAGTCTCGGATTGCATTATTGCCGGAATCCGAAAAATACAAACTGTTGCCATTCGCACTGATACCCAAAACATTTAGAGATGGCACAGCTCCTGCGCCATCTGTTGCGCCAGTTTCATCCAATCCCGCGAGGGGGAATATAGTGCGATTAGCAAGGTCAATTTCGCTAAATTCACCTTTGCCGACTTGTGCCAAGTATAGTTTGTCACCAACGGCGATCATCGCAGTGGGGGCAATTAATCCAAGAGTTGCAGCCAAGCCTTGTGGATTTTCATTGTATCTATTAGCCAATGCAGTTGTTTGCCCAGTGGCGATTTCAATCTGCATAAGTGCGCTATGGTCTGTCGAATACAAATATTTACCGCTGACGGCAAGTACCTGCGGATAATTTAAACTGTAAGGCAAAATAGTACTCACTTGTCCAGTAGCAATCGCGACCTTGCGGACATCACTAATACCTCTGCCTATTACATATAAATTCTCTCCATCAGTAACCATTTGAGAAATCTCGGTGAATGATGCAGCCGAGCCAATTCCATCTTTACCAGGGCGACTCCAGTTGGTCTGTCCCGCAAAGATACTCATTTGACCGCGGTCCAAGTCAATTTTGCGGATGTTTGTGCCGTAAGAGACATACAGACTGTTACCAACAAGCGCCAGCGCGCCTTGAAGTTGAACGCCCGTTGTTCCAACACCGTCCGCCGCTTCGGTTTTGACTGAAATAGGCAAAGTAGTCACTTGGCCGTTAGCGAGATCAATCTTGCGGATTTTTTTATTGATGATATCCGCAGCGTAAAGAACTTTCCCGTCAGTCGCGAGCCCTATAATCATGCCAAGCAAAGCAGCTGTACCAACGCCATCCGCATAACCTTCTTTACCCGATCCAGCTAAGGTCGTCACTTGTCCAGTGGCTACCTCAACTTTACGTATAGAACGTCCCTCCGCATCGGCCACATAGAAATTCTTCCCGTCTGTGGTGATTGCCCTAATTCCTCTAAAAGAAGCGACGGTATCACTGGCGCGCGACTGCCAAGCTGCGCATTGCCAATCGCCAAGCGGGGAATCAGGCTGTGAAACGGCGTTAATGCCACTCGCAGGCGCAACTACAGCACTGGCTACCACAACCGAAGGCGGCATCGCCTCGGCATTTACCGCTGCATCCGTGTTTTGATGCTCACCGCAACCTGCAAGCAAGACCATGAGCAAGACAGCATTCATTGACGCGAAGTTGATTTTCATTTGCCATTAACCTTAATGAGTTTGGGCGGCGGGCAGGACGTAGTCGGAGAATCACTTTCATCGACTTTCGTGACCACATGAATATCTAAAATGATTTTGTAACGCTTGCCTTCAAACTCGGCCATGAACAAAACTTTATCTTTACCAAAGTAGTTAGGCTCAGGGATGTAAAGACCATTATCGATAAGCTTTCCGTGTGTAGGAAGTTTGATCACGGTGACATTCTTGATGGAAGTCAACTCGACAGGATGATTGTCGCGATTTTGTATGTAATTTTTAATCATATATTCGGGACTGATGCCACCGAATACCGTACTCCCCTGCTCGGTTTCTTGGCAATTTTGCAAGATGTAGTCGGGTTGTGAAGTCGCAGAGGTAGTGCCTTTTGTACTTAAAGGAGGCTGGGGCAAATTGTTTTGAGCCACCACCGTCCTCGCTGCCAGCGCTCCGATCAACAATACAACGCGACCTATGCTTTTTTTCATGCGATCCCCTTTGCTTGGTGAGTTTCTGTCGCGCACCCTAACTTCCCACCCCAATCCCGTCAATGCTATTCGCTCCCCGCACTTAGATGACTTCCCATTATCGACGTGTCTTAACGCAAATTGGATGGCAACTCTGAGTGACCGCTGCTGGTCGGCAGAGCCGATAAGGTAGTTCTACTGTAAAGGCGGCTGTGGTGTGTGGAGCGGACATTCAAAACGATCTCACCAACAGCCTTTTAGAAAACTACTGCAGTCCGCTAAGGCCGAGAATCAGACGTAGACTCCGATTAGCCCAATCGACTCATTAAACGAAAGGTACCTTTCGTTGTTCTTCACATCACCACGTTCCATTCGCCATCTTTTTGCGTCGAGCCAACTCCTTCTCGCTCGGCTCGGCACTCGGGATCGAACCGGGCCGGACATCGCCAACTGGTACATAGGTGCTCATCACAGCGCCAGAGGTCGAAACCTGAGAGCGAACGAGCCGCAGCGCGAGTGGCTTGACGGTCTCGCCGAAGAGGCGCTTGCCCCGCCCGAGCACCACCGGGAATGTCCACACGTTGTATTCGTCTATCAGTGATGCGGCCTGTAGCGTTTGAACCAGATTGCCGCTGCCGATGATCTGCAGGTCAGGGCCCGGCTGGGCCTTGAGTGCGGTGATCGCCGGGACGACATCGCCGCGGAGCAGGGTCGAGTTGTTCCAGTGGAGCGTCGTCAATGTGCGCGAAGCGACATGCTTTCTTGCTGCATTGAGCGTCCGCGCAATCGGATCGTCAGCGGGCTGGTATGGCCAGTACGCTTCGAAGATCTCGTAGGTCCTGCGACCGAGCACCAGTTCCCGATCCTTGCCGTCGAAACCTGCTGCCGAGAGGTCCATGTCTTCGGCAACGTAGTTGAATATCCAGCCGCCAAACATAAAGCCGCCCGTCGGGTCTTCTTCCGGTCCGCCGGGTGCTTGCATGATGCCGTCCAGCGACACAAACGTGGATGCGATCAGTTTTCTCATGGAAACGCTCCCTATGGTGAGGTGTACCTCAACGTTGTTGCGGTCACGTTCGAGGTGCGCGGGTGGCCAATATGTTGTGCAGATGTCGGCCATAGGTTTTCTATGGCGCGAATCTATCCCCTTCCCGGCAGGGCAGCCATGGGGTGTTCACTGGTGGGGCGCTACGATGGGGCGTCGTTGTGTCCGCGACTTCAATCCTGCGAGGTCGAATCGGCGCCGCCCCACAGTGCTGCGCCGCCCGCATCGCGATAGGTCAGATATGCCCGCAGGTCGAATTCCAGCTGTGCGTACTCCGGTTCCATGTGCATGCACAGTTGATAGAACGCCTTGTTGTGTTCGCGTTGCTTCATGTGCGCGAG
>Ga0316628_100002412_pt1 | contig 13864 bp, 1 predicted proteins | sample OWC_Aug_M2_C1_D5_FD_207648 | JGI IMG/M metagenome (GOLD analysis project Ga0316628, IMG submission 207648) | Wetland soil microbial communities from Old Woman Creek delta, Ohio, United States - OWC_Aug_M2_C1_D5_C | ecosystem: Environmental > Terrestrial > Soil > Wetlands | place: USA: Ohio... | reverse complement strand
GCCTGGTCGCGGATGGTCCAGCTGCTGGCGTCCACCTCCATGTTGTCTGAGAACAGGACCACGCGGCCGCCGTCACCGCCCGAGGATTCCTCGTCCGAGACGGAGCCCCGGCCCAGCGTCTGGGCCATCTCCTCTATCTGCTTGGAGATGTTGGTGAAGACATCCTTGACCTGCGCCGCGTTGGGCGCATAGTAGTACCACCCGCCGCCGCCGCCGGTCTGGTTGGCCTCGTTGGCGACGTTTATCATGTCGGTCTCGAAGCCGGTCAGGTGGATCCCGGCCCCGTAGCCTATTATGAACACGGGTATGTTGGCGGTCTTGACCTTCGCGTACGCGGCGGCCCGGCCCGCGGCGACCCAGGGACGGTCGCTGTTGCTCATGCCATCGGTGAGAACGATTATGCAGCGGATGTGGGTGGAGTCGCCGTAGGCCCTCACGTATTCGTAGCTAGTGACGATGGCGTTCCAAAAGGGCGTGGCGCCGTCGATGGTGATGTTGACGATGGCGTCAGACATGAGGCCCTTGTCGCTGGTGAGGCCCTGGAAGAGCCGCATGTAGTACGGGGTGAGGGGCGGGTTGGGCTGGCTGTTGATGTTGTTGTCGGTCGTGAAGGAGGCTATCGCGCCCCGGTCGCTGGGCTGCATCCTGCCGACGAACGTGAACATCGCCGTCTTGACGCCCTCGATGCGCGCGACCGGGGACTCCCCGGTCATCGATCCGGTGGCGTCGCAGGTCAGTATCACGTCCACAGGGGTGCGCGTCACCGCCTGGGGCTCGTGCATGTAGAAGGCCTTGCTCTGGCTGTGGTACTGCGAGGTCAGGTTGGTCAGCGTGGCGTTGTCCGTGGTGTTCCTCCAGCCGTTGAACTCGGACCACTCGCCCAGGACATTGCTGTTCACCGGACCGGGGTCCATGTACTCTATGGTGGATTCGCCGTTCAAGCGCGCTATCGTCGCGGAGTGGTCCCACTTGTCCGGGCCGTTCTCCATGTCGTCGTAGAAGAAGTAGACCTGGATGGTCATCCTGGCCCGGTTGTTGAACTTGAATATCTCGTCCAGCAGGCCGTCGGGGTCCACCCAGGCGGACAGGGTGCGGCTCCCGGCGTACAGAGGCGTCCAGATGACCTCGGCTATGATGTAGGAATCGCGCTCAACGGAAACGGACACGGAATCGATGATCGTGTTGCCGTCGCTGAAACGCACGACCGCGTCGCCGCGCGTCCCGCCGGGGTTCCACACGCGCGCCTTGAGCATGTAGGATTCGCCCATCATCGGCTTCATGTCCCGGAGCGGGGAAAGGCCGGTATGGAAAAGGTCCAGGTGGGTCACCCGGAGCTCGGGCCGCTCGTCGTACAGGTTGAACCAGCTCATGGTCATGTACACCAGCTCGGAGATGTAGTCGTTGTTCCCGGTGTACGAGACGAAGCTCGGGTCCCAGGCCATGAACACCGTCTTGAAGTTGTTGGTCACGTTGTCGTGCCGAATGGCCATGAAGGGCCGGGACAGGGTCACGTCGTCGACCTTGATGGTACCGGTGTTGATGGCCACCTCGAAACCGTCCACCGCGCGGATGGACAGCGCTCCGTTGCCGGCGCCCTCGCGCAGGTCCGCAAGCAGGTCACGCGTGACGGTGTGCCAGACGCCGTCGACGGTATAGGCGCCCAGGCCGTGCTCGACCGGCTCCGCCGCCAGGTTGTTCAGGTCCGAGTTGGTGTACGTCAGGGTGTGCTTGACGCCCACGGTGTCGGTGACGTGCCACAGGAATGTGAAATCGATGCCGGAGCGGAAGCTCCAGCTCGCGACGGCCCTGTCGTGCTCCTGCCAGGGGAGCGAGTCGGGGTTCTGGTCGCTGACAAGGCTGTAGTCGCCTACGAGGAAGAAATTGTCCAGGAGGTTGGCCCCCGTCCGGGTGAGCTGGACGACGAGCGCGCCGCGCTGGGTGTCGTAGACGTTGGTGATGTCCGAGGTGGTCAGGGGCTGGACGATGCGCTCGAACCACCCGGCCGTGGTGCTCCCGTCGGAGTAGGCGATCTCGTTGGGGGAGGCCACCGTCCCCATCGGCTTCTGGTAGAACACGCCGTGGCCGTCGTTGTACGGGACCAGCTTGTGGGCCGCGTCGGAGTAGGTCGCCGTGGCCGGGTAGCGTGTGCCGTGGGATATAGGGTCCAGGAGCGCCCCCTCGACGTAGTCGGGCGTCCTCTGGCCGGAGGGGTTGTCGACACGCGCCACCCGCAGGTGGTCGCGGTAGAAGGAGGCGGCTCCCGTATAGTCGCCGTTGGGCACGGCCCTGGGCCCGATGAGCCACAGGTAGCGCCCGTCGCCCTTGTCCAGGAAGGCCGCGAGGTTGGCCTGGTCGTTCAATGTCAGGGCGGTCGCGGCCTCGCCGCACACCCAGATTATCGCGTTGTAGAGCTCCATCTTGGCGATGCCCGGGCCGTCGCCGATGCCGGAGGTGTTGACCTGATCGTAGGTGTAGCCCAAAAGGTCGTAGGCGGCCGTGATGTTGGAGGTCGCATCGAATTTCAATCCGCCGTTGTTGGCGCTGTCGTCGTCGTCCACCACCAGCGTGCCGTAGCGGACGTAGATCGTCTTGGACAGCTCGGAGGTCACCTGGTTGTTGTTCTCGTTGAGCTCCTGGATGTAGTCGTACGGGTCCACGATGCCGGCGATCGTGTGCTGGCCTATCCGGTCGGCTATCCAGCTCATGGTCACCTTCACGTACCCTCCCGCGCCGGGTATCTTGAGTGTGGCGTTGCCCGTGTCCTGGGGTATCCATATCTCGGAGGTGGGGGGGTCGAAGGTGGTATTGCCGCCTCCGACCTCGATTATCACGGATACGGGGTCGAAGATGCCGCCGTCGACGTAGAACCCGACCTGGAGCTGGGGGCGGCTCACGTCGACAGGCTCGTCGGCCTGGCCGTTGTTGCGCAGGTAGATGGTAATGTTTATGGTCTCCATGAACGCCGGCGTGACCTTGCTGAATTTTTGGTCTGACACGCCCAGGTCGCGGCCCCAGGTCGCCCCGACCTCGAACCACCGGAGCATCTCGAAGGTCATGATGGCGCGCTCGTTGGCCGATTCTATCCTGGAGGGCTCGAAGCCGAACAGGCAGGTCCTGTAGGTCTCGTTCGCCGGGTCGCCGTTGGTGGTGGCGTTGAACAGGATGGCGAACGGGTTGCCCCCTCCGGATTCGTTGTAGGCCGCGACGGCCTTGGCCGTGGGGACCATCGTGTCGGAGCGGTCGGTCAGGCCGGTGGGGAAGGGCCGGTCCATGGTCAGGTTCATTCCGCTGAAGGGACCGGAACCCTCGACGACATCCGTGAGGCCCACGTTCAGCCAGCCGTTGGGGGTCGTTGCCGAGACCTTCATGTAGTTGTTGAGGAAGGCATCGGTCTTTCCCAGATCGGTTATGACGTCCTGCCCGATGAGCCACAGCTTGCCCATCGATTCATCGAGGTATCTTTCGAGCTGCGTCATGTCGTTGGTCGTGAGCGTGTCCATCTGCTCGTACCCGGTGATCCAGATGACGAGGTCGTAGTCCTTGAGAGGCCGCTCGCCGCCGTCGTAGATGGGCCCGTCGCCTCCGCCCGGGACGGTGTGGACCGTGAACGACGCGGCCACGGAGTTGAGCGCCTCCTTCATGGACCCTCCCACGTCGCGAAGGCCGCCCTCTCCCGCCCGGTCGTCGTCCACCAAGAGTATGGTCGGCAGGACCTCCACCTGGATGGAGTCCTGGTCCGTGGAGCCCATGGGGTCCGTGGCGTTCACGATTATGGTGTGGGTGCCGCCGCGCGGCGTCCTCCACACTATCGTCGAGAGGGATTCGCCGCCGACGGGGACGCCCAGCCCGTACTCGACGCCTATCAGGTTGGCGGGGCTGACGCTGCCCAGGTAGTAGAGGACCGTGGCGTTGGCGGGGACGCCTCCCTGGTTGGAGATGCGGGAGGTGAGATTGACGTAGGCGCCGTGGACCGGGAACCGCGGGAAGGACTCGATGGAGCGTATCCTCAGCACGGGGTTGCCGGGGTGAGAGGCGATGACGGTGTAGCCGACCCGGTAGTCGGTGGAGGCGTAGTTGTTGGCAAAGCGCGTCTCGTTGGGGAGCGGGACAACGCGCACGCTGAGCGTGTGCATGCCCCAGCTGCCGGCGATGATGCGGTAGTCGGCGCTGAGCGTCTCCGACGAGGTCCCGTTGAGGCTGAGGTTGGCGCTCATCACCGGGTAGGAGCGCCGGTCGAGGATGGAGTAGTCCGCCACCCTGACCATGAAGTCATAGGCAGCCGCCGGCCCGTAGTTGTGCACGGTGACATTGACGGTTATGGTGTCATCGGCCATGGGGCCGTTGGTGTCGTCGAAGGTCTGGCAGTTGAAGAGCAGGACGATGTCGTTTCTGGTGAGCCCCAGGTCGGGCACATTCGTGGCGTCCGGGCCGCGCTGGAGCACCTGGTCGAGGATGACCTGGCTGTTCTTGGTGTCGATGACCTGGATCTTGACCCTCTGGGCCGGCGTTGTGTGGAACTCCAGCGTCCAGTTCTCGCCCACCTGCCAGGTGTCCCCGGACTTGCCGTCCGTGATGTTGGCATACCGGGTGTAGGTATCGTCCGTGAACAGCTGGAAGCGCGTGCTCATGTTCTTGAGCGCCTCCCCGCCCATGTGGAGGATGGTTATGTTCTCGCCATCATAGCTGGCGACCAGGTCGGCCCGCACGCTGTCGGCCGGCTCCTGGACGGTGCTCAGCTGGAGCGCCAGCGCCGAGACCATTATGACCGACATCGCCACGAGCAGCACGTCCCCGATTATCTCGGCCGCTCCCGCGCTGTCGCGGGAGAACCTGCGCCCGGCCTTCCTCGTCATGTTCCTCCTTCCGTTCATTGCATTTCACCCCTTTGGGACACTGAAGCGACATTCAGGTATCTTGTGACAGTCATCACCGATGGCCATTCAGGCATCGAACGCTCCGCCCTCAGGCCGGATGGCCCTAACCGGACCCCCGAAGCGGCGCCGCCCGCCGGATGCTGCGCCGCGGCGGCCGGCGCCGGCGCATCCGGCCCCGTCGCCGCGCCGGCCGCCGGCGGCGCTTCCGGCGCCGAGCGGCCGCCCGTGGTGGTGTTGCCGAACACGGTGACATCATCGACATAGAAGCCGCCCCATCCGGTGACCGAGTGATAGTGGTTCACGGAGTCGGCGCGTGTCACCACGCGGAACCTAAGCTGGATGACCGTGCCCGCCCAGCCGGAAAGGTCGCAGTTGAGCCTCGCGAGGCTCGTCGTGTAGACCCAGTTGCCGCCAAGATCCACGCCGGTGAAGCTCTTGCCGTCGCCTCCCGCCGCCTCCGTCCCCGAGACCTTCCAGCCGGAGCGCACACCGAAGTTCAGCGGCCTCCAGGAGACGCCCCCGTCGGACGAGACCTCGACGCGGAAGCCGTCCGGCGGCCGCCCGTCCGTGTAGTTTATGTTGAACTTGAACTTTGCGATGAGGCTGGCGTCCAGGGCGTTGGTGAGGTCTATGGGCGCCGTTATGAGGGCGTTGTCCAGTCCGCCCTTGAGGTAGTCGACGCTCGGGGAGGGGTTGTGGCACAGCCAGGCGTAGTCCCCGCTGCAGGCGTCGGCCGTGTCCCCGCCGGCGCCCAGCGTGGTGCCCTTCTTCACGAGCTCCCACTGGTCCGTCGATGTGGTCGCCACCGCGACGCTGTTGGCGCGGCTGACCCGGACCTCGATGTCGTCTATCCACCAGCCGAGGCCGCCGCCGCCGCCGGCCCGCATGTAGGAAAACATTATGCGGACGTACTGCTGGGAGCAGAACTGGTTGAGGTTGACCTCGGCGTACTCCCAGGCGAACCCACCCTTGCCGCTTATCCCGTTCCAGGCCCAGCGGACCTCGTTGCCGAGGTCGTCGAAGCGCACGATGCTGGTCTTGAGGTTGCCGCTGTAGGACTGGGCCGGGGTCACGTACTTGTAGGTGAACGAGGTGTTGTCGGCCGAGGTCCCCACGAGCACCACGCAGCCGCTCAGGCCCATCGTGATGGAGTACTTGTGCCAGAAGCTGAGCTTGGCCGAGGAGACGCCCCGAAGGTCGATGCTCTGGGTCAGGGCGTAGCGGTCGTTGGCGCCGGGAATGTTGGGGCCGCGGCCGGAGGCTGCGCCCTCGGCGCCGGAGGCCGGCGCGTCCGGCGGCGTGGCGACCGGGCCCGTTTCTTCGCCGGCGCCGCGGCTGCTGCGGGCCAGGACCAGCGAGGACAGCTGCTCGCCGACGAGGTCGAACACGGAATAGAGGTCCGTGCTGCAGGTGGCGTAGAAGTATTGCCCCTTGGGCGAGGTGCTCGCTATGCGGTAGAGGTTGTACTCCGGCGTGCCCGATTCCTGCGAGCCGGCGCCGGTGTAGAGGCTCCAGCCGTTCTGCAGATGGTCGGCCTTGTTGGCTGCAACGGCCGTGCTGGAGAATGCCGGCAGGCTCGCGTCGTGCTCCAGGTCGATGCCTATCGTGAATACCGGTATAGGTACGTTCAGCAGGCCCTTGCGCGTACCTTGCGCGACCGTCAGGCCCTGGGTGAACCAGTGGCCCTGGGTCGCGGCCTTGCCGAAATACTTGCCCGTGTGAGAGGCTGCAACCTGCGTGGTGGACCAGTCCCACCAGGGGGCGTAGCCGAAGGGCCCGTCGTTCGAGCCCTTCTCGAGCTGGTTGTAGTCGTTGGGGATGACCGGTGGGCTCCCGATGCCGCCGTCGGAGCCCTGGTAGTCCTGCCCGTCGCATAGAGCCACCACCACCGGGAGGCGGTCGGGGTCGTGGAAGGTTATGGCGTACTGGATGGCCTCGCCGATGGTGAGCCAGATGGGGGTCCAGGCTTGCACCCCGAGGAGGTTTATCTGGGCTGCTACGGTCGCCCGGCCGGCCGGGTTCAGCAGCGTGAAGTCCTGGACCTTGCGCGCGCCGGCATTGGCGGCCATGCGGAATATCGCCACGCGGCTGTCGTTGGTCATGTTCGAAAGGAGCGCCTGAGCGGCCGACTTCTCGTCGAGGAGCGGCTGCCCGAACATCGAGTTGGAGGTGTCGAAGACCAGTGCCAGGTCCAGCGGCGGCCCGGGCTCCTTCATTTGGAACGAGGAGTTCGCGCTGTGGTAATCCTTGGTGGTCTGGACGAAGCCCCCAAGCTCCTGCCAGGACGACGCCACGCCCGTGCTCACGTTGCCGATGTCTATGTACTCGAGGGCCGATTCGCCGTTCAGGCGCATTATCGTGGCTTCGTGCCTCCAGTTCTTCGTCCCGTTCTCCATGTCGTCGTAGAAGAAGTAGCTGCGCAATCCGATGGAGGACCGGTCGTTGAACTTGAGTATCTCGGGCACGATGCTGTCGGGGTCCAGCTGGACCGATATCGTGCGTGCGCCGGCGAACAGGGGGGTCCAGATTATCTCGGCGATGGTGTTCCCGTCCGGCGCCACGGAGATGAAGGAGGTCCCGATGACCGTGCTCCCGTCGAGGAAGCGCACCGAGCAGTCGCCGCGGGTGCCGCCCAGGTTGGCGATGACCCCCTTGACGACGTACGAATTGCCCATGGCGGGGTTCATGTACTGCACCGGGGTGAGGTTCCCGTAGTACATGTCCATCTCGGTGACCCGGAGCTCTATGCGCGTGTCGGGCATCCCCAGCCAGTGCAGGGCCATGTAGGTGAGCTCCGATTCATACTCGATTTCGGGCACGGCGCCCCGGCCGGCGAGGAAGGAAAGATCGTAGCCGCAGTAGATGGTCTTGTAGCTCTGCGATGGCGAGTAGTACCTGACTGCGTTGAAGGTGCCGTTGGAGGCGTTGGCGTAGGTGACGCCGCTCGCGTCCGCCCGGGGGACCGCGATGGAGCCGCCCGTGGCCGGGAGGAATGTCCGGCTGACGGTGTAGTTGATGCCGTGGCCCACCGCGTCGCCCTTGACGCCCAGAAGCGGGTCGGGCACGCCCATCTCACGCGTCACCTGCGATATGTGCAGGAAATCATAGACGAAGGAGCCCGCAAGGTAGTTGCCGCTGGGGAACATGTCCTGGCCTATGAGCCATAGCCCGCGGTCGTCACCCGAGGAGAGGAAGCCCTTGAGGTTGGCCTCGTCCTGGCTGGTGACGGGGTTGGGCATGCCGGGGGCGCACTGGCCGGTCAGCCATATGACGGTGTTGAACCTGCGCAGGTAGTTCTCGGTGGGGCCGTTGTCGCCGGGGTTCGCCACCACATAGATCGTGCCGGTGTACCCCAGCCGGTCGAAGGCCCTCATGAGCTCGGAGGTGCTGTTGTAGTTGGTGGCCATCGCCCGGTTGTTGGGGCTGTCGTCGTCGTCCACGACCAGCACGCTGTAGCGGACGGCGATGGACGAGGAGGCGGAGCCCCAGACCTCGTTGTTGTCCTCGTTTATCTCGGTTATGAAGTTGAACGGGTCGACGGTCACCCGGACGGCGTGGCTGCCCACCTTGTTGGCCAGCCACTTGATGGTCACCCGGACCATGCCGCCGTCGCCGGGGACCACGGGCACCTCGACGGGGTTGGTGGTCATCGAGGCGTTCATCAGGGTATCGTTGATGTACACCTCGTAGGGCGGTATCGGGGCGTTGTCCATCAGGAACAGTATCAGCACCCGGTCGCCGCCGGCGGGCTCGGGGTCCTGCCCGTTGTTGCGCACCCAGACGGTGATGTTGACCTCGTCCATGAAGTCGGGATTGAGCTTGCTGATGAGCTGCTCGGAAAGCGCCAGGTCGCGGCCGTAGCGGGTCAGGCAGTCGAACCACTTGAGCATGTGGTAGGTCAGGTTGGCCCGGTCGTTGGAGCTTTTTATTTGCGAGAACTCGAACGAGAAAAGCGCCAGGTCGTAGGTCGGCCCGGAGCCGTTGGTGGAGGCGTTGAACATCAGGCCGTACTTCGAGCTGGTGGTGGAGTTCCAGAAGGCCGCCACCGATTTGGTGTCGTTCACCATCTTGTCGGACAGGTCCGTAAGGCCGCCCGCCCAGGGAATCGTGTTGATGGGAAGGGTCATGTTGCAGGTGACGAAGTTCTCGGGGACCCCCTCGAGGGGGTCGTAGAGACCGGCGTCGAGCACCTGGCCCGAGACATGGAGAAAATCGCGGAGCCAGTCCTGGTTGGAGGCCCGAAGATCGTTCACGACGTCCTGGCCGATGAGCCAGAGCCTGCCGCTGTTGTTGAGGTACTGCGAGAGGGTGTCGACGTCGTTGGGCGTGATGGTGCCCGTGCTCTCGTAGCCGCACACCCATATGACCAGGTCGAAGTCGATGAGACGCCTCTTGATGGGGCCGGCGTCGTACTTGGGGCCGTCCCCGCCGCTGACCTGGTAGTAGGTGTACTGCGCGGCGCAGGCCGAGAGCGCGGCCTTCATCGCGCTCGTGGCGTCCTTGAGCGAGCCGTCGGCGGCCTTGTCGTCGTCCACCAGAAGCACGGTCGGCAGGACCTCGAGGTAGACCGTGCGGTTGTTGTTGTTGGGGTTGGCGTCGTCCGGCGGGCCGTTGGTGACGGACACGTTGGCGAAGATGGTGTGGATGCCCCCCAGGTTCGGGGTCCACATCGTGTAGACCTCGAGCAGCTGGCCCTCGGAGACCGATATGTTGGAGTCGGTGAACAACTCCACGCCGTTGTCCCAGTATGTCAGGCTGGTCGCCGCGGCCACGCCGCCCTGGTTGGCTATCCGGACGAACATCTTGATAGTGTCGCCGTGGACGGGGTGGTTGTTGGAGAAGTAGATGACGGTGATATTGAGGTCGGGAGCGTCAGGGGTGACGATGCCCGGGCCTATGCGGATCTGCTTGTTGGCGTAATTGTTGGTGAAGACGCTCTCGTTGCGCAGGGGGACGGCCCTGACGTAGATCGTGTGCGGGCCCCAGTCCGTGACCGTCCAGGGGATGCTGACGGAGGCCGTGTCATTCGGGCTCCCCGCGGCGTTCAAACCGGCTATGAGCCGGGGCTCCAGCGCGGCCCCCGTGTACATGAAGGCCGAGGCGGCCACCGTGACGTTGGACACGGGCACGCGGCCCCAGTTGTGTATGGTTATGCTGATGGTGATGATGTCTCCCTCGACGGGGGCGTTCTCACCGTCGTCTATCGGATTGCCGGCCCGCCAGAAGGATATGTCTACGGCGGTCAGGCCTATGTCGGGCAGGAGGGTGTAGTCCTCCTGCATCCGGATGAACTGGTCGGAGAGAACCCGGTTGTCCCTCGTGTCGACTATGACCACGTGGACCCGGTCGCCGGGTGAGACCACGCCGCTGACATCCCTTGCCCATACCTCGCCGACGCCCAATGCCCCGTCGGCGTGGCCGGAGGAGATGGAATAGACGGTCGGGAGGTTGTAGTCCTTGCCTATCTGGACTGAGACCTGGCCCTCGCGAAGGACGGCGCCCCCGACGTGCTCGATGGTGACGTTCTGCCCGTCGAAGGTGGCCACCGTGTCGGCCTCGATGGTGCCCGTCGGCGGGGGAAGGCTGAGCAGCTGGGCAGCCAGCGCCGAAAGCATTATGACGCTCGTTATCACCAGCAATATATCGCCCATCGTTTCGGAGACGCCCTCCCGAGCATGGCGGAAAGCGCCGATTGCGTGCCTGGGTACGCCGTGTCCGTTCATCGCATGACACCCCCTGCCGCCGGGGACCGCCCGTGCCATTCCGCCGCGGCCGGTTCCGGGCCAATGCTCCCCGCCGCCTTTGCGGGCTGCGACCCGTGACCGTTCTGAGGTCCGCCGGGAACATTATCATCCATATTACTAGTCAGGGTGGCTCCATCATCACTGTAATCGGGACTGCCGTCCGTCCCGGTCCCGGCCTGCCCGCCATCCCGGGCCGACCAGGCGATCGCGGTTCCCCGCCCCCCGGTCGTGGTGTTCCCGACCACCTTCACATCGTCTATGTATATTCCCCCGAATCCCGGCACGGCGCTGTCGTAGTGGTTGGCGATGTCGGTCCGGGTGACCACCCGGAAGCGGATCAGAATGACCTTGCCCGCCCAGCCCGAAAGATCGCAGTTGAGCCGCGACATCGTCCTGCTGCTCACCCAGCCGTCGCCGAGGTCTATGCCGGTGATGCTGGTGCCGTCCCCGCTGTCGGGCAGCGCCCCCGAGACGCCAGATGCGGAGCGCACGCCCCGGTTGAGGGCCTGCCAGCTCTCGCCGTTGTCGGAGGAGACCTCGACGCGGAATCCGTCCGGCGGGCGCCCGTCGGAGCCCTCGATGTTGAACTTGAACTTGAGGTCCAGCGCTGCGTCTAGCGCATTGGTGAGGTCTATCGGCACGGTGGTCAGGCTGTTGTCGATGCCGCCCTTGAGATAGTCCACGAGGGCGCTCGGATTGTGGCAGAGCCAGGATCGCCGGCCGCCGAAGGCGTCCGCGAGGTCGGTGCCGCCGAGCGGGGCGCCGCGGCTGACGAGCTCCCACTGGTCGTCCACGGCGTTGGCGCTGGCCACCGCGTCGCCGCGACCGGCCTTCACGACCACATCGTCGATGTACCAGTAGCCGACCTTGGTCATCGTGGCGTTGATGTACAAGAACTTCACCTTGACGTGGACCTGCCCGATGAACTGCGAAAGGTCCACCGTTATGTAGTCCCACCCGCCCAGGCCGTTGGTGCTCACGCCGTTGTAGCACCAGCGCATCTCGCGGCCGAAGTCGTCCCTTATGCGGCTGGCGGGGATGTCGAAGCGTATGTTGCCCGTATAGGGCCGCGTGGGCGATACATAGCGGAACTTGTAGTTCCCGTCGCCGGCGGTGTCGTTGCCGACCATCACCACGACGCCGTTGGCGCCGACCTGCATGGAGTACTTCTGGTAGAAGCTGAGCTCCGCCGAGGCGTAGCCGACCAGCGAGAAGGGCTTGGTGGTGATGTTGTAGTCCTCGATGGGCGCCCGACCGCCGGCGCTACCTTCGTCGTGGCCACCGGCTTGCGGGCTTGCCGGTTCCCCGGCTCCCCCGTCAACAGACCTCATGATGCCCGGCGTCTCGACCGCCCCCTCGAAGGGCAGTATCGTGTGTATCCAGCAGTTGCCGCTGCCGCCGACGAGGTAGAGGAAGCGGTGGTTGGCGGTGAAGTTCGTCCAGTGGTCGTCGTCGAACTCGGAGGTGGACTCGTCATATCCGGTCCCCGGGACGTTGCCGATGTCGGGCCACAGCTGCCACACTATCTCGCCGCCGCTGTCGGTGGCCATGCGCATGATCCTCAGGGAGCCCGCCCCGCCGAAGCTGGTTATCCAGCGGAAGGTGTGCGCCCCGGCCGGCAATGTGAAGTTGGCCAGGCCGTTCTCGTCCAGGTCGTACTCGACCCAGCCGCCGCCGTCCAGCTGGGTGTGGTTCAATGTGAGCGGGCCCGTTCCCCTGACCATGACGTACACGGGCACGGTCGAGATGTACCTCAGCCCGTTGTTGGACACGCCGTTGGCGCTGCCCAGGACCGGGAGACCGGGGTCGATGTCGATGGTGATGGCGGTGCCGAACGAGAAGTCCTGGTACTCGTTGTAGAGCCGGTTGGAGCCATCCGACGAGGTGGAGGCGTAGAACTGCGGCGTGGACATCCGGTAGTAGCCCGGCGAGTCCGCGACCAGCCGGTAGTCCCACACGCCGTCCACGAAAAAGTCGGCGCCGACAGCGGGGCAGTCGTTGGCGAAGGCGTGGCCCCCAGCCTGTTCCTGGCCGAACACCACGGTTATGTTCCGATCGGAGGTTATCCTGAAATAATGCAGGCTGCCGTCGCCCGGAGGGAAGTTCCTGCTGAAGACGCGAGAGGTGTGCGGGTCCAGCCTCCGGTCGAGCAATGACCAGCCGGCCCAGCCCGAGCTGGCCGTCGTCTCGTAGATGTCGATGTCCAGCGCCTGGGCGTCCTCCACATTGGAGATGAGGAAGCGCCAGGGCCAGCCGCCGTTGCTCCCGTACTCCACGAAATAGAGCTCCTTGCCGTAGGTGTAGCCGGTCGAGGCCATGGCGTTGTCCAGCTCGTCGTTGTCGTTGGAGACGCGGTAGAGCAGGATGGGCTTGTCCGCGGTAACGTTCGCCACGACGTAGGAGTGGCCGAAATTGAGCCAGGTGTGCCAGCGCTCGCCCGCCATCATGTTGCCCGAACTGTCGGTCTCGAGGGTGGCCCCGTAGTTGCTGGGGGGCGTTATGGAGACCCAGTTCACGGTGACGTGCGTGTTGTCCTCCAACGCTATGGCGGCCACGTGCGTGTCGCCCCCGAGGGTGTTCGCCAGGTCGCCCATCACGGTGAAGTTGCGGCCCTTGCCCAGCCCGTCGTCGCAGTTGGCGACGTTGACGTTGGAGCCCTCGGCGGAGGTTATCACGACGAGCAGCGGGCCGAAGCTGTGAATCCTGTATAGCCTGTTGGCCTGCTGGTTGTTGTATATCGCTATAAGGCCCTTCCCGAGGGTATTCGTGTAAATCGTGTCGTACTCGAGCGACCCGCTGTTGAACCGCTCGATCGTGTAGGTCGCGTCCTTCTGGATGGCGACCACGTAGAAGCCCTGGTGGAAGGTGAAGCTCCACGGGTCGTAGGTCAAAAAGAAGGTGTAGGTGTAGTCCGCCACCGCCGGGGTCAGCATGCGGAAGCTCGTCGGGTAGGTGTGGTAGTCGGAGGTGGTGGCGCACACACCGAGGGCGGATTCCCAGTCCCGGACCGTGTTGGTGTTGATGGTGCCCGGGTCCATGAACTCCAGGGGCGATTCGCCGTTTATGCGCGCCAGTGTGGCGTCGTGCTTCCAGTTGGCGGTGCCTCCCTCCATGTCGTCGTAGAAGAAGTAGCACTGGACGTTTTGGCCGGCGTAGTTGTTGAACTTCATCACCTCGCTCACGGAATTGTCCGGGTCCACGACGGCGCCTATCACGCGGCTGCCGGCAAAAAGCGGCGTCCACACT
>Ga0316628_100002411_pt1 | contig 13864 bp, 12 predicted proteins | sample OWC_Aug_M2_C1_D5_FD_207648 | JGI IMG/M metagenome (GOLD analysis project Ga0316628, IMG submission 207648) | Wetland soil microbial communities from Old Woman Creek delta, Ohio, United States - OWC_Aug_M2_C1_D5_C | ecosystem: Environmental > Terrestrial > Soil > Wetlands | place: USA: Ohio... | reverse complement strand
AGCAAGGGTCTTAAAGCCGCTGCCCTGGACGGACGTGTGGTGCACAAAAACATCAGTGCCGTCTTCGGCGGTAATGAATCCGAAGCCTTTACTCTCGTTAAACCATTTCACAGTTCCTTGTGCCATTTTATTCACCTCCAAGCAAATATGCATTGACCATTATTGCAAATCAGCATAATTATATCACATTTGAATGTAGGAGGAAGTAGATCGCGAGGGCTGGGTACCCGAGGGCAGAAAGATTACTTATAGCGCCTTGGAAAACGACAGATATTTCCTCAAAAGAGTTCAGACCCTGATTTTTTGAGGAAGAGGAAGACCTTTTTTGAATGTAATTCCCGGAATTATTTCTTCTTCACAGGCGGAAAATTTTCGAGCATCTTTGCTATGATCTCGCTCATCTGTTCTGCAGGTTTGCTGGGGTCAATGACACCTGTGGCTGTTCCTCGCCAGATGAGGGTCTTCTTGTTGGCGTCAACAATGTCCAGTATAAGTGTCCCTACCTCATATTCGTAAGTGTCCAATCCGCTACGGTACTCGTAGTATTCCCTTGGCGCGGGTTGAAGAGCAAACCTTCCCGCAAACGGTCCGGTGTGGATATAATTATAATCACCGTATTGATATCCCCATTCCTGCACATCCACTCTTTTCTCTTTCCCTCCGTGCACTGCTATCAGAATATCCGGGTTTTCCGGCGACATGCTTAAGCCCTTTGCCTGCAATTGCTTATTCACGGCGAATTTGATATTTTTCAGTGTCAATTCATCCATTTTGGATTTTTCGGGGATGGTGGACCAATCGTATGTTTTTATCCGAGCAAAATCAGCTTCGGGATCGAAATCATAATTTACACTGAATGTAGCACAGCTCATACAAAACAGAATAAAGCCGATCAATACGGAGTATCGCTTCATATCCTGCCTCCTCTGCATCGTGATCATTTAAACAAGAAGCCTCTTACATTGTTCAGAACGTAATCCGATGAATCCATCACTCCCTGATGCGTTTGAACAACCATATCCCTTGCGTTTCTTCTGACTAAAATCGTATAGGGTACGCGGGGATTACCCAGCGCTTTATGGGCGGTAAAATGAAGGTCGGTTATTACGGGAAACAAGACTTTATGTTCAGTCTTATAACCCTCAGCCTCTACTTGTGTATTACCGACAGCGATGCCCATCAGCGTGACTTTTCCCTTTAACCCGGGATCCTTTTCTATGGCGGAATAGACGTTATTAAGGACAGTCACATTTTTCGGACAACTCGTACAATATGTGCTGAACACTTCGATAATGAAGAGGGTCCCTCCAATATCTTTGAGAGAGAAATTTGTCTTTCGGGCCAGTCTCAGATAAGACCGCTCTTCTTTCGACAGACCGTCTTTAAAGGTCACACTGGGAAATTGTGAACCCTTCACAACCGGCTTTATTTCAGCACCGGCAGGTCCGGCAAATGAAAACAGACAGAAAATAACCGGAATAAGAAGAATAGATATTCTATTTTTCAAGTTTCTCCAGTTCTTTCGCTAAATCCTCAAGAGCAGGTCTCTTATTGATATCATGAACATCGATGTAACGGATTATTCCTCTTTTATCTATTACAAAGAGAGCCCTTTCAGAGACCCCGTCGGAACGCAAAACACCGTACTTCTTTGATACTGCTCCGTGAGGATAGAAATCGGACAGCACAGGAAACCAGAGATCTCCCATCTCTTTTGTCCAAGCATATAATGTCGGAATATTGTCCACGGAGATTCCAAGCAATATAGCATTATTCTTGTCAAATATGCCTTTCGCTATGTTATATCCCGGCCATTGGTCTGAACATACAGGCGTCCATGCTGCGGGGACGAAGGAAATCACCACATTCTTTTTTCCACGATGCTGTCCGAGCGATATTTTTTCACCTGATAAAGAAGGCAATGCAAAATCAGGCGCCTTCATTCCGGCTTTAAGGCGGGTCTTGCTGTCTACAGGCTTTAAAATACCGGGGGAATAAATTTTGCCCTTAAATTGTTCTGACGCACTATGGGCGGTACTGAACACAAACAGAACCGCTATAATCCCCAATAGTGCTTTTAAATAATGTTTATCTGCCATTGTCACGCCTCCTATTTCAGACCGGATTCTTTTATTATCATGTCCAGAAACTGCTTCGAGTCCTCAATGCTGCCGACTTTTGAATAAACGATTGTGTTTGAACCGTCGGCATTGATTCTGATCACGAAAAAATGAGGGGTTCTGACCTCTCCGACTAATTTGTGTATGGAAAACGATTCGTCGGAGAAAAGCGGAAACCGGATATCGTACTGGGTCCTGAAGACGTCGATCTCAAAGGCTGTGTTGCCGGCGCCGACCCCTATGATCTTAATCCTGTCCTTAACACCTGCCCTCTTACTTACTGTCTGATAGAGTTCATTCACATTCGGCGCTTCTTTCTGACAGTAAGGGCAATACATGCTGAAGATTTCAAGTATCACCAAATCGGCCTTTATCTGAGATATCCTGAACGGCTTGTTCCCTGTCAGTCCCAGATATTCCTTTTCGCCTGCCTTTTCCGGCACAGGAAGGGTTATTTCCGGAAAAGGACCTCCTTTGGCGGGAACCGGTTCTGCACCAGTTATATTAATGCCAAAAAATGTAACAGACAGAACAAACATCAATAAAAATAGAATTTTATACCTCATATCTCCTCCCTTTGTGTTTTTTTTCCTGCCTATAATTACTATTCTCTTTCACTTCTAATCCTGTGTCAAGGAGATTATTTGGAGTTTGTTTATAAACTTAACAACTGAGTCTTCATTCCCGCACTATGTTAAGCGGGAATCCAGTAAATACAAGATAGATTCCGGATTAAGGACTGCCGGAATGACAGACAAAGAGAGGTTATAAAAAGACTCTATTCAGAGTCGGTTTATAAAGTCGCTGTTCCGTCATGCCCGGACTTGATCCGCCATCCAGAAGGCCTTGAAAAGACTGGATTCCCGCCTTTGCGGGAATCGGCACGAGCCTTTGGCTCACAAGGGAACATGAAAATAATCCTTGTCCGTCATTCCCGCAGTCTGTTGAGCGGGAATCCAGAGCCTTTTCACCAGGAACTGGATTCCGGCTTACGACCTGCCGGAATGACAACTTTATAGGTATTTTCGGGTCAATGACGCGTTTTATTAATCTGTCAGTTTATAAACAGACTCTATTTAGATATCTCGGAAATGATTGAATTTATCGCTTTTGTGAGGTATGCTTATAAATCGATAGAGTGTGCTAATAACTAATATATGATTATGTGGAGGGTATTTTAATGGCGAAAAAAACAGTTAAAAAATATGTTTACTTTTTCGGTGGCGGAAAGGCTGACGGAAAAGGAGACATGAAAGACATTCTCGGTGGGAAGGGTGCAGGACTTGCGGAAATGACTAATTTAAAGATTCCTGTCCCCGCAGGTTTTACCATTACAACTGAGGCATGCAACGAATATTTCAGGGCCGGAAAGAAATACCCGCCGGGGATGTGGGAACAGGTACTCGAAAATCTCAAAAAGGTGGAGAAAGTAATGGGCATGAAGTTCGGTGACCCTGTAAATCCCCTTCTTGTTTCTGTCCGTTCAGGGGCAAAATTTTCGATGCCCGGTATGATGGACACTGTCCTCAACTTAGGACTGAATGAGACAACGATAAAGGCATTGATAAACAAGACCGGGAATGAACGTTTCGTATACGACGCGTACCGAAGGCTTATTACCATGTTCGGTAGTATCGTTATGGGTATGGACAGGCAGAAGTTCGAAAAGGCATTGGAAGTGATGAAGGAAAAGAAGGGGGTCCGGCTTGATACTGAACTCACAGCGGAAGACCTTAAGAATCTTGTTGAAGAATACAAGCTAATTTATAAGAGAAACACCGGTGAGGATTTCCCGTCAGATCCGTTAGAGCAGCTTAATAAGGCTGTAAACGCAGTATTTAATTCGTGGTTCGGAGACAGAGCCGTGAAATACAGAAAATTGAATGATATTCCGGACGATCTCGGTACTGCCTGTAACATCCAGTCGATGGTCTTCGGGAACCTGGGTGAAAATTCAGGCACAGGAGTTGGTTTTACAAGGGACCCTTCGACGGGACAGAAAAAATTCTTTGCAGAATGTCTTATAAACGCACAGGGCGAAGATGTGGTGGCTGGAATCAGAACACCGCTCCGCATCGAAGAACTCAGGAAGAGACTTCCTAAGGCTTACAATGAACTTAACACGATATACAAGAAACTCGAAAGACATTACAAAGACATGCTGGATATAGAGTTTACCGTGCAGGAAGGCAAGCTCTATATGCTTCAGACGAGGGTAGGGAAAAGAACCGCAGCAGCAGCCCTTAAGATAGCCATCGATATGGTCAGGGAGAAATTAATCGACAAGAAAACAGCCATATTGAGGATCGATCCCCAGCAGCTTGACCAGCTTCTCCATCCCATGATAGATCCAAAGGCTAAGACCAGGGTGGTTGCGAAAGGTCTTCCTGCTTCACCCGGCGCCGCGGTTGGAAAGGTGGTTTTTACCGCCGAGGATGCTGAAAGGGCGGCGGAAAAGGGAGAACAGGTCATCCTCGTCAGGACTGAAACCTCACCGGAGGATATCGGTGGAATGGATGCGGCACAGGGAATCCTGACGGCTCGCGGAGGTATGACATCCCATGCAGCCGTTGTCGCAAGGGGCATGGGAAAATGCTGTATTGCCGGATGCGGTGCGATAAACATCAGTGAGGTGCAAAAATATTTTACAGTGAATGACCTTGTGATCAGGGAGGGCGATTATCTTACCCTTAACGGCACTACAGGAGAAGTCATCCTGGGTGAGGCGCCGCTGGTAAGACCGGAACTTACCGGAGATTTCGGAACGTTTATGAAATGGGTCGACGAGTTCAGGAAACTCGGCGTGAGGACGAATGCCGATACCCCGCATGATTCAGAAGTGGCGAGGAAGTTCGGGGCGGAAGGGATCGGTCTTTGCAGGACGGAACACATGTTCTTTGCTCCGGAGAGGATAAGCGCCGTGAGGGAGATGATACTCGCCGATGATATCGAGGGAAGGAAGAAGGCCCTTATTAAACTTCTTCCCATGCAAAAAAGTGACTTTATAGAAATACTTAATGTAATGAAGGGGCTCCCCGTCACCATACGTCTTCTCGACCCGCCGCTGCATGAATTCCTTCCCCATACGGACGAGGAGTTGAAGGTTCTGGCATCCTCAATGGAGGTTCCAGTCGAAAAGTTAAAGGCGAGGAATAGGGCTTTACATGAATTCAACCCTATGCTTGGTCACAGGGGTTGCAGGCTCGGCATATCGTATCCCGAGATCTATGAGATGCAGGTGAGGGCCATCATGGAAGCCGCGTGTGAGCTGTCAAAGAAAAAGGTCAAAGTGATACCGGAGATCATGATACCCCTCGTGGGACATGTGAAAGAATTGAAATTGATGAGGGAGCTGACAGTGAAGGTGGCAGAAGAGGTTCAGGCTTATTACAAAACAAAAGTCATTTATACCGTCGGAACGATGATAGAACTTCCGAGGGCTTGCATAACGTCCGACGAGATAGCGGCAGAGGCTGATTTTTATTCCTTCGGGACGAACGATCTCACACAAACAACCTTCGGTCTTTCGAGAGATGACGCCGGCAGATTCCTTCCTTATTATATCGAGAAAGGTATCCTCGAAAATGATCCCTTTGTAACGATAGATCAAAACGGCATAGGTCTCCTTATGAAGATCGGCATAGATAAGGGCAGAAAGGTTAAGAAAAACCTGAAAATGGGCATCTGCGGTGAACACGGCGGTGATCCGAATTCCGTCGAATTCTGCCATAAGATAGGACTGAACTATGTCAGTTGTTCACCATACAGAGTTCCTATTGCAAGACTTGCAGCAGCACAGGCTGCACTCAAAGAAAAGATGAAAAAAGATTTGAGCAGGACAACGGTGTAATAGATTAAATATCATTAAATCTTTCAGAAAACAGCCGGGACGGGATGACCCGGCTGTTTTCATTCTCCGGCTCATCTTTCCTTTACAGATCATGGGATTATGTGGTAATGTAAGACTTACAAAAATTTCGAAAGGTGGTGAATAGATGGCAATTGATAAGGTACAGAAACAGGGTATTATAAACGGCTACAGGATCCATGACGGCGATACCGGTTCCCCTGAAGTTCAGATAGCCTTGCTGAGTACAAGGATAAATTATCTCACTGAACATTTCAAAACTCATAAAAAAGACCACCACTCAAGGAGAGGTCTTTTAAAACTTGTCAGCCAGAGACGGAAATTGCTTGACTACTTGAAACAATCTAATAAAGAACGTTACGAAAAGATAATCGAACGGCTCGAGATAAGGAAATAATGAAAAAAGTTGAAGTTGAAGTTGAAGTTCGCGGCAAGAAGCTGACATTAGAGACGGGAAAACTCGCGAGACAGGCTGACGGAGCAGTGGTTGCCCGGTACGGTGACACAGTCGTTCTCGCTACAGCGGTAGCAGATAAAAATCCAAAAGAAGGTCTTGATTTTTTCCCCTTTACGGTAGACTACCAGGAAAAGGCTTACTCTGCAGGAAAGATACCGGGAGGGTTTTTTAAGAGAGAGGGAAGGCCTACCGAAAAAGAGATATTGACCTCCCGTTTGATCGACAGACCTCTCAGACCGTTGTTCGAGAAGGGTTTCTATTGCGAGACACAGGGCATTATCAATGTCCTTTCATACGGTGATGAGAACGTCGCGGATATCCTCGGCATCGTGACTATGTCCGCAGCCCTTACGATTTCCGATATCCCGTTAAAGGCCTCTGTCGGAGCGGTGAGGATCGGCAGGATCGCTGATTCATTCGTCATAAACCCGGACCTGAGAGAGGTCGAAGAGTGTGACCTGAATCTTGTGGTTGCCGGTACGGAAGATGCGATTATTATGGTAGAAGGCGAGGCGCAGGAGATATCAGAGATTGACCTTCTCGAAGCTCTGGATGTTGCGCACCATGAGATAAAGCGCATATGCGCTGTTCAGAATGAATTACAGGCCGTTGCCGGCAGAGGGAAAAGACCCGCGGTCGCACCGGTTATCGATGAAGAACTGCAAAAGGCCGTTACAGACTTTTCCCTGGAAAGAATGAGAACGGCCATAACTATTCCGGACAAAATGAGGAGACAGAATACCCTCGATATGATTCTCGAAGAAGCTATCGGTGAATTCAATACAACAGAGGCTGACAGAACAAGGGATATCATTAACGTATTTAATGATATTGAAAAAAACCTTGTAAGGGGAATGATCCTTAATGAAAACAAAAGGGCGGACGGCAGGTCCCCCGTTGAGATAAGAAATATCAGCGCTGAGGTAGGCTTTCTACCGAGGACGCATGGTTCTGCCCTGTTTATCAGGGGAGAGACCCAGTGTCTTGCGGTAGTCACGCTCGGCACTTCTGACGATGAACAAAAAATAGATTCCCTTGAAGGAGAGACTTACAAGACTTTTATGCTGCATTACAATTTCCCTCCGTTCAGTGTTGGTGAGGTAAAACCACTCAGATCACCTGGAAGGCGTGAGATAGGTCACGGCATGCTGGCAGAGAGAGCTCTTAAATCCGCCATACCGCCGAAATTGGAATTTCCCTATACCATAAGAATAGTCTCGGATATCCTGGAGTCTAACGGGTCTTCATCAATGGCGACGGTCTGCGGAGGCTCTCTGGCATTGATGGACGCAGGGGTCCCGATTAAATCGCACGTTGCCGGGATCGCAATGGGTCTTATAAAGGAGGAGGAGAGGGTGGTCATACTTACCGATATCCTCGGACTCGAAGACCACCTCGGTGATATGGATTTCAAGGTAACCGGGACGCAGAAAGGCATAACGGCATTCCAGCTTGATACGAAAATTGGCGGCATATCCCGCGAGATAATGGAAAAGGCGCTCGATCAGGCACGCCAGGGAAGATTGTTTATACTCGAAAAGATGTACGAGACGATCAGCTCAGCACGGGAAAATCTCGCGCCCTACGCACCGAGAATTTATACGATGCAGATCAGACAGGAAAAGATCCGTGATGTAATAGGAACAGGCGGAAAGGTTATCAGGGGGATTGTAGAGCAGACGGGTGTAAAGATAGACATAGAAGACAGCGGTCTTATCAACATAGCTTCCCCCGACGGAGAGTCGGCCAAAAAAGCTATAGATATCATAAACAGCATCACAGCCGAGGCTGAACTCGGCAAGATTTATAACGGGAAGGTAAAGAGGATCCTTGATTTTGGTGCATTTGTGGAAATCATGCCGGGAACGGAAGGTCTGCTGCACATATCGCAGATATCCGAAAAAAGGATTGCAAAGGTGACAGACGAGTTGAGCGAAGGGGATGAAGTTCCCGTAAAGGTAATCGAGATAGACAAAATGGGCAGGATACGCCTTTCCAGAAAAGAAGCACTGAGGGAGCAGGAAGCGGGAAACAAATAAATAGAAGGGATTCATAGGGCAAAGGAAGGGAGGGGATAGGATTCGCATATCCCCTTTTTAGTTTTTAAAGTCTGATGAGTATGCATTCTGTTCCCCCATCAGGCAAGAGTCTGTTTCTCGTTCAGGGGCGCGGGGGAATTTTGCGGAAAGGAAATTGATCATGTTTAGAAAATCACATCTCATAAACGGGGTGCCGGTAGTTATGGAATCGCTCAGGAATATGCGATCCGTTGTCCTCGGTATCTGGGTAAAGGTAGGGTCGAGGTATGAGCCGACTGAGAAGAACGGGATATCCCATTTTCTGGAGCATATGTTTTTTAAAGGTACAAAGAAAAGGAGTGCAAAAGACATCGCCTTCGAAATCGATTCTTTGGGAGGCGAGCTCAATGCCTTTACCTCAAGGGAGACCACAACATTTTATATAAAGGTGCTTGATGATTTTCTTGAAAAAGGCCTCGAATTGTTAACGGATATTTTCCTCAATTCCACCTTTCCGGAGGAAGATATCGAGAAAGAGAAAAAAATAATAAAAGAAGAGATAAAAATGGTGGAAGACACACCGGATGACTACATACACGACCTGTCCAACCAGACTGTCTGGGGAACTTCCGGACTCGGTCAGTCCGTTCTCGGACGGAGAGAGACCATTAAGGCATTCACGAAGGACGATCTCGTAATGCATATCAAGAAATATTACGGCACAAAAGATATTGTATTGTCCTGTGCGGGAAACTTTGAGCCCGACCATCTCCTTTCTCTCCTTAATAAGAATCTCGGTAATTTGAGAAGAGGCTCCGAGCCTGAGAGAGGCGACCCTCCTGGCTTTCAAAGTAAGGTCGAGATATTCAGCAAACAGCTTGCAGAGGCGCATATATGTCTGGCGATAAAAGGTATCCCACAGGCGAGCAAAGAACGATATTGCCTTTTCACGCTGAATACTATTCTGGGTGCGGGCGTAAGCTCCCGGCTCTTCCAGGAGATAAGGGAAAAGAGAGGACTCGCGTATGCAATATATTCCTTCATCGCTTCGTATCTTGATACCGGGCTGTGGGGTGTGTATGCGGGCATAAGCAGGAAAAGAGTTCATGAGGTTATGGAATTAATCCTGAAAGAGATCCATAACCTGAAAGATACGGTAAATGACGGAGAGCTTCAGCGAGCAAAAAACCAGTTAAAAGGCAATATCATCCTGGGGCTTGAATCTTCGAGCAGCCGTATGAATAATATCGCACGACAGGAGATATATTACGGCAAGTATTTCTCTCCAAAGGAAATTATGGATGAAATCGATTCAATAACCCTTAAGCAGATCAAAGATCTCGCCGAAAAGATGGTAAAAAAGGAATGGTTTTCTCTCACGGTGTTCGGACCTGTACGCGAAGAGGATTTCGGGGGAATATTGAGTTAGGGCAGATCGAGTTCTGCGGTATCTTGTTCTGTAAAAATCCTGAACTTAAATTCGGAACCGGAAGATATCATTTAGAAATCATCTTTTTGCATCTGATCGGCTTCTCTTTTTTTCTTTAGCTCGTAAAGCAATTCTTTTTTGTTTATTATCAGTTTTTTATTCAAAAGATTGATAAGCGCTTCCAGAGTATAAATATTTCTTGTGAGAAAGTTTCTTTTTTCTCCTATTTTTAGATATCCGGACTTCACCAATTCCTTAGTTAATAGCTTTAGACTGTTGTTAAGTCCCTCTATCTGTTTTAATAATCGGTTATTATTTTCCCTTTGTTCATCAATCTGATCATTCAAGTTTTTGAATATATGAATAATTTCTCCTATATAAAAGTTTTCTGTGGAATCTTCTGATTGCATATCCCTGTCCGAAAGTGATTCAATCAGCTTTTGAAATTCCTGTTTATTCTTCATATATTATCACCCGGTAAGATGACGGACCTTTTTTACAGCTTTGGATAATATGAATACTCTCAGATTATTACTCTGAGGATCTACGGGGAAGAGAAAAAAACCTTCCCGGTGAGGATCATATCCCGTTGTCGTGCCGACCAATATCTCGCCATCTCCAAAAGTCACTTCCATTTTCCTGCCGTGAAGTTTTTGATCTTTGGAGAACTCTTTCCGTTCATCATGCGACGGATTACCTTCAAAATCCTTCACAAAAAATACTGCCTTCAATTCTTTGAGCAGAACCTTCACTCCTTCATCGGCGGATTCGAAAACAGAATTGTAGACGTGGAAAAAAGGTTTATTGGGAGCGAAATCTTGCGTGTACCCTTTTACGATTCTGCCGTCAGCATACCTCGCTATAATTCTAATCAGCTCTTTCTTAGTTTGATCATCCACCTGATAATTCCTGTACTGTCAATATTTTTCTGGTACCGAAGGCCGGACTTGAACCGGCACGTGGTTGCCCACGAGGGATTTTAAGTCCCTTGCGTCTACCAATTCCGCCACTTCGGCATGCTTGATTTCCTTTGGGATCAATAAGTTCGCAAGTATCATAGGGTATCATATCGTGTTATAACGTGTCAAAGCTGCGAAGTTAGGGACTGTATTCGAATAACTCTTCCCTATACAGGGTAGGTAATCAGGGTCACTGGTAAAATAAAAACCGCATATCTATTGTTAAGATTTATGCCTCAGGACACTGCATACTCAATGGCCACCCGCCCGAATGTTTCCGGATTTAAATATTTTCTATAACCATCTTAGTTTCATCTGCAGATTCTTTGTCAACATTCTCCGGAGCATCTATTCCCGTGTCGGCATCTGAAAAATGATAAGACTCATGCATTATTACACGGTTTCTTCCCCCGGCCTTTGCCTTATACAGTGCCATGTCTGCGAGCTGTATCACTTTGTATATGGAGCTGCCGTCGATCGGAAAACTCGCAACACCCCCGCTTATGGACACCCTACCAAGCGGCTGTTTTTCCCGGTGAGGAAAAGGATAAATCGATATGTTCTCACGCAGCCGTTCTGCATAGATAAAGGCATTCTCTTTTGTTATTCCGGGGAGCATGACAATAAACTCCTCGCCGCCATACCGCACAATTACCGAACTCTTGCGTGTTACACCTCGCACCAAGCCGCTGAGCTCTTTTAAGAGTTTGTCTCCCTCGTCATGCCCGTTCGTGTCGTTATAGTGCTTGAAATTATCGATATCGAAAAGGAATATGGAGATGGGGCTGCCTTCCCTGAAGGCCTGCTCCACAAAATTCTGCGCCATATGAAACAGATAATTACGGTTGTTGAGCCCTGTCAGAGAATCCGTGTTAGCCTTTTCTTTTGCCTCCCCGAGCATTGCCTGGTTTATCAGCGCTACCCCTGCTATGTCCGCAATCATCTTCATGAGGTCAATTTCATTCCCAATGGGATTCTTGACTTTTCCAATACCGATTACTCCCAGGAGCCGGTCTTTGAAATTAATCGGGACCGCCATCCAAAGTTCCGAGTCATCCTGTTGATTATTCATCACATTTGTATTCACTTTATTGAAGTGTTCTCTGAGCTTGATCATGCGGTGCTGGGCCGCCGTACCCACCAGACCTTCACCGATTTTACAAATCACCTGCCCCTTCTGATCTTCCCCCGGAGAAGATACTTTCCTGAGAAGATTATCCGTTATATCGAGGATATAAAGTTCTACCTTCTTGGTAGGGATAATATCACTTACGATTTGAACAACAGATTTCGTGATTTCTTCGTATTTGAGCGTTGTATTCAGACGCTGCACAATAGTCGGAATTTTAAGCATAAAGGACAAATAACGATCATTCAGATTGTTAAGACTATCATTCTTGTTCTGCTGATCATGTAACTGCCGGTCTCTTGACAGGATCTCCCTGAGGTATGCCGCATCCTGCTCTTTGTCTTCTTTCTCCTGCTTCGCAGTGCGACCCAGGGATAATCCGCTCCGATATGCCACAATAATGGAGACAATTACCAAAAGAGCAATACCTATGGATAGGTAGTTCAATTTAAAATCTCCTTGTTACGGCTCATGATAATAGAATGATTGGTTATCATAGGCCTTATATTTCTTCAATTCTTCCTTCAGGCTCTCGATCTCGTCTTTCAGCTCATGCATCTTGAGTTCCCGGCGGACAGCGATATCGTAATAATCTTCAAGTTCTTCAACCCTCTTTTTGAGTTCCTTTTCGCTCTTCAGTAAGGCCTCCTGTGCCCTTTTACTTTCAGTGATATCTTCTACAGTTCCTCTATAGTAAAGGAATCTTTTGCCGGGATCACAGACGGCAATCACATTCTCCGAAATCCATATCTTGCTGCCGTCCTGACGGAAGACCTGAGAATCAAATCTCGACACCTCTCCGCACTCCTTCATCAGGCGAATGATCTCTCCATAGCGTGCCGGCTCCACGTAAAGCTGATGTTTTTTCTGGTTGAGATCATTCATCATACCTTTTGGTGTTTTGTAGCCGAGGATACGCGCCAGGGCACGGTTGGCAGAAATATAACGGCCGTCCGGCGTCATCTGGTAAATGCCCTCACTTGCGTTCTCAAAAAGAGAACGGTATTTCTCTTCGGTTTTCCGCAATCTGCTTACCTCCATAGCACGGGACAATATAGGTGCTAATATCTTAAAATCCAATGGCTTCAAAACATAATCAAAGGCACCGCTTTTCATCGCTTCCACGGCAGTCTGAATCGTGCCGTATCCGGTCATGATAATACAGACAAGGACCGGTGAAATCTCTATCGCGGCCTTTGTCAGCTCAATTCCGTTCATTTCGGGCATTGTGAGGTCGGTCATAAGAACATCGAAATCCTGTTTTTTTATCGCTTCCAGGGAATATTTTCCTGATGTATAACAAACCACCTCGTAGCCCCATTTTGTAAAAATCTCGCACAAAGGGGTCGATGTGTCAATTTCGTCATCGACCACGAGTATACGCCCCTGACTAGACGATGCCGGGGTTGCGGCTTCAGTGAGTTCCGCGATACCTTCAAAAAATTCTATCGGATTTTGTCCAAGCATAATAAATTTCCTTCTTAGCTCCTATTTTAAATTTTCCGCTTAAACAGTCAATCCTACGCCGGTAGGGGAGAGTAAGATATACTTGTTTTTTCGGAGCTTTTTATAAGGATTTATCAGGAGTTTATAATGTAACTCAGCGGGCGTGGAACCTTAATATGACACACGATTTGCGTGTTCTTGCTTAGGGCTTCTTGAACAAGTCCTCCAGCTTTTTCAAGGCATCATCTTTTTCTTTGGCTGTCGATACGGTGGACGATTCTTTAAAGGCGAAATAATCGCAGAAGTTCGCCCTGTCCCTTGACCTTTGAAATTCTGCCTTTGTCTCAAGACATTTATTGTGGCTTGTCTCCGAATAAAACCTGCAGTTAAGGCATATATAAAGGTCTCCTCTGCATTTCGGACAGGCGGATTTCCTCG
>Ga0316628_100002410_pt1 | contig 13865 bp, 7 predicted proteins | sample OWC_Aug_M2_C1_D5_FD_207648 | JGI IMG/M metagenome (GOLD analysis project Ga0316628, IMG submission 207648) | Wetland soil microbial communities from Old Woman Creek delta, Ohio, United States - OWC_Aug_M2_C1_D5_C | ecosystem: Environmental > Terrestrial > Soil > Wetlands | place: USA: Ohio... | reverse complement strand
CTCAGAGAAACCGCGTTCATATCGACGTACTTGACGTCCGAAGGCTGCCACTGGTATCCCTCGACCGTGAAATCCCCGTTCCACTGCATGCCGCTCATGGGGGTTATCGCAGCAAGGCTCGCCGCGCGGACGCCGGGGAGCGCTTCCGCCTCCGCGCGCACCCGGTCGTAGAATTCCCTCAACCTCTGCCCCTTGTACCCGTTCGGGCTTGGATCAACCGAGATCACCAGCGTGTTTTCAGGGCGGAATCCCAAGTCGATGTCACGCAACTTCCCCAGGCTGCGGACGAACAATCCCGCGACGATCAGAAGGAGAACGGACAGGGCGACCTGGGCAACAACAAGTATATTGCGCAATGTGAGCCTCGAGGATCCGCCAATGCGCGGCACTTCCTCCTTCAGGGCAGGAACCAGGTCGGGACGGGTGGATCGCAGGGCCGGCACGATTCCGAACAGCATGCCCGTCAGGAAGGAGACTACGGTGGTGAAGCCGAGGAGTCGCAGGTCGGGAGTGATCCTGGCCGCCACCTGCGATGCGTCCTCCCCGGGAACAAATGTCAGAAGGCCCTGGATACCGAGAAAGGAGAGGGCCAACCCCGCAAGTCCGCCGAGGATTGCGATCAAGATGCTCTCTATGAGCAACTGGCTGATAAGTCGCCTGCGGGTAGCGCCGAGCGCGATCCGCACCGCCATCTCCCGCTGCCGCGCCGCACCTCGCGCCAGCATCAGGTTGGCGACATTTGCGCAGGCGATCAGCAGCACCAGCCCGACAACGGACATCAGGACAATCAGAGGCTTTTCAAGCCGGCTGCGCACGTAGGAATACCCGCGGGCACCGGGTTCGAGCCGGATAGGCTGCGCCTCGCTCACAAACCTCGCATCCCGCGTCGTGCGCTTCTCCGATTCCGCCTGGTCCCGGAGGATCGAGAACAGTTCCGTTTCTCCCTGACGGATGTTCGCGCCCAGCCTGATCCGGCCAAATACTTGCAGCCACCACCAGTGCCGATTGTTCCAGCGTGAAAACGGCTCTCCGGAAATCTCGCCGAACATCAGAATCGGGATATAGAGGTCGGGGGAGCCCGTCGCGTCAAGGCCCCGGAATCCTGCACGCGAGACGCCGACGATCGTGAACGGATACCCGTTGAGCCGGAGCTTTCGGCCCACGACCCGGGGATCGGAAGCAAAGCGGGCCTGCCAGTAGTCATGACTCAGAACAACGTAGGGAGACGCGCTCGGAACGCGATCATCCTCCGGATTGAAGACGCGGCCGAGACGCGGTTCAACCCCGAGCACCGTGAAATAATTGCCCGATACCACGGCGGTGTGTGCTATCTCGGGAGGTGCTGCAGCGTCCCCATCAGCCAACTGCATTCCCACGGACCGGGAACCTCCGGCACAGGCAGCCAGCGCTATGCTGGCGTTGTGGTCGCGGAAGGCCACGTAGTCCGGGTAGTTCCAGGATGCCCGGCTCTTGCCTGCGATGACCCGGTACAACTCCTGAGGCGACCTCACCGGGAGTCTCTTGAGCAGAAGGGTGTCGATGATCGAGAAAATGGCGGTGTTGGCTCCAATTCCAAGGGCGAGCGATACGATGGCGATCGCCGAGGCACCGGGCGTCTTCAGGATCATGCGCAGCGAGTAGCCGAAGTCTCCTCGGACCATCAGTCCTCCCTTTGCGTCTTACCCTTTAGACGTTGAATACTGCCAAATTGGTCGGCCCAGTTTCTGCAGATTCTACTCCAGGTGAGGGATGGTGGGATAGCTCTCCCATGCGCAAACGCGAAGTAATGAATTCCGGACCAGTTGGATTGGCCCCGTTACCCCGCGCTGCCTGTATCGGGCGTGATAACATAACTCCCATGTTGCATCCGGGTGGAAAGACATGAAGGTAGTGCTGCGACAGGTGTGAAGTGTTTCCGTTCGCACGGACCAGCCCGACTCACAATTCAGCGGCAGCAGTGTCCATACCAGGAGGAGCAAAGCATGGAACTTGGGGCATTTTCGATCAGCCTGGCGAATCAATAGGAATTTTGCGACGACAGGTACGCTGCGCTGATATCCACCAGTTCTTCGCTGATGTAGTTAAGGCATTTGCCGTTGAAGGCATTGATCATCAGCGCGATGCTCACGCGGCGTTCCGGAAGATACATCATGCAAGCCTGTGTTCCAATGCTCCCGCCTCCGTGCCCATATGCTTTCTCGCCACCCGTAAGTCGTCTGCGGAAGGAATACACTCCCAACCCGTATCCGCTCTTGCCGATTCTCAACATCTCATCCAACGATGATTTCTGCAGCACCTTCCCCTGGAAAAGGAGATGGCACCAGCCTGCGAGATCCGCAGCCGTCATGAAAAGGCCCGCTGAACCGTACGTGATGCTTTCATGGGAGGCTCTCGGCAGAAGCGTGATGTCTCGGAACGAGCCGTCCTTTTCAAAATTATCGCCCCAGACGTGAGCCAGCCTGTCGGGGATTTGTTCCTCCATGGACAGATAGATGTTGGTGAGGCCCAACGGCTGCCAGAAACGCTTTCGCAACTCCGCCGAAAGGCTGGAACCCGTTGCCCGTGTAATGATCATTGCCAGCAATAGATAGTTCGTATTCGAATAACGGAATCCCTGGCCGGGCGGGAAGTATGGATCCTTCAGATAGGACAGCACTTCTTTCGGAGTGAAAACCTTCTCTCGGTATTTGATCAGGTCGTCCCAGATCTCCTGGTTCTCCCAGAACATGTAGAGCCCGCTGGTGTGGGCAAGAAGCTGTCGAATGGTGATCGTACCCTCGACTTTGGGATACGGGGGCAGCCACTTTTGCAGCGGATCGTCCAGTGACAGAACGCCTTCCTCGACAAGCCGGAAGACCAGGGCGGCAACCACATTCTTCGTGATGCTCCCGACGGCAAAAAGCATCTCGGGTCGCATAGGTGCCGACTCGTCAGACAGGCCGCCTACTACGAGCCGCGTAACCCCATCGGGAAAAATAAGAGCCGCAGATGCACCCTTCACCTCGTACTTTCGCAGACCACGGTCAAGTGCGTCCTGAAGCTGCACTGCCAAAGGACGCCTGTCGCGGGAGCAAGATCCGGCAGCGAGGATTACCAGGGCAGCTATGAGGATTGAACCGCGTGTTTTCACCATCGTTGTACGACCTCGTCAGTCAGCGAAGATTCGCGACGTCGAGCCGTTCGATCCTTTCATAATCGGACGGGACGCTGAAAACGCCGTGGGGCGCGATTTTTTCTGCGATCTCCACCGTGCGCATCTGATACCTCTTCTTCAACGGAAACCGGCCGGTCTCCTGGTCTATGCCCATCTGGTATCCCCTCATGTGCTGCTGCATTTCCCCGAGAAGCGCCTCATCCTTGTTCGAAACCAACAGACGCATGTTGGCAAGCACTTCGTCAAACAACGCAGCCTTGAAGGGAACATCGTTGGTTGTCCAGACGACGTTTTCCGCCCGGTCCGTCTGTTCGTCGCCGTAAGCGCTCCAGTTGATCAGGCGGAAACCGTTGCACGTGCGGCCCAGGATCTGTTGGGTTTCATTCAGCGGCTCTACGCGCCCCGATGTTTTGCGTTCTTCAAAGAACCTCGCGAGCTCGGGCGAATATACCGCCGCCCGGCTCACCGGGAGCGGGACCTCCAGATAGGTCCTGCGATCACGGTTGAGATAAATGAACCGGTTGTATTCCTTGTCCAGGATGAAAGTCCGGCCGCCTTCGATGAGCGCCACTTTGTCGGCTGCATGCCAGCCCTCATCCATGGCAAAGAAGCGGGATTCGCCTTCGAACCAGAGAAAAACATCGGTCTCCCGTGTGATCATCCGGCAATAGACCGCGCGGACTTCCCCTGCGGTAGGAAGCGCTTCCACGAGCGGCCGGGTGGCGGCGGACCGGCTCCCCGGGTACTGGACGGCAGGTCCTGCCGGCGAACTCGCGGCGGCGGGCGGACCGGCCATGGGCATGACCAGAATCGCCATGCTGAGGATGACCAGGGCCGTCAGGGCGGCAATGGATTTGCGATAATGCCAGGTTTTCTTCTCCAGCCAGCGAATACGCGCCACGAGCCAGAAGGGCTCCTCGAACACTCCCAGCAGGCCCATTGCCGGCTCCACCTTTTCCGACAGGAGTTCCCGGGCCGTGTCCAGCAGGGTCTTCCGGTAGGCGTCGGTCCGGTCCTGCAGGCGCTCCGCCAGGGTCTGATCACAACACATTTCCCGCACATGGCGCAGCTGCCGGGAAGCCCAGAGCAGGAATGGGTTGAACCAGTAAACAACCTGCAGCAGAAGAACCAGGCCATGGATCCAAAGATCGCCCCGCTTCACGTGACACAACTCGTGCAGCAGGACGTGCTCGGCTTGCTCCCTGCTCAGGTCTTCCAGGTAGTGCTCCGGCAACAACAGCACGGGACGGAATGCTCCATAGACCGCGGGCGTCACCGCGTCCCTGGAAAAGACGATCGCCGGCAGCCGATCCAGATCCAATCTCCTGCTGGTTTCGACCAGCAACTCGTGAAACCACGGTGGAATCGTCCTCCGCTCTTCCTGCATCTGATGCCAGCGCCGGAGTTTTGCCATTTTGAAAAGCAGCAGAAACATAAAAAGCGCAAGGCCTGCCAGCCAGATCCCAAAGATGTACACCTGCGGCAGCGACCCCGGCCTCGCGGCAAGCCGATCGGATTGGACCCTGCCGGGAACCGCTCCGGACGGCGATCCGGCCGCGCCTTGGCCGGGCGAAGAAACCGACGGCAGCAGCGATGAGGGCGCGGGGAATTGGCGATCCCAAACCCCACCCAGCACACTCTGCGTGTCGCCCAGGAACCAGGGCACCAGCGCGGTGGAAAGATGCCAGCCGGGGGGAATCAGCAGCTTCACGAAGACCAGCAGCCAGAGAGCGTACCGGACCTGCGGCCAGATCCACCGCCGGGTGAGCAGGTCCAGGCCGCTGACGACCAGGATCATGAGGCTGGCCTGCCAGAGCATCGATCCCATCCAGTCCCACCACCGATAAGCCACCAGGTTCCAGAGGTCGATCATTTTCCCTCCTTTTCCTTGTGTTCTTCCTCTTCGAGGAGCTGGGCAAGCTGGCGCCGCTGCTTCTTTGTCAGCTTCCGTTCCCTGACCAGAAAGTGGAGCAGCGGTTCCATTGCGCCGTCAAATGCCTGGTTCAGAAAACTGCTCCACGCGCTGCCTCGGGCGGCCTGCGGGGAGACAAGCGCCTCATAGACGCTGACGTTTTTGATCTTGCACTCGCTGACGGCCCCCTTGCCTTCCAGCCTCGTCAGCATCGTCTTTACCGTGGTGTACGCCCAGTCTACGTCGGGAGGCAGAAGGTCGATCAGCTCACGGACCGTGGCCGGCTGGCACCGCCACAACGCCTTCATGATCTGCCATTCCGCCTCGCTCAGCTTCATGATCCTCCTCTTCTACATTTGTAGAATGTATATCTCACGGGTGTCCGCAGCTTGTCAAGAACATTTTCTACATTTGTAGAGTTAATCTCCACCCGCGGAGCATGTGGCCTCAGGAGGCCTCCCAGAGGGAGGCGTGAGTTGTGCGGAGATTTGAGATTCTCCTTGAAAAACTGAACCGCAAAGACCTCCAGGACCTCAAAGAAGAACCTCGTTCAATCTTGTCTTCGAGGTCTTTGAGGTCTTCGTGGTTCATCATTTTAGTGCTCACCGCTACCTCGAGTTTGTCCGACGGGACAGCGGAGCTTTTTCGTGTCTCACTGCCAGAGGCGGTGGTTTACCTAAATGGAATTAGGGTTGGATTTCGAGGAAGGATTTCGTCGGTTCAACTGATGTAAAATCGGGGTGTGGGCCAGCGTGGCACCATTTCTCCGAACCTCAACATCGCCGGGCATCGACCATATATGCGCAACCTCGGGAATACCTCAGCCGCATCGATTCTGCTCCGCCGCATTCTGTTAGTTCTGACACTGTTCGGCACCGCCCTACCGCTGTTCGGTCGCGTCTCGCGCGTGGAAGTCCAGCGACGGGACGAGGTGCTCGCCGGCAAATCGTGGGGCAGCGCCGGGCAGTATGAAAAGCTGGTCGGGCGCGTCTATTTCAAGGTGAACCCCGGCGATCCGCACAACCGTGCCATCGTGGATCTCGACAAGGCCGAGCGCAACTCTTCCGGCGAAGTCGAATTCAGCGCGGATTTCTATATCCTGCGGCCAAAGGACCCGAGCAGGGGGAATGGGGTCTTACTGCTGGAAATTTCAAACCGCGGGGGCAAGGGCATCCTTTCGATAGTGAATGGAGGGGGCGGATCGCGAGACCCGGCAACGGCGGACCAGTTCGGCGACGGATTTCTCCTCAACCGAGGCTATACGATCGCGTGGGTCGGCTGGCAGTTCGACTCCGTTCCCGGCTCTGACGTTCTGCGCCTCTATGCACCGGCCGCGCATGGCCCGAACGGCGCGCATATTCGAGGCCTGGTTCGAACGGATTTCACCCTGGATGCCGACCGGGAGGAGATGCCGCTGGGTCACCTGATACAAAACCGCCTTGGAGGCGTGGGATATCCTGCCGCCGATCCGGCGAGCGACCGGAATGTCCTGAGCGAGCGCGACACCCCCACGGGGCCTCGAATGATCATTCCGCGGAGCCTGTGGCAGTTCGGAGCAGGCAGCGATTCGTTCCGGCTGCAGGACGGATTCAGGAAAGGGAAAATCTACGAGCTCGTGTACGTGGCGCAGGACCCCGCCGTCGTCGGCCTCGGCTTTGCCTCCGTGCGCGACTTCGTGTCTTATCTCAAACATGATCGGCAAGCGGTGGCCCCGGTCAAGCGCGCCTACGGGATCGGGATATCGCAGAGCGGCCGCTTCCTGCGCCACATGCTTTATCAGGACTTCAACGCAGACGAGGACAGCCGCATCGTCTTTGACGGGATGATCCCGCATGTCGCAGGGGCGGGGCTGGGCAGCTTCAATCATCGATTTGGCCAGCCCTCTCGCGACTCGCAGCCGATGAACGCGCTTTTCTACCCGACGGACATATTTCCTTATGCCGACACCGCCCAAACCGACCCCGCAACCGGCGCGAGGGACGGCCTGCTGGTCAAAGCGACGAAGTCGAACACCGTTCCGAAAATCTTCCTGACCAATACGTCCTACGAGTACTGGGGCAGGGCGGCGTCGCTCATCCACACCCGCCCGGCGGGCAGGCAGGATCTCCCGCCCGGTCCAAACGTGCGCATCTACTTCGAGGCGGGACTGCAACACTTCAGCTCGCCCTTTCCGCCCCGCATTGCGCCGGAAACACAAAATGCGAACAACACAAATCCCGTCCGCTGGCTCTGGCGCGCCATGCTTACGAACCTCGACGCCTGGGTCGCGCGCGGCGTCGAACCGCCTCGGAGTTTGTATCCCACGCTGGAGAACGGAACTCTGGTCTCGCTTGACCAGATGCGTTTTCCCTACATCGCATCGACAAGCCTTCCACGTGATGCGAATCAGGGATACCACGTGGACTACGGCCCGGAATTCAAAACCAAAGGCATCATCGCCAACGAGCCGCCCATCGTCGGCAGTCCTTTCCCGATCTTCGTTCCCAAACCGAACCCCGACGGTGAGGACATGGGCGGCATCGAGCTGCCGGAAATCGCCGTGCCACTCGCAACCTATACCGGATGGAACCTGCGCTCGCCGCAAATCGGCGCGCCCACGCAGCGAGTGAGCTTCCTGGGGTCCTATTTGCCCCTGGCCAGAACGAAAGCGGAGCGCATGGCCAGCGGGGATCCGCGCCTCTCTCTCGAGGAGCGATATACCGGGAAGGAGCAGTACCTTGAAATGTACCGAAAAGCCGCGGAGCGGCTCATCGAGCAGCGGTTTCTACTGCGCGAAGACCTCCCGGCAATTATGGAGCGAGGCTCTGCGGAGTGGGATTTCGCAACCGGGCAGCAGCCAGGATCAAAAAGATGAACCTCGAAGACCCCGAAGGCCACGATGCCAAAGCAGCACGATGTTCCTCTTCGAGGCCCTTGAACATCAAATCTGTAACTTCTTCGTTTTTTGCAAAGACTTTTTATTGGACGCCGATTTACGCGGATGAACGCGGATCAGGTAAAAGAACGGCTTGAAGAATCCGCGTTTATCCGGGCAAATCCGCGTCCCATTTTTGGTTTGCGGCCACGGGCTGCGTTACGGCCTTTGTGGTTCAGTTTTTGATCCTGGCTGCTGCCTCGTCAACAAATGATCATATTGCTTGCCAGCCGCGACTGCGCAGGACGATAATCGCTCACGACCGGACAGCCTGCGCGCGACTGCTGTCGCGTGTTTCGGGCTTCAACGGATCTTTTCTCTGCCCAACGTTGCACCGAACTGCGGTTTATATGACCTCGCCCCCAAACAGGAGACGTCCATGCGACACTTCCTCCTTGGCTCGACCTTTACTGCGTTTCTTCTATTGATGGGACCTGCCGGCCCGGCCGCTAGCCAGTCCCAGGATCTTCCCCAGCAACTCCAGATCATGAAGTCGGAGTTGACCCGGAATTTCCAGGCTCTCCAGAAAGAGCCGGTCCCGCCGTACTACCTCGCATACTGCATCGATCGCGTCGCCACGCAAACGGTCAGCACCTCCTTTGGCGCCATCAGCTCCCAGTCAGAAAACACAACCGCATTTCTCCGGGTCGAGTTGCGCGTGGGGTCGTACGCTTTGGACAACACGCATGAACTGCGCTCGCCCGATCCGCTGGCCTCGATCTTCAGCCGTATCGGCAGTCTCGACCGTGCGCCGCTGTCGGAATCCCCGGATGCGCTTCGAGTCATCCTCTGGCAGGCTACGGACAAGGCCTTCAAAAACGCTGCGGAAATGCTTCAGAAGGTCAAAACCGAACGCAGCACCAAAGTGGCTGAGGAGGACAAATCCGACGATTTTTCAAGGCTCGATGCCCAGGTCTCGTTGGAAAAACCGCTCGCCGTTCCGGTTGATTTGGAAAAATGGACATCCAGAGTCCGAAGGTTCTCATCCCCGTTCAAGGGTGATCCTCATCTGATCGGCGGACAGGCATATTTCTCCAGCGAAGTGAGGAACAAGTTCTTTGTGAACAGCGAAGGAACCGCGCTGCTTGTCCCGACAAACTATCTGCGGCTTGGGATATACGCCACGACCAAGGCGGATGACGGGATGGAAATGCCGTTGAGCCTCAGCTATTTCGGATTCGCGGAATCCGATCTTCCTTCAGAGGACACGGTGATGGCCGATGTCAAGACTCTGATGGCCAGCCTCGAGAAGCTGCGCACGGCACCCATCGTCGATCCCTACACGGGCCCGGCCATACTCTCCGGGAAAGCGAGCGGAGTTTTTTTCCACGAAATCCTCGGCCACCGGCTCGAGGGTCATCGCCAGAAAAGCGAACAGGAGGGACAGACTTTCAAGAAGAAGGTTGGACAGTTGGTGCTCCCGGAATTTATCTCCGTCATATTTGATCCGACCATCAAGGAGATTTACGGGATAAAACTGTCGGGTTTCTACAGGTACGATGACGAGGGGGCCAAAGCCGAAAAGGTCACGGCGATCGAAAATGGAATCATGAAGGACTTTCTCATGAGCAGGTCCCCGATTGAAAACTTCTCCCGCACCAACGGCCATTCACGTGCACAGCCCGGTTTGAAACCGGTAACCCGGCAGTCCAACCTCGTGGTGGCCTCCACGAAGACTCTTCCTGATGACGCTCTGCGCGCCCGGTTGATCGAAGAGTGCAAAAAGGCCAACAAGCCGTTCGGGCTCATCTTCTCGGAGGTGGCCGGCGGCTTCACCATGACATCCCGAATAATCCCCAACGCCTTCAACGTGACTCCGTTACTGGTCTACCGAGTGTATGTGGACGGGCGCCCGGATGAGGTGGTTCGAGGAGTGGACCTCATCGGCACACCCCTGACGACGTTCGGGAAAATCACCGCCACAGGTTCCCGATTTGATGTTTTTAACGGAATGTGCGGAGCCGAGAGCGGAGCTGTTCCCGTTTCGGCGGTTTCGCCGTCGGTTCTCGTATCCGAGATTGAGGTCCAGAAAAAGGCCAAGTCGCAGGAAAAGCCCCCCATACTCCCGCCGCCGGCTCTGAGTTCCGGCCATCCGGGAAAGGAAGGAGGATTACGATGAGAAAAGCCCTTGTCTTCTGCCTGTTTTTCATGGCCATCCCCACCATTGTTCCTGCGCAGAATCAGGTTCTGGTGAAAGCATTACGAGACGAGCTGGACAGGTCCATGGCCAACCTGAAGCTGGAGAACGTCTCTAGTCCCTATTTCATGTCTTACCTGGTAAGGGATTTCTCTTCATTGAGTATCGCCGCCACCTCGGGGGCACTGACGGCCAATAATGAAAGCAGAAGCCGTACGCTGCGCACTGATTTGAGAGTCGGGGATTATAACCTCGACAACTCCAATTTCACGTCGTTGGGCAGCTCAATGAACCCGCTCGGCGCATTTCGACCACTGCCGATTGACGACGACTACGAAGCCATCCGCCGCCAGCTATGGTTGGATACTGACCGTGTCTACAAGCAGGCATTGGAAACTCTGGCCAAGAAAAAGGCGTACCTCCAGAACACCGTTCGCACGGAAGTCCTCCCCGATTACACCCGGGAAGAAAAGCTGAGTGTCAGCGCACCCGAGCCGGCTTTCGTCAGCTCACGGGCCAAATGGGCAAGCGCCATTGAGAATATTTCCAAGGTCTTCCTGAAACAGGAGAAGATTCAAAAATCGCGTGTCGCTCTGGACGTCCGCAAAATCACCGCCTATTACGTCAACAGCGAGGGTACCGTCGGCATCGAGCCCTCCCTCACAACGCGGCTGACCATTACCGCTTCGACTCAAGCAGGCGATGGCATGCCGCTGAGGGATTTCCTGGTGTATACCGCAAGACATCCCGACGAGCTGCCTGCGCAGGATGTGATCATCCGGGACACGCAGAAACTGATTGAGGGGCTGGTGAGCCTTCGAGCGGCCCCCATCGCCGAGGAATACAGCGGCCCGGTGCTGTTTACGGGTGAGGCCGCGGCCGAACTGGTTGTACAGGCACTGGCCCCCAACCTGCTGGCCAGGAAGCTGCCTCTGTCGGACAATCCGCAAGCCGCCGCCATGATGGGCCGGATGGAAAACCCTTACCTGAGCAAGCTCAATGCAAAAGTCCTCGCCAATTTCGTATCCGTAAGAGCCATCCCCACGACCAGGTCCCTGGCCGGCAGGCCCCTGTTGGGCTCGTACACCATCGATGAAGAGGGAGTCAGGGCACAGGATGTCCTTCTCATCGAAAAGGGTATGCTCAGGAACCTCCTGGCGTCTAGATCACCGGTAAAGGGCTTCGAAAAATCCAACGGCCATTCCCGCGGCGGCGTAGTCGCCCCGAGTGTGATCAAGGTGGAGTCGGACAAGAGGTTGCCGATGGCCGAACTCAAGAAGATGTTGATCGATAAGGTCAAGGAGGAAGGTTTGACTTACGGCTACCTGGTCAAGTCCATCATCCCGGCTTCGGAAGCGGCTGACCCGGATGAACTCGATCTCCGGGGCCTGATGATGTCCCAAATGCAGCAGAATCCGTCGGTGGTTAACCTGACCAAACCCGCGCTGATCCTCAAGATCTTCACCGATGGACGCGAAGAGCCGGTGCGTGGAGCGACATTTGGCAGCATCAGCCTCAATAGTCTCAAGGAGTTGGTGGCATCATCGGAAGATGATTTTGTGTATGAGTTTCCGACCGCGGCGGGTGGAGTGGCCGGAGCAAGCTCCTTGATGATGCTGCTGATGGGAAGTTCGGGCATGCCGTCGATAGACTATCCGGCAACCGTGATCACACCGGCTTTCATCATGCCGGGAATCGATATCAAAAAACCAACCGGGGATTACCGCAAACTTCCAATCGTGGACTATCCGGGAAATTGATCCGGATGGCTCGACAGTCCCGGTGAGGCACTCCGGCCCGGTTCGATGCTTCAGTGGCATTCGCCACGATAGTTCACTTCCCTTCCCGGGCACAGGATCGCTGCCATTCCTGTCCGTCCCAATTCCTACGAGGAATTGCTCCGGGGAGCGGCGGCGAAGAACCTGTTACATGCTTTCCTTCCGGAGTGCCGCGGCAATTGCGTCTTTGCGCCATTGCGTCTCTGCTTTCGAACTGTGAGGCGCTACGGAAATTGATCTCGACGGCAAGATCCGTATTAAGATGCTCAGGCGAGACAATGCGGAGAGTTGCCTGACGACCGGAGGGAAATTTCATGAACCTCAGCAGAAGAGAATTACTCAGACTCGGTGCAGGCTTTCCTGCGATCCTCAAAGCCAGCCAGGGAAAGCCAACGCGAAACGTCCTGTTCCTGACGCTTGACGACCTGAACACCCATCTCGGGTGTTACGGCAATCCCGTCGTCAAGTCCCCGAACATCGACCGTTTGGCACGCTCCGGCGTGAGATTCGACCGGGCTTACTGCCAGTATTCACTCTGCAGCCCCAGTCGGTCGTCGCTGCTTACGGGTTTGCGTCCCGACACTACCCGGGTTTACGACCTGGTGACTCATTTTCGTCTCACCATTCCCGATGTGGTCACGCTGCCGCAGCTGTTCAAACAAAACGGGTATTTCGCGGCCCGCGTAGGAAAGATCTACCACTATGGAGTGCCGGGGGACATAGGTTCATGCGGCCTCGACGACTGGAGATCCTGGAACCAGGCGATCAATCCGCGCGGGCGGGACAAGGACGAGGAAGGCCTGCTCGTGAACTACACCCCAAAGCGCGGCCTCGGCAGCTCCCTCAGCTTCCTGGCTGCGGACGGGACGGACGAAGAGCAGACTGACGGCATTGGGGCAAGCGAAACGATCCGCCTGCTGGAGAAGCACCGGAACCGTCCTTTCTTTATTGCCGCAGGCTTCTATCGTCCGCATTGCCCCTATATCGCGCCGAAAAAGTATTTCGATCTTTACAGCCCGGCAGACATCCGGGTGCCCCGAGTATCCGAAGACCAGGAGAAGTCCGTCCCGGCGCCGGCGCTCCAGTCAACGGTCCCGTGGCCCTGGTTTGGCGTCACGGAGGCACAGGCGGCGGAGTCGATACTGGCGTACTATGCGGCCATCTCTTTTGTCGACGCACAGGTCGGCCGGGTCCTGAATGCGCTGGAGCGGCTCCGGCTGTCCGAAAACACCACGATCGTACTGTGGGGTGACAACGGCTATCACCTGGGCGAGCATGGACTCTGGAAGAAACAGAGCCTGTATGAAGGTTCGGCCCGCGTACCGCTCATCCTGGCGGGAGCGGGAGTTGCCGCCCGGGGCGTCACCTGCCGAAGAACCGTGGAGTCTCTCGATGTTTACCCGACGCTGGCGGACCTTTGCGGCATACCAGCACCCGGCAACCTTCAAGGAGTCTCGCTGCGGCCGCTGCTCGACGATCCGGGCAGGGAGTGGACGCGTCCGGCTTACACGCAGGTCAGCGCAGCAAAGCGCACCGGCTACTCCGTTCGCACCGAAAAATGGCGTTATACGGAATGGGGGGGCGGCGCTTTGGGAAACGAGCTTTACGACTACGAAAGCGATCCCGGCGAACTGAGGAACCTCGCCGGCGACAGCAAGTTCCAATCGGCATTGAGCGATATGCGCGCGAAGCTCAAGCAGCGTTGAGCCGAATTTCTAGATTGGTAGTGTAGTGCCTCGTAAATCCCTTGCCGAAATTCGGGACATTACGTTGGAGCACACCCATTACGACGGACGCGTAGGGACACGGCGCGCCGCAAGTCCGTCCAAATAGCAGGTGTTTAGGAAGACGTGGGCACGGCGTGCCGTGCCCTCAAGATCCCGTATCTCTGACGGCCTACACCCCCAGACTGCGACTACTTAGGATTTCCAAAAACTCCGCCGAACAAAGATCCTTTGAGAGTCGCTCCG
>Ga0316628_100002409_pt1 | contig 13865 bp, 15 predicted proteins | sample OWC_Aug_M2_C1_D5_FD_207648 | JGI IMG/M metagenome (GOLD analysis project Ga0316628, IMG submission 207648) | Wetland soil microbial communities from Old Woman Creek delta, Ohio, United States - OWC_Aug_M2_C1_D5_C | ecosystem: Environmental > Terrestrial > Soil > Wetlands | place: USA: Ohio... | reverse complement strand
CCTTGTGGGCGATAGGCAGCCGGAGGACCTCGCCGCGCCGCAGGTGGGCGAGCAGCGGCACGTCGTCCCGCTCGACCCGCAGGTGGACGTCGCGACAGATGAAGCGCAGCGTCCTGTTCATCAGCATGGCTCCCGGGAGGAGGCCGATCTCGAGCAGCATCTGGAAGCCGTTGCAGATGCCGAGCACGGCGCGGCCCGCCGCGGCGTGCTCCCGCACCGCCGCCATCACCGGCGAGCGCGCCGCCATCGCCCCCGCCCGCAGGTAGTCTCCGTACGAGAAGCCTCCGGGGAGGATCACCGCGCCGCACCCCGCGAGGTCGCGGGCGGTGTGCCACACCGGCACCGCTTCGCCGCCGACCGCCGCGACCGCCGCCAGCGCATCGCGGTCGCAGTTCGAGCCGGGGAAGGTCACGACCGCCACCCGCTTGCGGTTTCGGACGACGGGGCCCGCAAGGCTCCTGACGTCCTCCTCGGACCCCGGCGCCCGATCCCCGGTCCCCGGTCTCACAGGCGCACCTCGAAGTCCTCGATGACCGTGTTGGCGAGAACCTCCCGACACGCCTGTTCCACCCGGGCCCGCGCCGCGGCGGCATCCTCGGCCGCGATCTCGATCAGCATCAGCTTGCCGACGCGCACCTGCTCGATCTCCCGATACCCGAGACCCGCGAGGACGCGCCGGATGGCCTCGCCCTGCGGGTCCAGGACCTGATCCTTCAGCTTCACCCGGACCTCCACCCGCATCCCCCACCTCCCGAACCCCTCCCGCCCGCGCCCGCACCGGTCGGCGAGGGGGCACCGACGTCAGAGTCTACCGCTCCGGGCCGACGCCGACCGGCCCCGGGGGCCGGGGCGGGAACAGCGCGAGCTGCTCCGGACCCCCGCTCACGGAAAGCGGCTCGTCCTGGGAAGACATCTCGATCCTCACGCTCGAGCCGGCCAGCACCTCGCCCAGCTCGCGCGCCGCGAGGTCGGGGCGGTTGTTGGTCTGTGAGAGGTGCATCCCCACCACCACGTCGAGCCCCGCGTGCGCGAGGCGCTCGATCCCGGCGCGCGCCTTGTCGTTCGAAAGGTGCCCCGTCCGCGAGGCGATGCGTTGCTTGAGCGGCCAGGGGTACGGGCCGTAGCGGAGCAGGTCGCGGTCGTGGTTGCACTCGAGCAGCAGCGCGTTGCACCCGGAGAGGACGTCGAGCAGGAGATCGGTCAGGACGCCGGTGTCGGTGACCATGCCGGCGCGGCGCCCCCCGCCCTCGACCACGAAGCCGACCGGCTCTCGCGCATCGTGGCAAATGGGGACCGGGGTCACCTCGAGGTCGCCGAGTCGCACCCGGCGCCCGGCGGCGATCACCTTGACCTCCGCCGGCGCCACCGGCATCGCGCCGATGGTGCCCGCCGTCGCCAGCACCGGCACCGGGTGATGGCGGAGGAACACCTCGAGCCCCTTGACGTGGTCGTCGTGCTCGTGGGTGAGGAGCACCGCCTGGATCCGGCCCGGCGACATCCCGAGCGCCTTCATGCCCGAGCGGAGACGGCGGAGGGAGATGCCGCAGTCGAGCAGCACGAGCGTCTCGCCGCACTCGACCACCGTCGCGTTCCCCCCCGAGCCAGAGGCGAGCACCGCCAGTCGCACGCTACCTGCCCGTCGAGCCGAAGCCGCCGGCGCCGCGCACGCTGGGGGGCAGCTCGGAGGTCTCGCTGAACGTCCCCTGGACGACCGGCGCGAGCACCAGCTGTGCGATCCGGTCGCCCCGGCGGACGACGAAGCTCTCCTCACCCAGGTTGACGAGGATCACGAACAGCTCGCCGCGGTAGTCGGAGTCCACGGTCCCGGGGGCGTTGGCCACCGTCAGGCCGTGGCGCTGCGCGAGGCCCGACCGCGGGCGGACCTGGACCTCGTACCCGGTAGGGACGGCGAGCACCAGCCCGGTGGGGATGGCGCGCCGGTCGCGCGGACGCAGCTCCACGTCCTCCGCGACGGCCGCCCGGACGTCCGCGCCGGACGCCCCCGGGGTCGCGTAGCTGGGCAGCGGCAGCTCCTGCGCGTGGGGAAGGCGGCGGACGAGGACCTCGACCGGGCGCCTCACGCGACCCTCCGGGGGAGTGCCCGCGGCAGCCGCAGACCCGCCCGCGGGCCGCACACCGCGCCGGCGATCGCGTCCAGTCGGACGACGTCCGCCGCCAGCGCCCGCACCCGCTCGCCGGTGACCTCGGCGAGCTCGCGCCGCACGGCCGCGGCGTCGAAGCGCCGCCCGCGCGCGAGGAACTCACCGGCATGCGCCTCCATCAGCGCGTCCGTCCCCTCAGCCCCGAGCACGACTCCGGCGGCGAGCGCCCGCCGGGCGAGCGCGACCTCGTCGTCGGCGATCCTGCCCGCCGCGACGTCCTCGAGCACGCGCAGCACCGCGTCCCAGCACGCCTCGGCTTGTCGCGCCGGCGCCGAGAACGTCACCTCGAGGACGCCGGCCACCGCGGTGGTGTAGACCGAGCTGCCGACGTCGTAGACGAGCCCGAGGCGATCGCGCAGCTCGCGGAAGAGCCGGCTGGCGGCGCCGCCGCCGAGCAGCTGGTGGAGGACGCCGAGCGTCAGGATCTCGGGATGGCCCGCCGGCAGGGCGGGGAGGACGAGGTTGGCGTAGAGCTGCTCCAGGCCGTCGCGCTCCTCGACCAGGACGCCGCTGTGCCAGGCGGGAGCGCTGACCCCCGCGGGTCTGGTGGCCGCGCGCGGCAGGCGCGCCAGCCGTGCGCCGAGCGCTGCCTCGTCCACCGGGCCCACCGCCACCAGCAGGAGCGTGTCTGCGGCGAACCTCTCGAGGTGATAGCGCGACAGCTCGGCTTCGCCGAGGCGCTCGACGACCTCACGCCTGCCGAGGACCGGCCTGGCCATGGGGTGGTCCCCCCAGCACGCGACCAGTGCCTGCTCGGCCGCCACCTCGACCGGCGAGTCCTGGATCAGGTCGAACTCGGCCGCGACCACCTTCTGCTCGAGCGCGATCTCGTCGGGACGGAGCGCCGGCCGGAAGACGGCGTCGAGCACCAGGTCCAGCGCTTCCGTAAGTCGCTCCGCGGGGACGTGGGCGGTCACCGCACACGCCTCTCGGGTCGTGAAGGCGTCGACCGAGCCTCCGAGCGAGTCGATGAGCTCTGCGATCGCCTCCGGCGTCCGCTCCCCGCAGCGCCGCAGCAGGAGGTGCTCCAGGAGGTGGGTGATGCCGGCCAGCTCCTTCGGCTCGTGCGCGGAGCCGGTGCGGACCCACGCACCGACGGCGACGGTCTCGGCGGAGGCGACGGGCTCCACGAGGAGCACGGGGTCGGCGGTCATCGACGGGGCAGTCTAGCAGTCTCCGGGCGCGGCGGGAGTTCCTCAGTGGAGGGGCGTGGGAACGGGAACCGGCGGTCTCGCGCCGCCCTGGCGGGTCGGATCGAAGACGAACTTCCAGTCGCAGTAGCGGGTGCGGCCGTCGAGAACCTTGATCGAGTCGGCGCAGCTCGGCGAGCACACCCCGACGATCGGCCCCACCTTCTCGCCGCCCCCGGTCGCGCCGCCGATCCCGGGCGTCGGCGTGGGCGTCGGGACCGGGGGGGCCCCACCCCCGAGGTTGATGCCCTCCTGGCCCAGGAACACCGGGTCCCAGTCGACCTTGCCCGTGATCGGGTCGGTCCATACCTTGCGCAGGACCCGCGGCTTCGCCGTCGCCAGCTCCTTGAGCGTCATCGGGAAGCGGCCGTTGCGGGCGCGGAACAGGCGGATCGCCTCGACGATCTGGTTGCCGCGGAAGATCAGCTCCTCTTCCTTCTCGCGCCGCTGCTGGAAGGTGACGGTCTGCACGGCGACGGTGAGGAAGATCGCCATGATGGCCATGATCACCAGCACCGCGGCGAGGGTAAAGCCGCTTTCCGCCTCCCGCGCCCCCCGGACCGCGGGCCGCGGCCCACGGTCGAGGCGTGCGAGGCCACCGCGGCCCGCCCGGCGAGACCGCGACGCCGTTCCCCCCTCCCCGGTGCACCCTTCACTGTTCACGGGTGCGTTACCACTCGGAGTACTTCGAGCCGTCGAGGGCGGTCTGATCCGACCCGGAGTGGATGTCGATGATCCCCGGCCCGGCCTCCTGCTGGCGCTCGTCCTGCTCGGCACCCGCCTCCTCCTGGACCACCACCCAGGTGTCGCGCGACCTGGTGAGCGGATCCACCGGCACGCTCCGCAGGTAGCCGAGGCTCACCATCTCTTCGAGCGAGGCGGGGTAGCGTCCGCGGTCGGCGTGGAACTGGTCGAGGCAGGAGCGCAGGGTGAACAGGTCCTCCTTGAGGGCCGCCTCCCGCGCGCGCACCGGGGCGTCCTTCATGGCGGGCACGGCGATCGCCGCGAGAATGCCGATGATCGCCATCACCACGATCAGCTCGATGAGCGTGAAGCCACCCCCGCCGCGGGGCCCGGCGTCGGGGATCCGCGGTCCGGTTCCCGGTCGCCGCGTCCCCGCCCTCACCCCGCGATCCCCCGGAGGCGTCGTGCCCGCGCCCTGTGCCCTGCGCCGTGTGCCCTGTCTCATCTCACCAGTCCTTGTACTTCGTGCCGTCGAGTGCGGTGCCCACGGAAAGCGAGTAGATGTCGTAGACGTTCTGCCCTCCCCACGAGCTTGAGTCCGGGGAGTCCTGGTACGACCGCAGGCCCCACTCAACCTTGCCGGTCATCGGGTCGATCGGGACGCGTCGCAGGAACTTGCGCTTGGTCACCTGCCCGACGATGCTCACGCCGTTGACGAGGTCCTCGAGGGACTTCGGGTAGCCCTCGGTGCCGATCTCGATCTGGATCATCCCCTGGTCCGCCAGCCGCTTGTAGTCGTCGATCGCGTTGCGCATCAGCCGCAGGTCGAGCCGCAGCTCGGACTCGCGCTCGCGCTTGAGCATGAAGCGGGAGGTGGGAAGCGCCACCGCCGCGAGGATCGCGATAAGCGCGCTCACCATCACGAGTTCGGCGACCGTGAAGCCGCGGCAGCCCTTCCTCACCTCGGCGCCTCCCCGGCTGCCGTCGCCAGCGCCACGACCGTTGCCCCGCTCGAGACCACCTGGCCGGTCGGCCCTGCGAAGATCACTGGTATCTCCCCCGCCTGCTTTGGCCGCACGGTCATACGAACCAGGGTGCCGCTGGCGACGATGGTGTCCTTCCAACCCACCGTGATCCACCCGAGGGCCGCCGTGTGGGTGACCTCCGGCCGTACCGGGCCCTTCATCCCTCGCAGCTCCCCCGCCGCCACGCTCGTCACCTCGAGCCTGGCGGGATCGTATGCGAGGTGCAGCGGGCCATCAGCCCCAGTCGCGCCGGGGTCGAGCACCACCGTCAGCTCCCCCTCCTTGCCCATGACGACCGGCAGACGGGCCGGATAGAAGGTGAGGGCGGCGGTGCCTCCGCTACCGGTCGCGGGAGCGGTCGCGGCGGTCGCGCTCGCGGTCATCCCCGCCGCGGTCGCCTGCGGCGAAGCGCCCGGGGCCGTCACCGCCGCGGTGCCGGCGGCACCGGGCGGCGGCTCGTCCGGCTCCTCCGGCTGCGGTTGCTGCTTGGGAAGAACGGTCGTCCGCGGGGCGCCGCGCACCAGGGGCTGCGGGGTCTCCGCGGGCTGGGGCTCCTCGCCCTCCGGCTCTCCGCCAATCGGCAGCGGGATCTTGCCGGGCGCGGCCGGGATCTGGCCCGGGAGGGACCCGCCGAGGGGGCTCGCCCCCACGGCCGAGCGCACGCGCGGCGAGTTCCCGAAGATCGTGATCCGGTTCTCGGTGCCCACCCACAGCGGCGCCAGGTCCTCCTCCGTGATGTCGGGGTTGCGGATGATGTGCGGCGTGAGGGTGAGCACCAGGTCGGTCTTGGTGAACTGCCTCTTGGTGTCCCGGAATAGGCTGCCGATGCCCGGGATCTCGGAGAGGAACGGGATCCCGCTCGTGGTGTCGCTCTTGTTGTACTTGATCAGCCCGGCGAGCAGCGACGTCTCCCCGTCCTTCAGCCGGATCACCGAGTCGATGTTGCGGGTGCCGAACGTCGGCATGGTCTGGCCGTTGAAGGTGGTGTCGCCCGTCTGCTCCGACGCCTCGACCTTGAGCTTGAGCGTGACCTCGTTGTTGTGGTGGACGCGGGGCTCGATCTCGATCTTGATGCCGACGTCCTTGTACTGGAACGAGGTGACCGGCACGATGTTGCCGCCGATCGTCTGCGAGGTGTTGAAGCTGGTCGTCGGGATTGGCTGCTGGTTGCCTATCACCAGGCTGCCCTTCTGGCCCTCGGTGATGCGCAGCTGGGGCTGGGCAAGGGTCTCCGCCTCTCCCGCCGACTTGATCAGGTTGATGGTCACGGTCGGGAGCACGACGTTCCACATCGACCTGGTGATGTCGCCGAAGTTGGAGAGCGGGATCGTTCCGGTGGTCGCATTGCCGCCGAGCTTCGTGGGGTCCACGCTGAAGGTCGGGCTGTAGTCCGAGAGGGTCATGCCGATCTCCCGCAGCTTGGTCGAGTCCACCTGGATGAGCTCGACGTCGACGAGGACCTCGGCCTTTGCCTTGTCGTTGGCGTTGATCAGCCGCTCGGCGATGGCGACCTTGTCCGCGGTGTCGCGGATCACGACCGAGTTGAGCTGCTCGTTGACCGCGATGCGGCGCGCGTCGATCAGCGCCCGCAGCATGTTGTTGATGTCCTTGACGTCGGCGTTGGAGAGGAAGAACGTCTTGACGACCAGGTCCTCGTAGTCACGCCGGTTCTGCGGCGTGTCGTCGACGACGATCACGGTCTTCGGGTCGAGCACCTTGTAGAAATGGCCCGCGGCCTGCATCACCGACTCCAGCGCCTCGCGCGCGGTGACGTTCTTGAGCTCGATCGAGAGCTTGGTGTCGCGCAGCTTGGGGTCGAACAGGATGTTGATCCCGAATGCCTGCCCGACCGCCCTGTAGATGTCCCGCACGCTGGTCTGGTTCGGGAACGAAAGGGTCATCGGCTCGTTGGACGCCGGGTTGAGGATCGGCGGCTTCACCTTCATCTCCGCCGCCTCCTTCTTCATCTCGGCGAGCTTCGCGGCGCCCCCCTCCTGCATCAGCACCGCGAGGTCCTGGCGCACCTTCTCGAGCTCCCGCTCGGCGTACTGGTGGGTCGGATCGAGCTGCACGGCGAGCTGGAGTTCGGTCTGCGCCCTCTGCAGCTCGCCGGCGTCCCTGAAGTGCATGCCGCGGCGGAAGTGCTCCTCGGCGGCCTTCAGGCGGACGCGCTGCAGCTCCATCTTGTAGCGGATGTTGCCCGGGTCCTGGGCGAGCGCCTCCAGGTAGTAGTACACCGCGGCATCCCAGTTCTCCAGGCGCATCGCTTCGCTCGCCCGCCGGGTGTACTTGTAGGTGGAGCACGACCCCACCCCCACCAGGGCGACGAGCAGCAGACCCATGATCCGAAGTCGGTTTCGTCTCACACTCACCTCGCCAGCGGGACCGTCGTGGTCACGTTGCCCGGATAGCCCACAAACCCGATCGTCACCGTGTTGGGGCCGACGTCACGGAGGATGAAGCGCTGCTTTACGGTCTCTCCCACGGGCACCGCCACCACGTCGTCGCCGTCGCGGAAGACGGCGACCCGCAGCCGGTCCGGGCCCAGCCACCCCAGGTAGCGCATCGGGAACTGCGGCGGGGGCGGCAGGATCCACTTGCCGTTCACGTAGATCCCGGGCGGCGTGGGTGTCGGCCGCGGCGTCGGCGGCGGGGCCGGCGTCGCCGTCGGCCGCCTGTCCGGGGTCGGCGTCGGCGGGGGGCCGAAGGTGAAGAGGTTGCGCCCGCTCGTCGGCGTCGGCACCTCGCGCTCCCGCGTCCTGTTCCATGCGAGATCCGGCACCTTGTAGCTCCCCACCTTGGCGACGGTCCCGCCACGCCGCGTCACGCCGCTGCTCAGGGCCGGGCGTAGCCGGAAGACCACCACGATCGCGAGCACAACCAGCAGCAGGGCCAGGGCCGCGATCTTCTTGGGATCGGCGCTACTTGACAACGCCCACCTCGCTCACCCCGAGTTGTTGGAGAAGCCGCTCGTCGAGATCCGAGAAGTACGTTCCGACGGTCAGCTGCACGCCCACGTTGAGCGACGCCGCGCTGTCGTCCCCGCGCAGGCCGAGGTTCTCGAGGAGCACGAACTGGGGCGAGCTCTCGAGCAGGAAGACGCACCGGCGGATCTGCTCGTAGCCGCCCTTGACCCCGAACGTCGCCGTGAAGTAGACGAGGCCCGACTTCTCGTCGCGGATCGCCGCGTAGCCGATGCGCTCCGCCTGCAGGCCCGCCTCCTGGACCCGCCTCACGACATCGGTGATGAACGGCACCAGCCGCTCCCGCATCGAGGCCAGCCGCTTCTCGCGCAGCGCATCGAGGTTGGCCTGCAGATCGGAGAGCTCCTTGGTGGTGCGCTCGAGTTGCTGCAGCTGCGTCTCGAGGCGCTTGACCTCGGCCTGCGTCTCGCTCACCTGCCCGGCCAGCAGCGAGCCGCGTCCAAGCAGGGCGCCGCGCATGCCGGCGAGCCACAGCACGTTGAGGAGAATGACGACGGCAGCCGGCACCCAGAGGTACCAGAGCTTCAGCCAGGGGCTTCTCCCGTTCACGGCCGCCCCCCCGGCCAGTAGTGTACGGTGAGCTGGAAACGGTACCCGGCGGAGTTGGTGGCGGACGGGGCCTCCTCCGAGTTGGGCATGGGGTCCGAGAACTTCGGGTCGGTGAAGAGGTGCGCCAGGAGCCTCAGCCAGGCCTCCCGGCCGGTGGCGATCCCGGTCAGGCTGACGAGGAGGCTTCCGTCCTTGCCGAACGCCGGCGCGATGCTGGTCAGCCGCACGTCCCAGGGGATGGCCCGCTCGAGGTCGACGAGGAGCTGACTCCAGACCAGCTTGTGGCGCGCGACCACCCCCTCCATCGCGGCCGTCTCGGTCCCCAGCTTCTTCCAACCGACCCCCGCGAGCTTGCGGTTGGCCTCCGCCACTTTCGTGGTCAGCTCGCCGCGGCGGGCGTCGAGTCCCGCGAGCGCCTCGGCGTAGTTCCTCTCCCGTCCTCGCGCCTGCACCACCTCGCCCAGACTCACCGCGCTCAGGACCAGCGCGACCAGCGCCAGCGCCCCGCCGGCGACGATCACCGGGCGGCCGTCAAGAAACTGCTTCGCGGCGAGGTTCGGGCGCAGCATCAGGCCTCGCCTCCCCAGGCGGTGCCGAGGAGCGACCACAGCCTCACGTCGGGCACCCCGGTCGTTTCCGGGACGCGCCCCGCCCCGACCCCCAGGCGCCTCACCACGACCCCACTCTCGCCCGCCGCCCAGGCCTCCACCTCGTCCCCGCCTTCCGCGTCCGTCGCCAACGCCAGCCACACCGTGATCGCCCCCGCGAGGCCTTCCTGCTCCCGGGCGTGGGCGAGCGTCCGCGTCAGCTCCCGGCCGATGAACGCCCCGGCCCGCCGGGGATCGGCGGGGAGGGGCTTGTTGCGCACCAGAAGGGGTCGGCCACCATCGAGCACCACGAGGGCGAGCGCCCGCTCCTCGAGCACCGCCAGCATCACCGGGCCCTCGACGATCGGCAGCAGCGCGGTCAGGGAAAGGACCGCGGGCTCGATCCGCCCGATTTCCACGCCCGCCGCCGCGAACGTCTCCTCGATTCCGACCAGCGGCCGGTCGAGGGCGAGGAGGACCAGGATCCTGCCGTTCCCGCCGCCGGCGACGAAGTCGAGGCGCACGTCTTCCGGCCGGCACGGCAGCAGCTTCTTGAGGCGCCAGCGCACCACCTCCTCCGCCTCCTGGCGCTGGCGCGGCAACGCGTCGACCTCGATCACGACGCTGCGCACCCAGGCGTTGGGGGCCACCAGGCTCGCCGGCGACGGCGCCCTCTCGAACCGCTGCGTCAGCGCCGCCAGCGCCCCCGCGAGCGCCTGGCGATCGACGTGGAGGAGGCCGACCGGGCCGAGGGTGAACCACTCCCCCGGAAGCCGGGCGTGCTCGACGCGGAGGAGGGCGTCGCGTCGACGCGTGAGGCGGCCGTAGACGAGCTGATCCCCCCCGGCGGCGAAGGCGTGGACGGGAGCCGGCGTGCGGAGGAAAGCGCGGACGTTCATTCGACGAAAGTCACCTTGTTGATCTCCTTGAGGGTCGTGACCCCCGCGAACACCCTCTCGAGCGCGGACTCGCGCAGGAACTTCATGCCCTCGGCACGGGCGGCGCGCTTGATCTCCGCGGCCGGGCGTTTGTCGAGGATCAACGCGCGGATGTTGTCGGAGAGGTCCATCAGCTCGGCGATCGCGCTGCGGCCGAGGAACCCGGTGCCGTTGCACTCGATGCAGCCCGCGCCCTCGTAGAAGGTGGTCCCGCGCACCGCCTCCGGCGTCAGGCCGGACTCCTCGATTAGCTGCGCGGAGATCTTCGCCGGCCGGACGCAGTGGGGGCAGATGCGACGGACCAGGCGCTGGGCGAGGACGCAGTTGAGCGCCGAAACGAAGTTGTAGAGATCGACGTTCATGTTGAGGAACCGGCCGAGCACGTCGACGACGTTGTTGGCGTGCACGGTGGTGAACACGAGGTGACCGGTGAGGGCGGACTGCACCGCGATCCCGGCGGTCTCCTCGTCGCGGATCTCACCGACCATGATCTTGTCGGGGTCGTGGCGCAGGATCGAGCGCAGGCCGCGGGCGAAGGTGAGGCCCTTCTTCTCGTTGACCGGGATCTGGCTGATGCCCGGGAGCTGGTACTCAACCGGGTCCTCGATCGTGATGATCTTGTCCTCGACGCTGACGATCTCGGACAGGCATGCGTACAGGGTGGTGGTCTTCCCCGACCCCGTCGGCCCGGTCACCAGCACCATCCCGTACGGCTCGCGGATGAACTTGCGCAGCTTCCGCTTGGTGTCCTCGTCGAAACCCAGCACCTCGAGGTTGAGGGTGCGGAACTCCTTGTTCGCCGACTCCTTGTCGAGGATGCGGATGACGCAGTCCTCGCCGTGGACCGTCGGCATGATCGAGACGCGGAAGTCGATGGTTCGCCCCTTGAGGCGCAGCTTGAAGCGCCCGTCCTGGGGGATGCGCTTCTCGGCGATGTCGAGCTCGGACATCACCTTGATGCGGGAGATGATCGTCGAGTGGTAGCGCTTGTCGATCGGCTCCATCGCCTGGTAGAGCACGCCGTCCACTCGGTACTTGACGATCACCTCGTTCTCCCGCGTCTCGACGTGGACGTCCGAGGCGCGACGCTGGATCGCGTTGAAGACGATCGTGTCCACCAGCTTGATGATCGGCGAGGTGTCCGCGGCGATCGACTCGATGCTGAGCGCTTCCTCGCCGTTCTCGCGCTCCTGGACGAGCTGGATCTTGAAGTCCTCGGTCGCCTCGTCGAGCACCCGCTGGGTGGACTCCGACTTCTCGAGGATCTCCGCGATCTTCCCCGCCGGGCCGACCCGCACCTCGACCGGCGCGCCGATCGCCAGCTCGACCTCGTCCACCGCGAGCACGTTGGACGGGTCCGCCATCGCAACGACCACCACGTCGCCCTGCCTCTCCACCGGCACGAACTGATAGCGGATCATCACGTCCACCGGTATCTGGCGGAAGAGCTCCGGGTCGCCGCGGTACTCGGAAAGGTCGTCGAACGGGAGCCCCGACCGCTCCGCCAGGTCCGCGGCGCGCTGACGGTCCTCCTCGTCCCTCGGGTGCCCCCGCAGGTACTTCTGTGCCACCAGGTTGATGTCTTCCGGCATCGCAGGCCTCACTGGATCCTACTCAGCAGCAGGAACATCGGCAGGTACACCGAGAGCACCAGGAACGCGACAACCCCGCCCATCACCAGCAAAATGGCCGGCTCGATGAGGGTCACGACCCGCGCCAGCCGCACCTCGATCGACTCGTCGTAGAACTCGCTGACGTTCAGCAGCATCCCCTCGAGCGCCCCGGTCGCCTCCCCGACCTGGACCATGGCGACCGAGAGCTCGGGGAAGAGCTGGGTCGCCTCGAGCGACGCCCACAGCGGCTGGCCCTCGCGCACCCGCGGCGCCACCTTCGTCAGCGGGTAGCCCACGGCCCGGTTGGTCACCGCGCCGCTCGCGATCTCCAGTGCGTTGACCAGCGGCGTGCCCCCCGAGAGCAGGGTGCCGAGAGAGCGCACGAACTGCGAGAGGCCGAAGAGGTGGAAGATCATGCCGACGAAGGGGAGCCGGATCTTGACGCCGTCCACCGCCACCTTGCCGGATTCGGTGCGCAGCCAGCGCCGCGCCAGCAGGTAGGCGGCCAGCAGGCCGCCGAGGATGAAGTGGATGTTGTGCTGCAGGAAGCTCCCCGTCCCCACCACGATTTTGGTGATCAGCGGCAGGTCGGCGGAGAAACCCTGGTAGAAGCTCGCGAACCGCGGGATCACGTACGTCATGAGAAGGACGATCAGGCCGATCGAGAGCGTGACGAGGACCGCCGGGTAGGTGAGCGCCGAGGTGACCCGGCGGCGGGCGGCCTCGAGCAGCTGCTGGTGGTGGATGAAGCGCGAGAGGACGGGGACGAGCTCGCCGGCGCGCTCCCCCGCCATGATCGTGGCGCAGTAGAGGCGCGAGAAGACCTCACCCTGCGCGGCGAACGCATCCGAGAGCGAGACGCCGCTGCGAACGTCCTCGAGGACACGCGCGAGCACCTCACGGAAGTACGCGCTCGACTGGGTGCGCTGCAGCAGCTCGAGCGACTGCAGCACCGGGATCCCCGCCTTCAGGAGGGTGGCGAACTGCTGGTTGAAGGCCAGGAACTCCAATGAGCCGATGCGACGGCCAAAGCCCGGCAGCCGCAGCGCCGCCCGCTGCGCCCGCACCCGGAAGACCGTGAGCCCCCGGTTCTCGAGGTCCCGGCGCAGCACCTCCTCGCTGACGGCGCGGTGGCGCTGCTCAATCACCGCCCCCTCGGGGGTGCCCAGGCGCACGACGAACTCCGTCACTGCTTCTCCTTCTCCTCGCGCTCCGCCCACAGGACCAGGAAGACCGCCTGGTTGGCGTCCTCGGCACGCGCCCCGCCCAACACCGAGGGTTGCTTCACCAGCAGCGTCACGGTCGCCCGCATGAGCGGGTGAAGGATCTCCACATTGTCCGGCCCGCGGTCGCGGCGCGCCAGCTGGAGCTGTGCCAGCTGGACGCGGTCAGGGTCCTGGGCGACGCCGCGCACGGTGAAGCGCAGGTGGTAGCGGTCGCCGGCGGCCATTTCGACGGCGCTGCCGTCGGCCGCCGTGACCTGAACGGTGGCGACCTCCCTGTAATCGGTGAAGTGGAAGAGCTTGTACAGCTCGGCCCCGATCCCCGAGATCAACGGCGCCGCCCGGCCGGGCGGCGGGACGTCGGTGGACGCGAGCAGCACCCTCACCCGGACCTTGTAGGAAGGCGGCGCCACATCCCAGCTCGCGAGCGCGTCGGCGATCCGCTTGAGCGCCTCGGGGGTGTCCCGTACCGTGATCGAGTTGAGGCTCGGCTGCAGGAGGACGCTGCCCCCGGAGGACAGGAGCGGCTCCACCAGGACCGCCGCCTCGCGCGCCTGGCGGAAATGGAGCTGGAACACCCTCAACTCCTGCTCCGCCGCCAGCGTGCTTCCGGCGACGAGCGCGAGCACCGCGACCGCAGCCTTTCCCAACTAGAGCTCCAGGTGCGGATCCACGATGAAGGCCACCTGGATCGCCTCCCGCGACTGCGACGTCGGTGTCAGCTGGTACAGCCGGACCCCCGCCTCGTCCACCTCGACGAACGCCGGCTCGACCGCCGGGGCTTGCGGACGCGCCGCCTCGGCGACCGGCCGCGGCGCACGCCTCTCCAGGTGGCTCACCACGGTGGTGCCGCCGAGCATCAGCGCCGCGACCGCGGCCGCCGACGCGATGAGACGCGAGCGGCGCCCCG